>Ga0207668_10000229_pt1 | contig 37572 bp, 37 predicted proteins | sample KBSS43metaG_FD_184323 | JGI IMG/M metagenome (GOLD analysis project Ga0207668, IMG submission 184323) | Switchgrass rhizosphere microbial communities from Kellogg Biological Station, Michigan, USA - KBS S4-3 metaG (SPAdes) (version 2) | ecosystem: Host-associated > Plants > Roots > Rhizosphere...
CGGCTCGGCGCGGGCGAGGAACTGGCCCAGGCCTGCCATCTGCGGGGCGCCGGCGCGATGTTCGCCGGTGACCTGCCCGCGGCGGTCGACAGCCTCGAACGGGCCCGCGCGATTCTCGCGGCGGCGTCGCATCCGGACCCGGATCTGCGGCCGCACGTGTTGTTCAGCCTCGCGGGGGCGGCCGCGCTGGCCGGCGACCTGGACCTGGCGAGCGCCGCCTGGGACGAGGGATGGGCGGTCATCGAACCGCGCGGAGACGGCATCAACCGGGCGCAGGCGCTGTCGATCGCCGGGCTCATCGCCTGGGCCCAGGGTGACCTGGACCGCGCGCGTGCGCAGCAGGTGCGGAGCATCCGGCTGCGCCGAGCCTGGGAATCGGACGACCGGTACAGCGCCGCCCAATGCCTGGAGATGCTCTCCTGGATCACCGCCGACCAGGGCCACCACGAGCGGGCGGCCGTCCTCCTCGGCGCCGCCGACGCGCTCTGGACCGAGGTCGGCACGTCCATCACGGCGTTCGGGCACTATCTCGACCACCACAACGCCTGCGCCGGGCAGCTGCGTACGGCGCTCGGCGCGGCCGGGTTCGCCGACGCCTTCCGCGCCGGCCAGGCGATGACCTACCAGGAGGCTCTCACCTACGCGCTGGACGAGCCGGGGCAGCCCGCGCGGACCCCGCGGCGCGGCGCGGCGACCCCGTTGACCGGCCGGGAACAGCAGGTCGCGGACCTGCTCGCGCAAGGACTGTCCAACGCGCAGATCGCCGCCGCACTGGTGATCTCCAAACGCACCGCGGAATCGCACGTCGAGAACATCCTGGCCAAACTCGGCTTCACCAACCGCACCCAGATCGCGGCCTGGGTGGCCACCCGCCACCGGGCCGCCGAGCAGGACATACCGCCGCCGCCGGACGATCGATGACCCGCGGGGTCACATCGCGTCGCTGGACAGCACGCTGAGGACGTGCATGAGCCGCGTGCCGGTGTAACCGTCACGGCCGTGCAGGAAGCGGTAGTTGTCCAAGGCGAGGATCTCACCCGCGCCGAGCCGGAACCGCGGGGTGGCCGCGGTGCAGGTGGCCAGCACGTCGGCGTACTCCCGCAGGCGTTCCTCGTGGACCTCCCATTCCGGTTCGCGCGGAACCGGACGCGCGTAGTCGCTGGCCCGCACGACGCGGCGGCCGGCCCGAGTGCACTCGACGAGCCGGCGGACCAGCGGTGTCGTCGCGGTGCCGCGGCCGGGATCGGTCCAGCCGCCGAAGTAGTCGACGTCGACACCGGTGAGAAAGGCGTGCAGTGCCGGCCGGCCGATCGCGAGCTGATCGAGCAGCCGATGGCCGTCGACCATGAAGGAGTCGCCGCCCTCCGGTGCCGGCGTGGCGCACCGCAGGAACAGGTAGTCCTCGTCCGGGTCACGTAGTTTGACGGCCCGGCCGTGGACGTCGACGGTCAGGACCGCGCCGTCGGAGTGCAGGTCGAGCCGGTCGGCCTGCTTGCCGGCCAACCGCCGGATGGGAAACAGCTGCCGAAGCCGGGTCCCCAACAGCGCCGCGGCGGTCTCGACCAACACCTCCGGCCCGCCGGGCGACGCCTCGATGATCACCGCGCCGGCCCCGCACAAGACCTCCCGGGCGCGCTCCGCCGGCGCGCGGACCGGCACGAAGGCGGCCGGGCGTACGAGATCCAACAGCTCAGGGCGAAGGCGCCCGCCTGCAATGGTCGTGGACATGCGGACTCCGATCTCCATCGCCGAGTGACATATGGACCAGCTTAAGAGTCTCGGACCGCCGGGGGGTGCCCATCGTATGTAAGGGAAGCATTCCAGGATGTCAGGTTTGCTTGACCATATGGAATGGACGCTTTACCTTCGATTCATGGAGAAGCAAGCGCAGGGGGATCAGGTGGCGCGGGCGGCTCGCCGCGCCGTGCTCGTCGACGGGCTGCCGGTGGTCGTGTTGGGCTGGGTGGCCCTGGCGCTGGGGAGTGATCCGGAGCAGAGCGCCGCTCAGCAGGCGTGGTGGATCGCGGCCACCTGCGTGTTCGCGCTCGCCATGGCATGGGTCCTGGTGCGGGCGTTCCGGCGGGCGGACGAATATCTTCGCAAGATCCAGCTGGAGAGCATGGCCGTCGCGTTCGCCTCGGTCCTCGTGGCGCTGCAGGTGGCCGCGGTGCTCGATTCCGCCGGCGTCGTCGAGCTCCATCAGGTCACGCAGCCGATCCTCATCGGCGGGATGGCGATCTGGCACGTGACCGCGGACCTGCGTACCCGCTTCAACCGGTGAGGAACCGACTGCGCGAACTGCGGGCGGCTCGCCGGTGGAGCCAGGCCGACCTGGCTGACCGGTGCGGAGTCTCCCGGCAGGCGATCAACGCCATCGAGACCGAGCGGTACGACCCCAGCCTGCCCCTGGCGTTCACCATCGCCGACGTCTTCGGCCGCACCATCGAGGAGATCTTCCTGCCCGACCGGGCGGACCCGGGTCAGAGCTGAGAGGGGCGGCCGGCGCGCCGGCTGGTTACGGCGTGGCGTTGCCGGCGATGGCGTCGATCACCTCGGGCCACAGCTCGCGAGGCAGGTCGTGGCCCATGCCGGGGATCGACAGGAAGCGCGCGCCGGGGATCGCGGCGGCCGTGGCGCGGCCCCCGCTCAGGGTGATCAGCGGGTCGTCCTCGCCGTGGATGACCAGTGTGGGGGCGGTGACCCGGGCCAGTGCCGGGGTGCGGTCTGGGGAGGCGACGATCGCGGCGTACTGGCGGGCGAAGCCGGCCGGGCGGTAGCTGCGGTCGTAATTCGCGGCGGCGCGCCGGCGCAACTCGTCGGCCGGCGCCGGGTAGGCGGGGGAGCCGATCACCCGGGCCCCGGCCACGGCGCCGTCGATGGCCGCCTGCCGGTCGGCCGGGCGCGGCCGCAGCAGGGCGGCGGCCGCCTCGGGGGTGGGCCGGCCGACCGCGCGGTCGCCGGTGGTCGACATGATCGAGCAGAGGCTGGCCACCAGATGGGGGTGGTCGATCGCGAGATGCTGGGCGACCATGCCGCCCATCGACGCGCCGACCACGTGGGCGCGGTCGATGCCGAGTTCCTTGAGCAGGCCGGCGGCGTCGTCCGCGAGGTCGGCGAGCAGGTAGGGCACGGTGGCCGGGTCGCCGGCGAGGATCGCCGTGAGGTCTGGCGTGCCGAGCTCGTCGAGGCTGGTGGACAGGCCCGCGTCGCGGTTGTCGAAGCGGATCACCCGGAAGCCGCGGCCGGCGAGCCCCGCGCAGAACTCGTCGGGCCAGCCGATCAGCTGGGCGCCCAGGCCCATGATCAGCAGCAGGGCGGGATCGGCCGGATCGCCGAGCGTCTCGTAGTGGATGTCGAGGCCATTGGATCGCACGTCGGGCACGCCGACCAGCATACTTAAATCAGCTGTGGCTTATATAAGCGCAACCTGATAACGTACGGGCTGTGCATGCCTTCGATGTACTCGGCGACCCGGTTCGCCGGCGGATCCTGGAGTTGCTCGCCGGCGGCGAGCAGACCTCCGGCGCGATCACCGAGACCATCCGGGCGGAGTTCGGCATCTCCCAGCCCGCCGTCTCCCAGCATCTGAGGGTGTTGCGCGACAACGGCTTCGCCACCGTGCGCCCGGAGGGTGCCCGGCGGCTCTACGCGGTCGACGACACCGCGTTGCGCGAGGCCGACGCGTGGCTGGGCCGGTTCCGGCGGTTCTGGGCACCGCATCTGGCCGCGATGGGCACCGAGGTGGCCCGCGGCAAAAGACAACGACGACTCGCAGACGAGGGGAACGATCGATGATTGACGACCCGAAACGGCAGATCGACGCCGTCCGGCGAACGCTCGGCGACCGCACGATCGAGTCCGGCGCGGCGCTGGTCGCCACGATCAGCCAGGTCTACCCGACCGACATCGACGACCTGTGGGAGGTGGTCACCGATCCGGAGCGGATCGTCCGGTGGTTCGCGCCGGTCTCCGGCGAGCTCAAGGAGGGTGGCCACTACCAGGTCGAGGGGAACGCGAACGGCAGTATCACCCGCTGCGACAAGCCTCGCGGCTACTCCGCCACCTGGGAGTTCGGCGGGCAGGTCAGCTGGATCGAGGTGCGGCTGACCCCGGAGCGCGACGGCACCCGCTTCGAGCTCGAACACGTGGCCAAGGCGGAGTTCCCCAACGACTTCTGGGACCGCTATGGTCCCGGCGCCACCGGTGTCGGCTGGGACCTGGCGATGCTCGGCCTGTCCCGGCACCTCGGCGATCCGTCGGCCCCGCTCGACCCCGAGGTGATCGCGACCTGGCACACCACCGAGGAGGGCCGCACGTTCCTGCGGCTGGCGGCCGACCGGTGGGCCGAGGTGGCGGCCGGCTACGGCGTGGACCCGGCCGCGGCGAAGGCCCAGGGCGACCACACGTACGCGTTCTACACCGGCACGGAGAGCGGCGACGCACCGGCGCATTGACCCTTGCCCGGACAGGCCGGCGGTGGCTCGGTGACGGACAGCCCACACTGTCCGTCACCGAGCCTGGGTGCGGGGGTCGGCGGTCTGTCCCACACGGCGCTTGCGGGTGGCGGGGTCAGGTCGGCGGGGCGGTGAAGGCGGCGAGGTGTTCGGCGACCGGGCCCGCCGTGAGCAGGCCGCTGCCCGCGCCGGCCAGCTCGGCTGCGGCGGGCAGCAGCGCCCGCCGGGCCCGGGCCACCGCGGCGTGGTCGCCGACGGCCAGGGCGGCGCGGCCGAGCAGGCACCACAGCGCCTCGGCGAGCAGGTCGGGCGGCGGGTCGGGAAGACGGCGTACCAGGGACGCGGCCTCTTTCCGCCGGCCGGCCGCCAGCAGCACATGCGGGCGCGCCCAGGGCTCGTACGGCCCCCAGTCCGCGTCCCCGGGCGCCGATCCACCATGCCGGACCCGCAGGCAGAGCACGGCGAGCGGGAGCAGCCCGCCCGCCACGCCGGGCATGCCGGCGCCGGCCAGCCGCCGCGCCGCCGCCCGGTAGGCGGCCTCGGCCGCGGCGGCCGGGCCGGTGGCGGCCAGCTTCAGCGCCCGGTACCACTCGGTGAAGACCGCGACCAGTGGCAGTTCGTGCCGGGCCGCGAGGCGGTCGGCGGCCGCCGCGTGCCGGTCGGCGGCGGTGAAGTCGGCGAGCGCGGAGCGGGCCTGCAACCGGATCAGATGGCCGAGCACCTCGGCGGTGACCAGGCCGTGCCGGGCGGCGAGGGGGACCAGTTCGGCGCCGATCGCGTCTCGTTCCGGGGCCAGTCCGGTGCGGTGGCAGCTCTGCATGAAGCGGCCGTTGAGCGCGAATGCCAGCAGCGCCGGGTCGTCCAGCCGCCGGGCGATCCGTTCGGCCTCGGCGGCGCTGTCCCGGGCCCGCCGGTCGCCGGTGCCGCGCGACTCGACGGCGATCGTGGCGAGCAGCCGGGCCCGGGCGGCCTCGCGTCCGGGCGGGAGCGCGCGCAGCGTACGTTCCGCCGCCGCGACGATCGCCGCCGCCTGCGCCGGGTCGTCCGGCCGGGTCCAGATCGCCGGCACGTCGTAGGCGCCGATCACCCGCGCGGTGAGTTCCGGGTCGCCGAGTTCCTGGGCCGCGGTGATCGCCGCGAGCCGGTGCCGCCGCGACGCTTCGAGGCCGCCGCCCCCGGCCACCGCGAGGTCGCGCAACAGCCCCACGGTCGAGTCGAGCCGGGACCGGGCGCCCGCCGCGACGATCCGGTCGTAGTCGGCCGCGGCCTCCTCCCAGACCCCGGCCGCGGCCTCCTCCCAAACCCCGGCCGCGGCCTCCTCCCAGACCCCGGCCGCGGCCTTGTCCGAAACCCCGGATTTGTCCGAAACCCCGGCTGCGGCGTCCCCGAGCAACCCGTCGGACTGCCGCAGGATGTCGGTCTCCAGCTGCCGCAACGCCGGTCCCGGGTCCAGCCCGAGCTGCCCGGCCAGCAGCGTGCGCGCCCGGCGCAGCACGGCCAGCGCGTCACCCTGGCGCCCGGCGCGGTAGAGCGCGAGCGCGAGCAGCCGCCACCCCTCCTCCCGCCACGGATGCTCCGACACGTGCGCGTCCAGCTCGGCAACCGTCTCCGCGGCCCGGCCGGCGGCGAGCCAGGCTGCGGCGCGGCGCTCGATCGCGTGCAGCCGTAACTCGGTGAGCCGGGACCGCTCGGCGTGGGCCCACGGTTCGCCGGCGAAGTCCGCGTACGCCGGCCCGCGCCACCAGCCGATCGCCTCATCCAGCTCGACGGCCGTGGCGTCGCCGTGCACCACCCGCTCGAAGCGCCACGCGTCCACCGCCTCCGGTGCCGCGCGCAGGGCGTACCCGGTGCCCTCGGTGACCAGCAGGCGGGCGGGTGACCGCGGCGGGCGGTCCGGTTCCAGCGCGCGGCGCAGCGCGGCCACAAACGTGCGTACGGCGGAGACCGCACCCGCCGGCGGCGCCACCCACAGGTCGTCGACCAGGTGGCCGACCGGGACGGTCCGGCCGCGGGCGACGATCAGCCGGGCCAGCACCGCCCGGTGCCGGGGGCCTTTCAGCGCGATCGGGTGGCCCGCCTCGTCGGCGGCCGTCACCGGACCCAGCACCCCGAACACCACCGGCACCCGGCCACCGTACAGCGCCGCTCATCCACTGCTCATCCGCGCCGCCGAGACTGGCCGGCATGGACAAATCCCTGACGATTCCGGGCTTCGACCACCGGCGTGTCCCGGTGGCCGACGGCGTCGCGCTGCACACCGCCGTCGGCGGCAGCGGCAGCCCGGTGGTGCTGTTGCACGGCTTTCCGCAGACCCACCTGATGTGGCGGCACGTCGCCGCCGACCTGGCCGCCGACCATACGGTGATCTGCCCGGACCTGCGCGGTTACGGCGCCAGCGACAAGCCCGCCGAGGCGGGCCCGGAGACCTACGCGAAGCGCACCATGGCCGCCGACATCCTCGCGCTGGCCCGCGCCCTCGGCCATGACCGCTTCGCCCTGGCCGGCCACGACCGCGGCGCCCTGGTGGCGATCCGGGCCGCGCTCGACCATCCCACCGCGATCACCCACCTGGCCGCCCTGGACGTGCTGCCGACCGTGGACAGTTGGGAGGTCCTGCACGGCACGACCGCCGCCGTGGGTTTCCACCTCTACCTCATGGCGCAGCCGCCCGGCCTGCCCGAGCGGATGATCGCGGCGAGCGCCGACGCGTTCTTCGGGCACTTCCTGGACCTGTGGGCCACCGACCCGGCCGCGATCCCGCCCGGCGTCCGCGCCGAGTACCTCGCGGCCTGCCGCGCCGCCGTCCCGTCGATCGTCGCCGATTGCCGGGCCTCGGCCGGCATCGACGTGGACCACGACCTCGCCGACCGCGCGGCGGGCCGCCGGCTGCCGATGCCGGTCACCGTCCTGCAGCAGGACTGGGGCGCCGCGCTGGGCTTCGACGCGGCCGCGCGGTGGCGTGCCTGGGCGCCCGACCTGAACCACGTCTCGGTGACCTGCGGTCACTTCATGGCCGAGGAGGCCCCCGCCGAGGTGGCGAAGGCCCTCCGCGACCTGATCAACGATCGTTGAGGACCGCCGCGAGCCGCCGCATGCCCTCGGTGATCTCCGCCGGGGTGTGCGTGGTGAAGGACAGCCGCAACGTCGCCGGGTCGGGTGCCGCCGCGTAGAACGGCGCTCCCGGCACGTACGCCACGTCGCGCCGCAGCGCCCCGGGCAGCAGCGCCGCGGTGTCCACCCGGCCGGGCAGCCGCAGCCAGGTGAACATGCCGCCGTCCGGGTCGGTCCACGTGCTGCCCGGCGGCGCGGTCGCCGGCATCGCCGCGATCATCGCGTCGCGGCGGGCCCGGTACGCGTCGCGCAGCCCCCGCACGTGCGCGTCCAGGTCGGTGGCGGCCAGGTACGCGGCCGCCGCGGCCTGGTCGATCGTGGAGGTGTGCAGGTCGGCGGCCTGCTTCGCGACGGTCAGCGCGGGGCGCAGCGCGGCCGGCGAGCGCACCCAGCCGAGCCGCAGGCCCGGCGCCGCGATCTTGGAGAAGCTGCCGAGATGCAGCACGTTGTCCGCGGCGGCGAGAGCGGCCAGCGCGGACACCGCCGAGCCGCGGTAACGCAACTCGCCGTACGGGTCGTCCTCCACCACCCACGTCCCGTACCCGGCGGTCAGCTCGGCGACGGCCCGGCGCCGGGCCGCGGTGAGCGTGCGCCCGGTCGGGTTGGCGAACGTCGGCACCAGGTAGAGCAGCCGCGGCCGGTGGCGTTCGAGCACGTCGGCGAGCGCGTCCGGGTCGATGCCGTCCGGGTCGCTGCGGACCGGGACGAGGCGCGCCCCGGCCAGCTGGAAGCACTGCAACGCCGCCAGGTAGGTCGGTTCCTCGACGGCGACGACCGCTCCCGGGTCGAGCAGCGCGGCGGCGACCAGGGTCAGCGCCTGCTGCGAGCCGGTGGTGACGAGCAGGTCGTCGGCGGTCGTGGGCAGGCCGCGCCGGGTCATCCGGTCGGCGACCTGGGCGCGCAGGTCGGGGTTGCCCTCGGTCGGGGCGTACTGCAGGTGGCGGCGGCCGCCGGGGGTGGACAGCACCCGGTCGAAGGCGGCCCGCAGGCCGTCGAGGTCGAACAGCTCCGGCGCGGGCAACCCGCCGGCGAACGAGATCACCTCGGGCCGGTCGATCAGCGCGAGCAGGTCGCGCACCGGCGAGCTGGCCACCCCGCTCAGGCGTTGGGCGGGCGCGGCGGGGGACGAGACAGACATAGCAGAACTCCTGGTCAGGCAGGCGATGGCGGCAGCGGCCTGGGTCCGGTCGACCCGCCGCGCGGCGCGCGTGGTGCGGCTGCCTGATCGAGGAGCCTGATTCCACCTTAGCGAACGCTAAGGCGGGTGTCGCCAGTGGTATTACTTACCGATGCTCGTGGACTTCGCGGCCGCCGTCTCCGCCTCACCGACCGAGGTGGAGTCCGCCGCCCGCAACGCGGAAAAGGACGGCTACGACGGGTTCGGCGCGGCGGAGACCCGCCACGACGTCTTCCCGGCGCTCACCCTCGCGGCCCGGGCCACCGAACGGGTCGCGCTGATGTCGTCGATCGCGGTGGCCTTCGCCCGCAACCCGATGACCGTCGCGGTGCTCGCCAACGACCTTCAGCTGATCAGCCGGGGGCGGTTCCAGCTGGGCCTCGGTTCGCAGGTCCAGGCCCACATCGAGCGGCGTTTCGCGATGCCGTGGAGCCGGCCGGCGGCGCGCATGGAGGAGTTCCTCGGGGCCGTCCGGGCGATCTGGCAGGCCTGGGGCAGCGGCGAGCGGCTCGCGTTCCGCGGCGAGTTCTACCGGCACACCCTGATGACCGAATTCTTCAACCCGGGCGCCAACCCGTTCGGCAACCCGCCGATCCTGCTCGCCGCGGTCGGCGAGCGGATGACCGCGGTGGCCGGCCGGGCCGCCGACGGGCTCCTCGTGCACCCCCTCACCAGCGCCGCCTACCTGCGCGAACGCACCGTTGCGCAGGTCCGGCAGGCGCGCGGCGGCACGCTCGACGGCTTCACCCTGGGCCTGTCCGCGATGGTCGTGCTGGGCGCCGACGAGGCGGCCCGGTCCCGGGCCGAGCAGGCCGTGCGGGGGCAGATCGCCTTCTACGCGTCCACCCCGGCGTACCGGCCGGTCCTGGAGCTGCACGGCTGGGGGGAGCTGGCCGACCGGCTCAACTCGCTGTCCCGGCGGCAGGCCTGGCCGGAGATGACCGCGCTGATCGGCGACGATGTGCTGGACACGTTCGCGGTGGGCGGCGACGTCGTCGCCGGGCTGCGGGAGCGGTTCGGCGGGATGATCGACCGGATCTCCCTCTACACGCCGTACGAGGTGGATCCGGCCCTGCTCGGGTCGGTGCGCGACGGGCTGCAGCAACCTACGTGAGCTGAGCCTCGAGGGTCGCGACGCCGCCCCGCGCGGCGGCCGCGGCCAGCTGCGGCGTGCCTCCGTAAAGGCTCCACCGCAGAAACTCGGCCGCGGTGCCGCCGCATCGCGGCCGGCGGCCCGCTGAACGGCGTACCGAGGAAGTCGGTGCCGGCCAGGATGATGCCGGCCCGCAGCCGGGTGTCGCGGTGCGCGCTGAACAGCCCGGCGGGGCCGCCACGGACAGTCCGGTGCCGGCGGCGGTCGCGACACCGAGAAGCAGGGTCGTCTACGCACCCGGCAACCCTCGCCGCGCCGACTGTGCGGCGGCTTTGCCCTCCCTGTGCCATCGCTGTCGGAGGATTTCTTACCCTTATCAGGTACAAGTCCCTTTTACCTTGTTTGGATGGTTAAATGCGTAGATATCCGCTGGCCGAGGTTCGCGAACGGACATGCAAGAGCGTCGACGCGTGGTGGACCGTCCTGCTGGTCGATCCGGTGGCCGTCCCGCTGGTCCGGCTCGTGGCGCCGTACCGGTGGATCACGCCGAACCGGCTCACCGCCCTGGCCACCGTGTTCGGCCTGGCCGCGGCGGCCTGCTTCGCCGGGCAGAGCCGCGAGTGGCTGATCGCCGGGGCGCTGCTGTTCCACCTCGGCTTCGTGGTCGACTGCATGGACGGCAAGATCGCCCGGCTGAACGGGACGGGCACGCTGTTCGGCGCCTGGTTCGACTTCATGTTCGACCGGCTCCGCGCGATCATCTGCGCCGCGGCGCTGATGGGCGGGCAGTACGCCCGTACCGGCGAGGCCGGGTATCTCTGGCTCGCCGTCTTCGTGGTCGCGCTCGACCTGTTCCGCTACCTCAACGCCGGGCAGATGACCCGGATCCGCGCCACCATGCAGGAGGAACGCGGCCCGGCCCCGGCCTGGGAGGCGCCCGCTCAGCGCACCCCCCGCGGCCGGCTCAAGGACGGCCTGCGCCGCCGCCGGATCCGGGTGCACCTGGTCAGCGGCATCGAGTTCGAGATGTTCGTCTTCATCGTGGCCCCGCTCACCGGCTGGATCGTGGGCACCGTCGTGCTGACCGGCGCCCTGCTCGCGGTCTTCGAACTGCGCCTGATCTTCACGTTCTGGCGGTCCACCCGGCAGCACGCGGCCTGGCGGGCCACCCGGCCGGCGCACAGCGAATTCGTAACCAGCGCCACGGCCGCGCACAGCGCCGGCCCGGAGGCTGCGGTGGTCCGGCAGGGCGTCGGCTGAGCCTGGGGGAGACCTGAGATGCCAACTGATCGTCCGATCTTCGTGGTCGGCTGCCCGCGTTCCGGCACCACGATGGTGCAGCTCATGCTGCACGCCCACGCGCGGATCGCGTTGCCGCCGGAGAACCGCTTCGTGCTCCCGGCCTACCGGCGCCGGCACGAGTTCGGCGACCTGCGCGACCCGCACCGGCGCCGCAACCTCGGCCGGTGGATCGTCCGCACGGACAACTTCGCGGACCTCGGCCTGGACCCGGACCGGGTGGTGGACGCGATCGTGGGCGCGCCGCCGACGCTCGGCTCGGCGCTGGGCACGGTGTTCCGGCTGTACGCCGAGCGGTTCGGCAAGCCGCGCTGGGGCGACAAGCGCCCGGCGTACCTGCGGCACCTCCCCGAGATCCGGCGGCTGTTCCCGGACGCGCAGATCGTCAACATCGTGCGCGACGGCCGGGACTGCGTCGCCTCGCTCAAGGAGGCGCCCTGGCGGCCGCCGGACTTCGGCGAGCTCGTCGACTTCTGGGCGCGGGCGGCCGACGCCTCGCTGCGCGCCGCCCGCACGTACCGGCCGGACGTCTACTTCCAGGTGCGCTACGAGGACCTGGTCGCCGACCCGGAGACCCACCTGCGGCAGATCTGCCGCTTCCTCGGCGAGGAGTACGACCCGGCGATGGCCCGGCCGCAGGAGCTCGCCGCGGTGGCCGTGCCGACGTACAAGACCTGGCACAGCCGGACCCACTCCGACGTCACCACCGAGCGGGTGCAGAGCTGGCAGCAGCGGCTGACCCCGGCCGAGATCGCCCACTGCGAGGCGGTGTTCGGCCACCGGCTCGCCCGGTTCGGCTACCGGCCGTCCACGGCGTGCCGGCCCACCACCGGGATCAGGCTCACCCGGGCCTGGCTGACCGCCCGCGACGTGCTCGGCCCGTTGCGGGTCCGCGCCGAGGACGCCGGCGCCGCCATCCGGGCCGGCCGCCGCGAACCCGCGATACCGGCCCGGCTGACCAGCGGCCAGCTGTCCCGGTAGCGGCTACGCGGTGATCTCGATGGCGTCCACCCGGTCGGGGTAGAACGCGACGTGGTCCTTGATCTGGGCGACCGCGTCGTGCGGCTGCCGGTACTCCCAGACCGCGTCGACCGCCGTCGTGTCGCCGGCCGCGACGGAGTAGTAGCTCGCCTCGCCCTTGAACGGGCAGTAGCTCTCGGTGGCGGTGCGTTCGAGCAGGCCGGCGTCGACGTCGGCGATCGGCACGTACTGCACCCCCGGGTAGCTGGCCTCCTGCAGGGTGAGCGCGTTGCGGCTGTCCGCGACGACGGTCCCGGCGACCGTCACCACGACCCGGCCGGCGGTCGGCGTGATCGTGATCGGGTGGTCGGGGCCGGGCTGGAGAACGGGCTTGTCGGCCATGCGCCTGGTTCCTTCTTTCCGGTTCGGGTGTCCTCTCGCTTCAAGGCTGCCGGTCACCGGATATTCCGGCCGACTACGGTTGATCACATGCCGGGACCCGCCGAAACCGCCGCAGCCGCCCTCGGGATCGCCCACCGGGTGTTCCGCCACGCCCCGGCCGCAAGCGTCGCCGAGGCCGCCGAGCGCCAGGGCGTCGAGCTGCGCGACCTGGTGAAGACCCTGGTGGTGCGGCGCGGCGACGGTGACTACGTCTTCGTCCTGGTCCCCGGCGACCGGCAGATCTCCTGGCCCAAGCTGCGCGCCCGGCTCGGGGTGAACCGCCTCTCGATGCCGGACGCGGCGACCGCGAAGGAGGCCACCGGCTACGAGCGCGGCACGATCACCCCGTTCGGCTCGGCCAAGCCGTGGCCGGTGATCGCCGACGAGCGCACCCGCGGCCGTACCGTCAACCTGGGCGCGGGGGAGCGCGGCGTGGGCCTGCAGGTCGCCGCGGACGAGGCGGTGGCCGCCCTGTCCGGCAGCTTCGCCGACGTCACCGAGCCGCTCTGACCGGATCGGTGCGGTAGGTTTTCCCGGTGACGAGCGACGACGCGATCCAGCCCTCCGTCCCGCCCTCCGGCACGGGCTGCGCCGAGTGCCTGGAGGCCGGCGGCTGGTGGTTCCACCTGCGACGGTGCGCCCAGTGCGGGCACATCGGCTGCTGCGACAGCTCCCCGGCCCAGCACGCGACCGCGCATTTCCGGCAGAGCGGCCATCCGGTGGTGCAGTCGTTCGAGCCCGGCGAGGACTGGTTCTGGAACTACGAGACCGAACAGGCCGCGTACGGTCCGGAGCTCGCCCCCGCCACCAGCCACCCGGCCGACCAGCCCGCCCCGGGCCCGGCCGGCGCCGTCCCCGCGGATTGGCGCACCAAGCTCAACCGCTGATCCCCGCCCCCGGTCAGCCCGCCGCCAGGGCCTCGACCGGGGTGAGGCGGGCGGCGCGGATCGCCGGATAGACGCCGGCGACCACGCCCACCAGCAGCGCGCCACCGAGGCCGCCGGTCGCGGCCCACGGCGGGATCGCCACCGGCCAGGACTGCCAGGTGGCATAGCCGACGACCGCCCCCGCGCCCAACGCCGTGCCCGCGACGCCGCCGAGCGCGGACAGCGCCACCGACTCGGCGAGGAACTGCAACCGGATCTGGCCCCGGTTGGCGCCCAGCCCCCGGCGCAGGCCGATCTCACGGCGCCGCTCCAGCACCGAGATGACCATCGTGTTGGCCACCCCGACGCCGCCGACCAGCAGCGACACCCCGGCCAGCCCGAGCACCAGCGCCCCGAACGCGCCGGACGCGGCCCGCTTCGCGGCCAGCGCGTCGGACGGGCGGCTGACCTGCACGAGCCCGGGCAACCGCGGGTTGACCGTGGCCGGCAGCACCGCGCGGACGTCCTCCACGGCATTCTCCTGCGACCGCACGTACACCACGGTCGGGTGGCCGTCGAAGCCGAGCAGGCGGCCCGCCGCCGGCCAGCCGACCAGCACGGACTGGTCGAGATCGGGGGCGAGCGGCACGGGCGCCAGGATGCCGGTCACGCTGAACCAGCGGTTGCCGATGCTGACCTGCGGCGGGGGATCGCCGGGGCGCAGCCGGTCGTAGCCGAGCCGGGTCGCGGCCCCGAAGCCGAGCACGGCGACCGGGAACCGTGCGGTGGCGTCGGTGAGGAACCGGCCGGACAGCAGCCGGCCGCCGACCGCCGGCAGCAGGTCGGTGCGGCTCGCCAGCACGGTCAGCCCGGAGCCGTCGTTGACGTCGATCAGGTCGGAGCGGCGCACCACGGCGTGTACGTTGGCGACCGCGCTGGCCCGGGTGACCGGGCCGATCCGGGCGACCATGCCGACCGCCTCGGCCGGCAGCGGCTCCGGCCGGTCACCCTCGGCGACCGGCTGCACCCGCAGCAGGTTGGTGCCGAGCGCGGCCAGGGCCCGGTCGAGTGCCCGGCCGCTGGACGCCGGGATGCCGGTCACCACGATCATCGTGGCGATGCCGATGGCGATGCCCAGCGCCGACAGCGCGGCGCGGACCTTGCGGGTACGGGGTCCGAGCAACCCCAGCCGGACGACGTCCCCGGGGCTCAGTCGCATGGCGCACCGACCACGCGGCCGTCCCGGATGGTCACCCGGCGCGGCAGCCGCCCGGCGATCTCCCGGTCGTGGGTGATCACGGCGATCGTCGCCCCCTCCCGGTTGAGGTCGGTGAGCAGCGCCAGCACCGCCTCGCCGGTCGCCGTGTCCAGCGCGCCGGTCGGCTCGTCGGCCAGGATCAGCGCGGGCTCGTTGACCAGCGCGCGGGCGATCGCCACCCGCTGTTTCTCCCCGCCGGACAGCTGATGCGGCAGGTGGCCGAGCCGGTGCGCGAGCCCGACCCGGTCCAGCGCCGCCGCCGCGAGCGGCCGCCGCCGGCGGTGCCGGACCCCGGCGTAGAGCAGGCCGGTGGCGACGTTCTCCACGGCGCTGAGCCCGTCGATCAGGTGGAACTGCTGGAAGACGAAGCCGAGGCGGCGCCCGCGCAGGTCGGACAGCTTGCGGTCGGACAGCCGGGTCACGTCGTCGCCGCCGATCCGGACCGTGCCGCGGCTCGGCCGGTCGAGCGTGCCCATGATGTGCAGCAGCGTCGACTTGCCGGAGCCGGACGGGCCCACGATGGCCAGCAGCTCGCCCGCGTCGATCCGCAGCGAGACCCGGTCCAGGGCGGTCACGCCGCCGGGGTATTCGCGGGTGACGTCCTCGACGGACAGCACGGTCACGACGCCGTCACCACCGTCGTACCTTCGGCGAGGCCGGTGCCCTTGACCTCGACCAGGCCGCCCGCGAACACGCCCGTCTCGACGGCGATCAGCGAACCGTCGGGGCGCTGCACCGCGTACCCGCCCTCGCGCAGCGCGACCAGCGCACCCACCGGGACGGTGAGCACGTTCCGGCGGGCCGCCGTGGTGAACCGGACCCGGACCGGCGCGGTGTCGAACGATGCCACGTCCCGCGGCCGGGCCGGGGTGACCGTGACGGTGACCTTCGGCGGCTCACCCGAGTCGGGGCCCTGGGCGATCGTGCGGCTGATCGCGGTGACCGTGCCGGCCGTCTCCCGGGCGTCCGGCAGCGTGAGCGTCACCCGGGCGCCGCGCTTGACCGCACCGGCGTCGACCGCGCTCATCGCCACGCTCACCACCTGGCCGGTCGAGGTGACCTGCAGGACCGGCCCGGCGGCGGGGGCGCCCGGCAGCGCGTCGAGGCCGCTGACCCGGCCCGGCCCGGCCAGCACCACGACCTGACCGGGCCGCAGCGCGCCCGGGGCGGGCACGCCGAGCTTCTTCTGCCAGGCTTTCAGCGCGTCGAGCAGCGACCGGTCGGTGGTGTCCTGGTGCACCGACCAGGTGCGATAACCGAGCGCCGACAGATTGCGGCGCAGCTGCCGCACGTCGCTGCCCCGCAGGCCGGCGCGGTCGATGACGCGGAACGGCGGGGTGTCGCCGTAGAGGACCACGACCGGCTGGTCGTCCACCCGGTACAGCCGGGTGCCGCGGACGACCTTGGTGCCGACCGCCGGCAGCCGGGTGATCGTGCCCGGGCCGATGCCCTGCACCTTGCGCGCCGCGCCGAAGCCGAGCGTGCCGGAGAACTGGCGGTTGTCGGACAGGTCGGCGCGCCGCACCGCGGTGGTGGCCGGCGACGGGGTGACCATGGCGGCCGGCGGTGGCTGCTCGCGGCGCGCCGCGTACGCGATGCCGCCGCCGGCCAGCGCGGCGACCAGCGCGGCGGCCGCCACGAGGCTACTTGTTCTTGGCACCGAACGCTTCCCGCAGACAGTCCTTCTCCAGCTGCTCCTGGTTGTCCGGCACGCTGACGTCGGAGCTGTCGTAGGTCCAGCTGCCCGGCTCGGTGGTGTGCACCTTCAGGCCGTGCCGGCGCAGGCAGCGGACGTTGTCCTCCCACTGCGCGGCGAAGTTCGGGTTGGCGTTCTCGTCCAGTTCGGCCGGGGGCAGCGGCTTCTTGCCGGCACACGCCGCGTACGCGGACTTCGGCTCGCCGCTCTCGTCGAGAAGGCGCTTCGTCTTGCCGGCCGGCCGCGGTCTGCCGTCGTCGGCCACCTCCTTCACGCCGTTCTGGAACAGGCACTCCTGGTAGTTCTCCACGAGCTTGATCTGCTCGTCCTCGGTCGAGTCGAGGCGCAGCCGGATCCCCTTACCGGTCGCGGTCGCGGCCGCGGTGGTCGGCTTGGCGGACGGCCCGGCACTGGCGAGGGTCGCCACCTTGGGCGGGGCGGCCGGCTGCGGCGTGGCCGCGCACGCGCCGAGCAGCAGCGCGGCCGCGACGAGGGGGAGGAGTCGGTGTCCAGTCATGCCGGGAACTGTCTCGAGCACTTGTCAGGAACCTGTTGTGATCCGGTAGTGCTCCCGTTCCCGGCCTGTATGGCACCGCCGGGCCCGGCCTAGACTCGCCGCCGTGGGTGCGTACGTGCTGGTCGCCGAAGACGATCCGAAACAGGCCGAGCTGGTCCGCCGCTATCTGGAGCACGAGGGCCACGCGGTCGCCGTGGTCGCCGACGGCCGGGCCGCCCTCGACGAGGTGCGCCGCAACCCGCCCGACCTGCTGGTGCTGGACGTGATGATGCCCCGGGTGGACGGCCTGGACGTGTGCCGCATCCTGCGCCGAGACAGCGAGCTGCCGGTGCTCATGCTCACCGCCCGCAGCACCGAGGACGACCTTTTGCTCGGCCTCGACCTGGGCGCCGACGACTACCTGACCAAGCCGTACAGCCCGCGCGAGCTGGCCGCGCGGGTGCGCACGCTGCTGCGCCGGACCAGGCCTTCGGCCCGGCCCGCCGACCCGGTGCTGCGGGTGGGCACGCTGCACGTCGATCCGGTACGCCACGAGGTGCGCGCGGCCGGCCGGACCGTCACCTGTACGCCCGGCGAGTTCCAGCTCCTGCAGGTGCTCGCCGGCGAGCCGGGCCGGGTGTTCACCCGCGACCAGCTGCTGCGCCACCTGCACGGCTTCGACTCGTACGTGACCGCCCGCACGGTCGATGTGCATGTCATGAACCTGCGCCGCAAGATCGAGCCGGACCCGGGCCGGCCGGTGCGGCTGCTCACCGTGTACGGCGTGGGCTACAAGCTGGCCGATGGCTGACCGCCGGTTGCGCAGCAGCCTGCTGGTGCGGCTGCTCGCCGTGTCGGTGCTGGTGTCGGTGCTGTCCATCGTCGGCACCGCCTGGCTGGCCGTGCGCACCACCACCCGGGCCATCCAGCAGGAGCAGGGGCAGGCGCTCGCCGACGACGCGAAGATCTACGACGCGCTGCTCGGCTATGCCGCGCAGCACCGCGACTGGAGTGGCGTCGGCGCGTTCGCCCGGTCGTTGGCCGCCGGCACCGGCCGCCGGATCGTGGTGACCGACCGCAACCGGGCCACCCTGGCCGAGACCGCGGCGGGGACGCTCCCGCAGCGCGCCTCCGCGACGCTCGACCCGCTCGACGTCGACGAGAGCGTCGCCGCCGACCGCATCGATCCCCGCGCGACCGGGCCGTACACCCTGCCCGCCGCCGAACGCACCGCCCTGCGGGCCACGGCCGACGACGCGGTCGCCTGCCTGCGCCGGGACGCCGGCGAGGTCGCGGAGGCCCCCACGGATCCCCGGCCGGTCCCCGAGACCGGGGACTCCCGGGTACCGATCCTGAAGGCCGCCGTGCCGCCGATCGCGGCCGACGCCAAGGTGGTCGAGCGGCCCGGCGGCCGCCCCCGGATCGACGCCCGGCCCGGCACGCTCGACGGCCGGCACCGCTGCTCGGCCCTGCTCGACCGGCTGGCCCAGCCGACCGCGACCGAGCGGCGGGCGCTGGGCCGGCTGGACGCCCTCGCCGCCGCCTGCCTGCGCCGGCAGGAGCTCCCGCCGGTGCGGTTCGCCCTGGACGGGACGTGGACCAGCGCCTCCGCCCGGGCCGACCTCGACTATCAGCGGGCGGTGCAGGCGTGCTGGGCGGGCGCCCGGCGCGAGCAGCTGGCCGGCTACGTGGCACCCGCGGCGCTGCTGTTCGTGACGGCGCCGGGCGCCCCGGCCCGCCCCGGTTTCGACCTGTCGGCCGGCAGCCGGGCCCGGATCGTCGCGGTCACCGGGGCGGTGCTGCTGGTCGCCGTGGGCGTCACCGTGCTGGTCGGGATGCGCCTGGTCGGGCCGCTGCGGGCGCTCACCGCGGCCGCCGTACGGATGCGCGGCGGCGACGACGGCGCCCGCGTGCGGGTCACCGGGCGCGACGAGATCGCCAGCCTCGGTGCCGCCTTCAACGATATGGCCGAGCACCGCCGGCTGACCGAGTCGCTGCGCCGCGCGATGGTCGGCGACATCGCCCACGAGATGCGCACCCCGGTCACCAACATCCGGGGCTGGCTGGAGGCGGCCGACGACGGGGTGGTGCCGCTCGACCAGGAACTGGTGACCTCGCTGCTGGAGGAGGCGGTGCTGCTCCAGCACGTCATCGACGACCTGCAGGACCTGTCCGCGGCCGACGCGGGCGAACTGCGGCTGCACCCGCAGCCGGTGGACGTGGCCGAGATCCTGCACGCGGTGGCGGACGCCTTCGCGCCGGCCGCCGACCGGGCCGGGGTGGCGCTGGCGGTCGCCGCCCGGCCGGTGCCGCTGACCGCCGATCCGATCCGGCTGCGGCAGGCCGTCGGCAACCTGGTCACCAACGCCATCCGGCACACTCCGTCCGGCGGCCGGGTCACGCTGTCCGCCCGTACGGCCGGGGACCGGCTCGCCATCGACGTGGCCGACACCGGCCCCGGCATCCCGGCCGAGCAGCAGCCCCTGGTTTTCGAGCGGTTCTGGCGGGCGGAGAAGTCGCGGAGCCGGCAGACCGGCGGCAGCGGGCTGGGCCTGGCGATCGTGCGCAAGCTCGTCGAGGCGCACGGCGGCACCGCGACCGTCGCGAGCACTCCCGGCCAGGGCGCCACCTTCACCCTGCTGCTGCCCGTTGCCACGACGTTGCCACGGTGAAACCGGCCGCCGGGAGGGTGCGGCCATGACAACCAACCAGATTCGGCCGGCGATCGTGGTGCGCGGACTGCGCAAGTCGTACGGCGCGAAGGTGGTGCTCGACGGCGTCGACCTCACCGTCGCCGAAGGCGCGATCTTCGCCCTGCTCGGCCCGAACGGGGCCGGCAAGACCACCCTCGTGCGGATCCTGTCCACCCTGGTCCGCGCGGACGGCGGCGAGGCCTGGGTGGGCGGGCACGACGTGGCCCGGGAGCCCGGCGCGGTGCGCGCCACGATCGGGGTGACCGGGCAGTTCTCGGCGGTGGACAGCATGCTCACTGGGGAGGACAACCTGCGGCTCATGGCGGATCTGCACCACCTGGGCCGGCGAGCCGGTCGCCGGCGGGCGGCGGAGCTGCTCAAACGGTTCGACCTCGCGGAGGACGGCGGCACGATCGCCGCCGCCTACTCCGGCGGCATGCTGCGCCGGCTCGACCTGGCCATGACGCTGGCCGGGCACCCCCGGATCATCTTCCTCGACGAGCCGACCACCGGCCTGGACCCGCGCAGCCGGCGCGGCCTGTGGCAGATCATCCGCGAGCTGGTGGCGGGCGGCGTGACCATCCTGCTGACCACCCAGTACCTGGACGAGGCCGACCAGCTCGCCGACCGGATCGCGCTGCTGGACCAGGGCCGGCTGGTGGCCGAGGGCACCCCGGGCGAGCTCAAGCGCCGGGTCCCGGGCGGGCACGTGCGCCTGCGGTTCGCCGGGCCGGCCGAGCTCGGCCGGGCGGCCCGCGCGCTCGCCCCGGCGAGCCCCGACGAGGAGGCGCTGACCCTGCAGGTGCCGCACGACGGCACGGTCCACGCGCTGCGCGCGCTGCTCGCCCGGCTCGACGACGCCTCGGTCGAGGTGGCCGAGCTGACCGTGCACACCCCCGACCTGGACGACGCGTTCCTGGCCCTGACCGGGGTGGCCCGATGATGCCGCACGTGCTGGCGGACTCGGCCACGATGGTGCGCCGCCAGGTTCAGCACATGCGGCGGGCTCCGTCGCTGACCCTGCAGGTGATGGCCCTGCCGGTGGTGTTCCTGCTGCTCTTCGTGTACGTCCTCGGCGGCACCCTGGGCAACGGGCTGACCGCCGGCGCCGGCGGGCGCGCCGAGTACGTGAACTACGTCGTACCCGGCATCCTGCTGATGGCGGTGGCCGCCGTGGCGACCGGAACCGCGGTGTCGGTGTCGCTGGACATGACCACGGGCATCGTGACCCGGTTCAAGACCATGGCGATCGGCCGGGTGTCCGTGCTGACCGGGCACGTGGTGGGCGCGCTGGTGCAGACCTTCCTGGCGGTCGCGGTGGTCGTCGCGGTGGCGCTGGCCGTCGGCTTCCGGCCGGCCGCCGGCGTGCTGGAATGGCTGGCGACCGCCGGTGTCGTCGGGCTGGTCACCTTCGCCCTCACCTGGCTGTCGGTGGCCCTGGGGCTGGCCGCCAAGAGCGTGGACAGCGCCAGCAACCTGCCGATGCCGCTGACCATCCTGCCGTTCCTGGGCAGCGGTGTGGTGCCCGCCGAGTCGATGCCCGCCGGGCTGCGCTGGTTCGCCGAGCACCAGCCGTTCACGCCGATCATCGAGACGCTCCGCGGGCTGCTGCTGGGCACCGGGACCGGCGGCAGCGGCGGCGCGGCGGTGGCCTGGTCGGCCGGCCTCGCGTTGGCCGGCTATCTGTGGGCCAGGAGGCTGTACAACCGCTAGCCGTCGGCGCGGTTCGCCACCGCGGCGGCCAGCGGAGCGATCAGGTCAAGGCGGCCGTGGCCGGCGTGGGCCAGCACGGCGGCCGCCTCCACCTCCCGCGTCCACCCCGCCAGGCCGGCTAGCTCACCCCGGTCGACGGTGTCGCGCAACAGGCCGGCCACCCGCCGCCACGCCCGCAGGCCGGCGTCGACCTGGCCGCGGGCGAGCAGGATCTGGGCGCGCACGACGTGCCGGAACGACCGCACCTCCACGGCGTCCTCGGGCTGGTCCGGCCACCGGGCGAGCAACCGTTCGGCCGCGTCGACGTCGCCGGCCTGCAGGTTGGCCTGCACCATGCCGAGCCGCACGCCCAGCGTCTCGTGCCGCACCCCGATCTCGTCAAGCACGCGCAGGGCGGCCTCCAGGTGCGGCAGTGCCTGCCCGCCCGCGCCGGCCCGCAGGTGCAGGTCGGCGACGCGGGCGTGGGCGAACAACCGGGCCCACGGCACCGGCAGGTCACGGGACGCGGCGAGCATGCGCTCGGCCGCGGACCCGACCCGGCCGTCGTCCGGCCGGCGGTAGGTGGCGATCGCGTTGGCCACCCCGGCCAGCAGCGGCTCGGGACTGTCGCACAGCTCGGCCAGCCGGGTGCCGGCCGTCAGCGCGGCCGCCGCGGCCCGGATCAGCGTGTCCGGCGGGGCGGGCGGGAGCCGGCGCAGCGTGACCAGGAAACGGGGCGCCCGCGGGTGGCCGTCGGTGAACGCGAACGCCGTACCGAAAGTCGCGGCCGTCCGGGTGACCTCCACGAACTCCGGGCCGGGCCGGTAGTGCGACAGCACCCGGCCGGACTCCGCGGTCAGCGCCACCATCCGGGCGTGGTCCGACTCGATCAGCCAGAGGCCGGCCAGGACGGCGGTGGTGGCCGCCACCGTGGCGCCGTCGGCCCGCCCGGCGGCCTGGTGCAGGGCCAGCATCAGGTTTTCCTGCTCGGCCCGGATCCGCTCCAGGGCGGGAGCGGGCCGGGCCCCGAGCGCCGCCTCGTGGTGGGCCGTCCCGAAGTCGCGCGCCCAGGCCAGGAACGCGGCGGCGACCCGCTCGTCCTCGCCGGCCGCGTGCCGGCGCGCCGCGCCGAACTCGCGGACCGTCTCCAGCATCCGGAACCGCGCGCCGGCGGCGGTGTCGGCGACCTTGAGCAGCGACTGGTCGGCCAGCTCCGCCAGGGTCCGCAGCGCGTCACCGCCCAGCAGGTGGCGGGCGGCCGCGGCGGTGAACCCGCCGGGAAAGACCGACAGCGCGCGCATCGCCGCCTGCCCGGCCGGGTCGAGCAGGTTCCAGCTCCACTCGACGACCGCGGCCAGGGTCCGGTGCCGCGGCGGCGCGTCCCGGTGGCCGCCGCGCAACAGGCCGAACCGGTCGGCCAGGTGGCCGGCGATCTCGGCGACCGTCATCACCCGGACCCGGGCCGCGGCCAGCTCGGCGGCCAACGGCAGCCCGTCGAGATGCCCGCACAGCTCGGCGACCGCGTCCGCGGGCAGCTCGACGCCGGGGCGGGCGGCGCGGGCCCGCTGGCTGAACAGGTCCACCATGGCCGGCAGGCTCAGCTCGGGCAGCGCATACACCGATTCGGAGGACAACCCCAGCGGCGTACGGCCGGTCGTCAGCACCCGCAGCTCGGGCATCGCCGACACCAGCCCGCCCACCAGCTCGGCGACGCCGCGGACCACGTGCTCGCAGTTGTCCAGCACCAGCAGCGCGGGTCCCGGCCCGAGCGCGGCCGCGATGCCATCGGGCCCGTCCGCGCCGAGGACCGCCGCCACCCGCGGGACGACGTCCTCGCCGGCGGCCACCCCGGCCAACGGTACGAAGTAGACCACCCGCTGCTCGGCATCCCGGCCCACCGCGTGCGCCAGCCTGGTCTTGCCGAGGCCGCCCGGCCCGACGATCGAGGTGACCCGGGACCGGCGCACCAGGGCGGCCACCGCGGCCCGGTCCTCGTCGCGGCCCAGCAGCGGGTTCGGCTCGTACCCGATGCCGTGCCGGACCACCGGCGCATCGCCCTGCAGCAGCCGCCGGTGGGCCTCCCGCAGCCCGGCGCCGGGATCGGTGCCCAGTTCGTCGCGCAACGCCCGGCGGTACGCCTCGTAGCGGGCCAGCGCCGCCGGCACCCCGGCCGTGGCCGCCTCGCAGCGCAGGAGTTCCAGCAGGATCTCCTCGTCCCGGGGCAGCTCCGCGGCCAGCCCGGCGAGCGCCTCGGCCGCCTCGCCGGGCCGCCCCAGCCGGGCCACCGCCAAGGCCCGGGTGCGCCGCAGCGACCGGTGCGCCGGCACGCATTCGGCCCGCAGCAGCCCGAGCGGGTCGTCCCCCTCCGCGGTCCCGTCCCACAGCGCCAGGCCCGCCTCGGCGTGGCCCAGCGCGGCCGCGAGGTCACCGGCCCGCAGCTGCCGCGCCCCGGCCGCCGCCCGCTGCAGCAAGGCGCCGCTGTCCACCTGGTCCTCGGCCAGCGCCAACCGGTATCCTCGCGGCGTGCTGGCGATCAGCCCGGCACCGAGCCGCGCCCGCGCCCGCGACACCAGCACCTGCAGCGCCTTGGTGGGATTGCCCGGCGGCTCGTCCGGCCAGAGCCCGTCGACCAGGCGGGCCGTGCCGCACCCGGTACGCAGATCGCCGGCCAGCAGCGCGAGCAGCCCTTGCATCCGGTGCCCGGCGATCTCCTGCCCCCGATAGGAAACCCCACCCAACAGCACCAGATCGACACCCACCCCACCAGGCTAGGCAACGGCGAATGGAGATCGTCGCCGACTTCGGCGGTGAGCGTCTCGTGGTCGGCTGATCCGTCGAGCCAAACCTCGAGGTAGCGGGCAGCGGGTACTGAGTCAGTGCACCGGATCGGCCTTGAGTATTCATGCTCATCCGCGCGGCGCCGCCGGTGGCGAGGATGGAACGCGTGAACATCAGCAACCGCGCTCGCATCCTTCCCGCGTCCCTTCCGCTCGCTGCCGCGACGGTCGGCAGCTGGGCCGCCTGGCTCAGCTGGGAGACCGGCTACCGCACCGATCCGGTCACCGAGACCGTCAGCGGGCCGTATTCCTGGTGGCAGGTCGCCGGCTGCGTGGTCACCCTCGCCGCGGTGGCCGGGGTGGCCGGCCGGTGGCTGCACCCGCTGCTGGTCGCCCCGATCATGGCGACGGCGTTCACCGTCGCCTGGTCGGTGCGCGCCGCGGCCGACGACGAGACCGGGCTCTGGATCGTCGGCGCGTTCCTGGTGTTCGCCGGGACGGCGGCCGGGGCGACCGCGGTGTCCTGGGGCGGACGGCTGCTCGGCCGCGGTGGGCCGGGTGCGGTGGCCGCCTGATACAACGGGTTCGTGATCACGGTGCCGCGGGAGTTCGCCGAGTGGCGGATCCGGGTGGACGGCGCGGCCGGCCGGAGCTGGGTGCGTTCGCTGCCGTCGCTGGTGGCGGACCTCCTCGAACGGTGGGATCTCACCGCGGACACCGCCGAGCCGCTGCACGGAGCGCTCGGGCTCGTGGTCCTGGTCCGCCGTGCGGAGCAACGGCTGGCGCTGAAGCTGAGCCCGCCGGGGGACGGCGCCGAGGCCGGCGCCCTGCGGGCCTGGCGCGGCCGTGGCGTGGTGGAACTGGTCGACAGCGAGCCGGCGGCGGGTGCCCTGTTGCTCGAACGGCTCGACCACACCAGGTCCCTGCACACCTTGCCGATCCGGGACGCGGCCGAGGTCGCCGGCTCGCTCATCCGTACGCTGGCCGTGGCCGCACCCGCCGGCCTGCCCACGCTGGCCGGGGTGGCCGCCGCGATCACCGACCGGCTGCCCCGCCGCCAGCGGGCCCTCGGCGACCCGGTCCCGCGGCGCTGGCTGGCGGCGGCCGGACGCTACGCCGATGAGCTCGGCGCGGCCGGCGAACGGGTGCTGGTCCACGCCGACCTGCACTACGGCAACGTGCTGGCTGGGACGCGGCAGCCGTGGCTGGCGGTCGACCCGCGCGCCGTGCACGGTGCGCCCGAGTACTCCGTACCGGAATTGATGTGGACCCGGGCCGACGAACTGCACACCGACGCCGACGTGCGCCGCCTGCTGTCCGTCCTCACGGCAGCCGGCCGGCTGGACCCGGCGATCGCGCACGGATGGGTCGTGGTGCGCTGCGTCGACTACTGGCTCTGGGGGCTGGAACGCGGCCTCACCGTCGATCCGGCCCGCTGCGAGCGGATCCTGGCCGCGCTCGATCAGGGCGTTCCCGGCCGCACCAGGCCGCTCTCGTAGGCGAAGGCGACGGCGGCCGCCTGGTCGTCACGATCAGAGGGGCAGTTCGGCGCGCAGGATGGTCCCGGCGCCGCGCGGGCTGTCCAGGGTCATCCGCCCGCCCAGCGCCTCGACGCGATCCTTGAGGCCGGCCAGGCCGGTGCCCCGGGCGAAGTCGGCGCCGCCCTGCCCGTCGTCCCGGACGGTGAGCCGCAAGCCGGTGCCGTCGGCATCGACCGTGACCGCCGCGGCGAAGGCGTGCGCGTGCCGCGTCGCGTTGGTGAGCGCCTCCGCGACGAAGTAGTACGCACTGATCTCGATCCGCTCCGGCAGCTCCCGTTCGATCCGGAGGTCGAGCTCGACCGGAAACGGCGCGCGCCGGGCGAGTCCCTTGAGGGCGGGCGCCAGGCCGCCCTGGGCCAGCATCGCGGGGTGGATGCCGCGGGCGATCTCGCGCAGCTCCTCCAGCGCGTCGGCCAGGTCGGCGGCGGCGTGCTCCAGCTGCGCGCCGAGCCCGTCGAGTGCCGGCGGCACCTCGGCCGACGCCGCGCGCAACTGCAGGGCCACCGAGACCAGGCGCTGCTGCGCGCCGTCGTGCAGGTCGCGCTCGATGCGCCGGCGGGTCTGGTCGGCGGTGGCGACGATCCGGGCGCGCGAGGCCATCAGCTCGGCGCGGGCCTCGGCATTCTCCACCGCGGTGGCGACCAGTTCGGTGAACGAGGCGATCTGCGACTCGGTGTCCGCCGGGAAGGAGTGGTCGCTGCGCGACGACGCCGCGATCACGCCCCACAGGTGCGCGGCGACCTCGATGGGGCAGCCGACCGACGACCGGATGCCCAGGGCCCGCGCCTCCCGCGCGATCGTGCCCGGCGCGTTCTCGAAGCTGTCGATCCGCACCGGACCGCCGGTCTCCCGAACCTCCCGGGCGATGCTCGGCCCGTCGAGCTCGAAGCGGGTGCCGACGGCGGGCTGCCCGGCCACCCGGCTCCAGGCGGCGACGCCGGTGACCGTGCCGTCCGGCTCGAACCGCTCCATCCGGGCGAGATCGGCACCGCACAGCAGGCCCACCTCCCGGGTGACGGCCTCGAACACGGTCGGCGGCGGCGCGGACCGGGCGACCAGGGTGGCGACCCGGCGCAGGGCGGACTGCTCCTCGCCCATCCGCGCGGACACCAGCGCGGTGCGGCGCAACCCGGTGGCGAGCTGTCCCACGACGACGGCCGTCATCAGGAACACGACCAACGCGACGAGGTCGCGCGGCTCGGCGATCTGCAAGGTGAACACCGGGGCGACGAACAGATACTCGAAGACCGCGACGCTGAGCACCGCCACGGCGATCGCGAGCCAGGTGCCCCACATCGCGGCGACCAGCAGCACCACCAGCAGATAGAGCACCAGCAGGCTCAGCTCGGAGACGTACCGCTCGAGGATCGCCACGCAGCCGGTCACCACGGCGACCACCACGGCACTGGCCGAGAACCGGCTCAACCAGCGCCCGCCCGCCCACATCACCCGTGCCGCGTCGTGCATGGCATCGCTTCCCCTCGCAGGCAGGCTAACCGAGGTGGCCGCCGGCGGTGGCTCCCTCGTTCGAGGGAACGAGCGTGACAGGGGCGGCCATTCGTCCGTTTTCCGTCGTTGTGGCTCTGCGGGCCGCCTGGCCCCCAGGACGGCCTTCGGGTTAGCCGGAATGCGCCGGTCGATCCGGCCGGTCATGCTGGGGCACATGCCCATGCGATGCCTCATCGTGGACGACAGCGCGATCTTCCTGCGCGCTGCCCGTACGCTGCTCGAACGCGAGGGCATCGCGGTCACCATGGCCTCCACGAGCGGCGAGGCGCACCGCCTGGTCGACGAGATCGGCCCGGACGTGGTGCTGGTCGACATCGACCTGGGCAAGGAGAGCGGTTTCGATCTCGTGGCGCAGCTCGCCGCGCGCGTCCCCGGCGACGCGGCGCCGCAGCTGATCCTGATCTCCAGTCACGGCCGGGAGGACTTCGAGGAACTGATCACGGAGAGCGCCGCCCGGGGATTCCTCAACAAGTCGACGCTGTCGGCCGCGGCCATCCGGCGGATGATCGGCAACGGCGGCTAGCGGGCCTCCAGGAAGGCGATCACCGCGAGCACCCGCCGGTGGTCCTCGTCGGAGTCGGGCAGCGCGAGCTTCGTCAGGATGCTGTGCACGTGCTTCTCCACGGTCCCGTCGGTGACCCACAGGTGCCGGGCGATCCCGGTGTTCGACCGGCCCTCCGCCATCAGTGCGAGAACCTCCTGCTCCCGCGGGCTCAACCCGGCCAGCGGATCATCCCGGCGGCGGGTGGCGACCAGTTCGTGGACCAGGGCGGGATCGACGAAGACGCCGCCACGCGCCACCCGTTGCAGGGTCTCGGTGAAGTCGCCGACGTCGGACACCCGGCTCTTGAGCATGTAGCCGACGCCGCCGCCGGCGCTCAGCAGCTCCATCGCCGGGTCGACGTCGACGAACGCCGACAGCAGCAGGATTGCCACCTGCGGCAGTTCCGCCCGGATCGCCGCCGCCGCGCGCAGCCCCTCGGTCGTGTGCGTCGGCGGCATCCGGATGTCGATCACCGCGACATCCGGCACCTGCGCACGGACCAGTTCCAGCAGTTGCACGCCGTCGCCGGCCTGGCCGACCACGACGAAGCCGGACCGGTCGAGCAAACTTGCCAGCCCCTCGCGCAGGAGCACGTCATCGTCCGCGACCGCGACCCGCATCACCCTGACGGTGGCACGGTCTCGGACTGCACTACGTTCCGCATCGTCCACCCTCCCCGGCGTCACCATATCGATGCCGCACGGTCCGGAACCCTCCCCCGAACCGGTTCCCCCGCCCGGTGGATGCGGGCGCCGTGTTCGGGTCAATGGGTGCTAGCCCTACCTCAAGACGGAGGCCTCCATGGTTATCGCGGGCGCGGCCCGTTCGGACACTTGACCGGACCAACGGTTGGCGGTGGCCGGCCACCTGGGTGAAGGGACAGCTATGACGTTCGGCGCGGTCGGTCCGGTTCTGCGCTCGGCGCCCTGCCTCGCTCCGAGCAGTTTCGTCGGGCGGCGGGCCGAGATCCGCGAGATCAAGAGCCTGCTGTCGGCCGGCCGGCTGATCACCCTGACCGGGCCCGGCGGGGTGGGCAAGAGCCGGCTCGCGCAGCACGCGGCGGTCACCGTGCGGCGCGCTTACCCCGGCGGGGTCTACCGCGTCGACCTGGCCGACGAGCAGATGCTCGGCGCGGAGCCGGCGGACCCGGACCAACTCGCCGGCCGGATCGCCACGACGCTCGAGCTGCGGTTGCCCCCGGACGGCAACCCGGCCGAAGCACTCGTCGCGGCTCTCGCGTACCGGCCGGCGCTGTTGCTGCTGGACAACTGCGAACTGCTGCTGCCGGCGTGCGCGATGCTGGCCGACACCCTGCTGCGGGCCTGTCCGCAACTGCGCGTCCTGGCCACGAGCCGGGAGCCGCTGCGCCTCGCCGGCGAGGCGATCTGCCCGGTCGGCCCGCTGCCGACCCCCGCCCCGGACAGCCGGGCCGGCGCCGCGGAGCTGGCCCTCAGCGAGTCCGTGGCGCTCTTCGTCGCCCGCGCGCAGGCGATCTCGCCGTTCACCCTGACCGACCAGAACGCGCCCGAGGTGGCCGAGCTGTGCCGCCGGCTGGAGGGGCTGCCGCTCGCCATCGAGCTGGCCGCGGCCCGATCGCGGGCGCTGACGCCCGGGCAGATCCGGCAGCGGATGGCGGAGCGGTTCGGGCTGTTGTCGCGGGGCGACCGGACGGCCCCGACGCGGCACCGGACGCTGCGGGCCTGCGTCGACTGGTCGTTCGAGCTGTGCAGCCGGCCGGAGCGGCTGCTGTGGACCCGGCTCGCGGTCTTCCACGAGACGTTCGAGCTGGACGCGGTCGAGGCGGTCTGCCTGGACGAGCCGCTGGCCGCGGCGGACCTGCTGGACCACGTGGCCGGCCTGGTGGACAAGTCGGTGCTGGTCACCGAGCCGTCCGGTACGGGCTCCCGCTATCGGATGCTGGCGACCTTCGCCGAGTACGGCCGGGCGAAGCTGGTCGAGGCGGGCCGGTACGACGAACTCCGTCGCCGGCATCGTGACTGGTACCGGCGGCTCGCCCGGGAGGCCGCCGACGACCGGTTCGGCCCATGCCAGGCCGCCCGGTTCGCGCGCCTCGACCGGGAACTGCCGAACCTGCGTGCGGCCCTCGCCTACAGCCTCGCGGACGAGGACGGTACGGACGCGGCGCTCGCGATGGCCGGCGACCTGTGGCATCTGTGGGCCGTGCGCGGGCAGCACCACGAGGGACGCACCTGGCTGGAGCGGGCACTGGCCCGGCCGGCGCCGGCCACGATCGATCGGCTGGCGGCGGCCTACGGCAACACCGCGCTCGCGGCCGCGCAGGGTGACCTCGCCGCGGCGGGCGTGCACGCCCGGCAGGCCCGGGAGGTGGCGGCGCAACTGGGCGGCGACGGCCAGGCGGGTGCGCTCGCCGAATGCGCCGGCGCCGCGCTGGCCAGCGCGCGCGGGGAACCGGCCGAGGCGGTCGCCCGCTGGCAACGGGCCGTCGAGGCGTTCGCGACCGACCCGGCCGGCACCTGGCACGCCGAGGCGGTCGCCGGGCTGGGGATGGCGGCGGCCGTGCTCGGCGACGCCGACACCGCCGCGCGTTGCCACCAGGAGATCACCACCCGGTGCCCGCCACCGGGCGAGTCCCGGTATTCCGGAGTCCTGCTCGGCGGCCTGGCACTCGCGCTGGCGATGCAGGGCGACCGCCGCGCCGCCGAGGCTCGGCTGCGCGAAGCCGTACGGCGCCTCGGCGACGCCGGCGACCTGCCCGGCATCGCCTGGTGCCTGCGGGTGCTGGCATGGGTCGCCGGCCGCGGTAACCGCGCCGAGCGGGCCGCGACGCTGCTCGGCGCGGCCACCGGCCTCGCGCAGCCGGTGGATGCCGTCCCGCTGCCCGTCGATCTCGTGGAATGCGCCCGGCACGCCCGGCGTGTCCTCGGCGAGCGCGGCTACCAGGTGGCGTTCGCGCGCGGCGCCGGCATGTCGGCCGACGAGGCCATCGGGTACGCCCGCCAGGAGCGCGGCCTGCCGGCCCCGCCCGTGGCCGACCCGCCATCGGCCGTGCTGACCCGCCGCGAACAGGAGGTCGCCGACCTGGTGGCGCAGGGCCGCTCCAACCGGGACATCGCCGCGGTCCTGGTCATCTCGCGACGCACCGCCGAGAGCCACGTCGACCACATCCTGACCAAACTGGGTCTCGCCAACCGCGCCCAGATCGCCGCCTGGGTGGCGGCGCGGCGTTCGGCGGACGAGGACGTCGCGTAGCCCGCCACCCGCCTTACCGGGCGGCGTGCGCGGGCGGGTGCCGGCGTCGGACGGCCAGCAGGCAGGTGTCGTCGTCGGGGTTGGCCTGATGCAGCTCGGCCAGCAGGTCGGCGAGCGGCTGCGGACGGGGATCGGCGGTGATCCGGTCCAGCGTGGTGACGACCGGGGCGAGCCCTTCGAGCAGCGGCCGGTGTCGCTGTTCGATCAGCCCGTCGGTGTAGAACAGCAGCACATCGCCGGACCGGATCGCCATGGTCTCGGTGCCGTACCGGGCGTCGTGGACGGCGCCGAGCAGCGGGCCGGCGGGTCGCGACAGCATCTCGGTGCGGCCGTTGCGGCTGAGCAGCGGCGCCGGATGCCCGGCCTGGGCCCATCGCAGGCGGCAGTCGGCGGGGTCGTAGCGGCCGATCACCATGGTGGCCGTCGGGGCGGTGAGCCCGCCCTGGTAGAGCAGCTCGTTGAGGTGGGACAGCAGCTCGGCGGGCTCGGCGGTGACGGTGACGGCGAGCGCGGCCAGGGCATGACGCAGCTGCGCCATGGTGGCCGCGGCCCGTACCCCGTGGCCGGAGACGTCGCCGACCGCGAGCAGCACGCTGCCGTCGCGCGCCGCGGCGGCGTGGAACCAGTCGCCGCCGACCCGGCTGGCCCGTTCGGCGGGCAGGTAGCGGACGGCCACCCGCAGGCCGGGCAGATCCATCGGCTCGACCGGGATCGGCAGCACGATGTGCTGCAGCTGCGCGGCGAGGCGGTTCTCGGCGGCGAGGCTGCGCTGGTGCTCGCGGAGTTGTTCCTCGACCGCCGCGAGCCGCGCCCGGTTGCTCTCCTGGGCGGTGAGGTCCTGCACGATGCCGTACACCTTCAGCGGCCGGCCGTTGTCGTCGCGGGTCGCGTCGGCGACGGTGCGCAGGTGCTTGACCTTTCCGGCGACCCGTACCCGGGTCAGCACATCGACGGTCTCACCGCGGCCGAAGCTCTGCGCGGCCTGGCGCAGTAGGGGCTGATCGGCGGGCAGCGTCCAGGTCTCGACCGTCCCACGCGCCAGCGGCCCCTCGGCGGGGTCGCGTTCGAAGATCCGGTACATGCCGTCGGACCAGCGGGTGACGTCGTTGACCAGATCCCATTCGCCCCAGCCCAGATTGCCCAGCCGTTCCGTCTGGCCGATCCGCTCCGCCAGGCCCTCCTGCTCGTCCCGGCGCGTCCAGGTGGCCAGCACCCCGCCGCCGACCGGCCAGCCCTGGGCGGTGATGGTCAGCGTCACCGCCTCGGGCCCGGAGCCGGCTCGATAGGGCAGCGGGCCCACCGTGCGGGGCCGCCCGTCGGCCACCACTCGCGCCCACGCCTGCCAGATCGGGCCGTCGACCAGCCACGGATAGAGCTCCGCGAGAGTGCAGCCGACGAGCTGCGCTCCGCTGCGCCCGGACAGGTCGGTCACCGAAGGGCTCGCCGCCGCGACCCGGTAGTCGGTCACCTCGCCCGCGTCGCCGGCGACCGGCTGCAGGAACAGATGCCGGCCGGGATCCGCGTCGAGCATCTGTTGCACGATGTGCTCCGCCGGGGTGCCCGCGATCGTGAGCGAGGGGAACGCGCGGTCCCCGCGGGGTGCCGGTCCGGCCGCCGCCCGCAGGAACTCGTCGGCCGGCCGCGCCGCGCCCGGGCCCTGCAGCACGGTCCGGATCTCGGCGGCGACCTCGCCGGGCGGGCGTCCCTGCTCGGCCGCCCGGCGCATGATCCAGCCGCGGGCCTGATCGATGTCCCCCTCGATCCGCCCGGCGAGCAGGCCCGCCGCGCCCTCGATCACGATGTCGAGTTCCGGTTCGGCGGCCCGCACCGCGGCCTCGATCTCGCGCAGGGCCTCCAGGTACTTGCGTTCCTGCTTCACCGACGGACAACCCACTCTCAACCGCGGCCGCGCTCCCGTTGCAGGATGACGGGCCGTCCGGGCCGACGACGGACCGCTTGTACGCCGCCGCCGGCACCGCGGGCGTACGGTCTCGCCGGAGGCGCGCGGGAACCACCGGGCCCCCGGTATGCCCCGGCTGGCTGAGGAGCACGCATGCCGCAGATGTCCGGCGAAGCACTGCCGTCCCGTGTCCCGGGCGGCGCCGACACGCTGTACGAATGCGAGTTCGGCCGCGATCAACTCGGCGTCGTACGAAGCGCGGTCGCCCGTCATGCCGCGGCGCTCGGGCTCACCGACCGCCTGCACTTCAACCTTGTCCTGGCCGTCAACGAGCTGACCACCAACGCGATCCACCACGGCGGCGGTCAGGGCTGTCTGCGCGTCTGGCACCACGACAGCGAGCTGTGGTGCGAGATCGCCGACACCGGCACGGGCATCCCGGCCGAGCGACTCGACCGGGTGCGCGACTCGGGCCCGGGGGAGCGGGGACACGGTCTGTGGCTGACCCACCACATCTGCGCCGAGGTGCACATCGACACCGGGCGGCACGGCACCCGGGTGCTCCTGCGCTACCCGATGTCGGCGGCGCCGGCTGCGCGGACCTGACCCACGCCGAACCCTCCTGGAGGACGCCGATGGACCTACGCCTGGACCGGACCGACCGCCCCGACGGAACGGCCTGCCTCACGATCACCGGTGACATCGACCTGACCAGCAGCGACCGCTTCCGCCGGACCGTGGCGGGCCTGGTCGACGATCCCGCGGTCACCGGCGTGCTCCTCGACGCCGCCCGCCTCGACTTCATCGACTCCAACGGGGTCACCGTGCTGGTCAAGGCGCACCGGGCGGCCGCCGAACGGGGCATCTGCCTGCGCGTCACCAACGCCCAGGATCCCGTCTGCGGCCTGCTCGAACTGCTCGGCGTGTACGAGATGCTCACCGGCGTCCGCGTCTGACGAGTTGGCCCGCTTCCGGCCGTACGGTTGCGTCTCCCGCCTACCATGATCACCGTGACCGAACCCCGCCTCGCCTGCCCGCTTTGCCGCGGCACGCAGTTTGAGCAGGAAGAATCTCGCCAGGACAGCCGGTGGGGATTCACCAGCCATCGCATGACGCTGATGATTTGTGTCCGCTGCCGGCACGTCCTGCACTTCTACGACCGGCACAGCATCTTCGACTTCGACTGAGGTCCCGGCTCCCGGCCACGACACCCAGATCGACTGTATATACAGATGGTCTATAGTGTTGGCCGTGACGATGCAGGAACCCACGTTCTTCATCCTGACCGCGTTGGTGCGCACGCCGCTGCACGGCTACGGGATCATCAAGGCCGTCGAGCAGCTCTCCGGCGGGCGGGTCAAGCTCAAGGCCGGGACGCTGTATGCCGCGCTCGACCGGCTGGCCGCGGAGGGCCTGGTCGTCGTCGACCGGGAAGAGGCCGTGGGTGGCCGGCTGCGCCGCTATTACGTGCTGTCCGACGACGGCCGTGCGGCGCTCGAGGCCGCGGTGGAGCGCCTCCAGTCGAACGCCAAGGTGGCCGCGTTGCGGCTGCGCGAGGCGTTCGGCTTCATCGGGGGAGTTCAGCATGTCTGAGCTGGAGCGCTCCTATCGCCGCCTGCTTCGCGCCTACCCCGGCTTCTACCGGCGCGAACGCGAGCTGGAAATCCTCACCACCGTGCTCGACGCGGCCGAGCCGGGGCAGGTCCGGCCGTCCCGCGGCGAGGCGGCCGCCTTGCTGCTGACCGGTCTGCGCTGCCGGTTCGTGCCACCCACCCGAGCCGGCAAGCTCGCGACCGCGATCGTGGCGGTGTGGGCGGCCCTGGTGCTCAGCGGGGCCGGCGCCCTGGCCGTCTGGGCGTTCGCCGACCCCGAACCACCCCGGCTCGCCGCGCTCAGCGACGACCTGGTCGGCCGCGACCCCTCGGTGACCTACGAACTGCCGGGCGACAACCTGCTCGACATGGCGTACGCCTACAAGACCCACAGCGAATTCCAGGACTACGCCAACGAGGGCTGGACCGGCCGCCACCCGGCGCCGATGGGCGAAAGCCGGATCTACGAGCGGGTCACCCCGACGCCCACCGCCCTGGCCGACGCCTACCGGCGCGTGACGAGTGCGGGCTGGCGGGCCGGCGCCCGCAGCCCCGGCGCGTTCTGGGCCTACCGCGACGGCGTGCTGCTGCGCGTGTCCGGTTCCGGCGAGCAGACCGGCATGCGGGTGAGCGCCTATCCGATAGAGCCGCGCGGCGTGCTCGCCGGCGCGATCGCCGGATTCGTCCTCGGACTGATCGTGGCGTCGCAGGCGATGACCTGGCTGGCTCACCGGGTCGCCCGCACCCCGCTGCCCACCCGGCGGCTGATCGTCCTGCTCGGCCTGCCGGCCCTGGTCGCCTCCGCGGTGAACACCCTCGACTGCGTGCTCAGCATGCTCCCCGACCCGGGCACAGCCAATGTGCTGTTCGCCGCCGACTACATGTATCCGCTGGCCAACCAGCTAGCCAACCCGCTGGCGGCCGGCGTCATCGCGCTCACGCTGACCGCCGTCGTGGCCCTGACCGCGCGGGCGGCCCGGCGTCGCCCTGCGAACGCCGCCGCACTCGCCGACAGCTGAGGCCGGACCACCGCCGGCCCCGCGGTCGCGGGGTGCGGCTCCGCCGTCGTCGGCCCGGCGTTCGCGGGGGTGTGGCTCCGTCGTCGTCGGCCTGGCGTTCGCGGGGTGCGGCTCCGCCGTCGGACCGGCGTAATCTCGATCCGGCGGCCCGGCTGCAGCGGCCGGCCGTCGCCCTGACCGCTAGCCAGGGACGTGCCGATGACCGACCAAGCGCGCTTCCGCGACGAGCTGCGCCGCCTCAAGCAGCAGCGCGGGCTCAGCTATCGCGCCCTCGCGAGCCGGTCCAACTACAGCCCGAGCTACCTCCAAGAGCTCGTGAATGGCGACAAGCCGCCGAACGAGGCGATCGCCGAGCAGCTCGACATCGCGCTGAACGCCGGCGGCCGGCTCGTCGCCCTGCTGCGCCCGGCCGCGGACGGCAGCGACGACGAAATCGAAGCCGCCGAGCTCACCCGGCGGGTGACCACGTCCGATGTCGGCGCGGAGACCCTCGATCAGCTTCAGCAGGCCGCCGATCGCCTGGCAATGGCCTATTCGACGACGCCCCCGGTCATTCTGCTGCCGCGCGTGCGTCGGCACCTGGGCTACGTCGCCTCGCTGATCGACGCCCGCAAGACCCTGGCCCAGCAGCGGCGCCTGTTCGTCGTCGGCGGGTGGCTGTCACTGCTGCGCGCCACGCTGCACATCGACCTGCGGCAGGCCGGCGCGGCCGCGGCGTACCTGCGGACCGCGGCCCGGCTCGCCGAGGACGTCGAGGACCGCGAGATCGCCGCCTGGTGCCTGGAGACTCGCGCCTGGGAGCTGCTCACCGACGGCGAGTACCGGCAGGCCATCCAGCTGTCCCAGCACGCCCAGGCGATCGCGCCGGCCCGGGGTTCGGCGATCGTCCAGGCCACCGCCCAGGAGGGCCGCGCATGGGCTCGGCTCGGTGACCGGGCAAGAACGGGTGCGGTCCTCAACCGGGTCGAGCGGATGGCCGGCCGCCGAACGCAGCCGGCCGAGCCGGAGCACCACTACCGGTATGACCCGGCAAAGGCGCACGCCTACGCCGCCACAACCCTCGCGTGGGCCGGTGATCCGGCCGCCGCAACGGTGGCCCGTGCGGTGATCGCCGAGTTGACGGGCGAGGGCGTCCGGCCGCGCCGGATCGCGTCTGCCCGGCTCGATCTCGGCCTGGCGCTCCTCGGAGCGGGCCGGCCGGACGAGGCCGCCCACGAGGCACGGCAGGCGATCGAGTCGGGCCGGATCGTCCCGTCGAACTGGTGGCGAGCCGCCGAGGTGATCGACGGCGTGGCCGGCGCGGGCCTTCCCGAGGCCGAGGATCTGCGCGCCTTGGCAGCCGAATTCAAGCCCCGGATCGGCTGACCCCAGTCCGCCGATTGCGGACACCCGGCCGTCGTTGGCGGACACCGCCCTACTCCTTCCGCAGCGATCGAGCGCGCACGATCAGAGCGCGCCGGGACGTTCCCGGCCTGCCGGCAGTGCGCCGACGGCATCGACGCGAGAGGCGATCCCATGCGAACGCACAACAATTGCCACGGGCGGCGCCGATACCAGCGGTGGCTCGGAGCCGGGCGGTGCCACGTCGGGCCGGCGGTGCGGCGCGGGCGGGCCCGGCCGCCAACTTGTTGGGCGCCGGGCGGTGAGTCAGCGGTTGCACCAGCCGGTGCGGCCGGGCTGGACATGCGAGGACTGTGGGCGGGACTGGCCGTGCGAGGCGGCCCGGTCCCGGTTGACTGCGGAGACCGGCGGTGGCACGCGCTTGGCCGTGTTGATGTGGTGCTATCTCGAAGATTTCTGCGGCGACGATCTCGGCCGGTCGGCTGGAACGTTCGACAGGTTCGTCGGCTGGACGCGCCGGCCGTGCTGACGCGCCGCGCCGTTCCTCTCGCAGCCAGCCGGACCCGCCTACCGCACCGCCACCGCCCCGACGGCGGCGATCAAGTACGGTGTGGGGCCGTTCGGGAGGGTGTGACAGATGTCCTGGGACTGAGGAGCTTGGTCGGGTGCGCGGATCCGGCGCCTCGGCGATGGTGTCAGGATTGTCGACGGACGGCTGTGGGGAGTCGATGCCGCGGCACTGGTTGTCCAGAACGGCTTGGCATGGCCTTCCGTGGCCGGTTCGGTGGTGGCCACGGATGTGCGTCGGTGTCGCCGGAGGCGATGCTGGCGGCAGTTCCTGACCGCCACCGAAACCTGGAGGGGTTCCGTGACCGCCGCCGA
>Ga0207668_10000234_pt1 | contig 37051 bp, 26 predicted proteins | sample KBSS43metaG_FD_184323 | JGI IMG/M metagenome (GOLD analysis project Ga0207668, IMG submission 184323) | Switchgrass rhizosphere microbial communities from Kellogg Biological Station, Michigan, USA - KBS S4-3 metaG (SPAdes) (version 2) | ecosystem: Host-associated > Plants > Roots > Rhizosphere...
GATCTTGCCGATCGCCGTGCTGCTGCGGGACACGAACTCCCAGCCGTAGGTGATTCCGGTGCTTCCGGTGGTCGCGTCGGAGACCCAGAAGGTCGGTGCGGCGGTTCGGACGAGAAGCTGTCGTACGCGCATCTCGCCGGCCGACGGGATGTAGAGGTTGCCGCCCGAGTCGAGGGCCACGGGCTTCAGGACAACTCCACGGTGACCGCGGCCGCGCGCATCGTGGCGACGATCGCGTCGAACCGGGCCGCGCCGAGGGCTGCCCGCGACGTGGTCGCCGCGGTCCACCGGAGGGTGAACGGCGCCCGCACGCCGAAGCCGCCGCGCAGGCAGTCGCCGAACGCGTCCAGGGTGGCGCCGAAGTATCCGCCCGGGCCGCGCAGCGCCTCCCCGACGGCGCAGTAGAAGCCGGGCTCGTCGCCGACGACGCTGCCGTCCAGCTCGTATCTGCCGCCGGACACGTCGGGGACACCGCCGGACAGGTCGGCGTGCATCCGTACGGCGTTGAGCCAGCCCTCTTTCTGCGCCGCCGTCAACGTCCGCCAGGCACCCGCTCGGCGCAGCCCCGAGTCGCGCAGCCGCTGCCAGCCGATCTCGTCGTTCGCGCCCGGCATGTCGAGCACGTAGCCCGACACCGTCAGCGCGGTGGCCTGCTCGGCGATCCGGACCGCGGTCACCGCGTACGCCCCGAGAGCGTCGCCGGCGTTGCCGAGCACCCGAAGCTGGAGGTGGTCGACGGCCGCCGGGACGGCACCGCCGGCCGGCGCGAACCCAGCCACCCGGAAGGTTCGCCAGTCCTCGTCGGAGTCGGTGAAGAACCCGGCGAACCCGGTGGCCGTGCCGAGGTCACGATCCTCGTCGACGGAGTGGAGCGAATACACGGTCACTCTCCCAGATCTGTCCGAGGGGCCGGCGGTGGGCCGGGCCCCTCGGGCAGATTTTCTCAGAACCTCACTTGAGGGTGGGCACGTCGCCGCCGTCCCCGTACCAGGGTGCGGGGAACAGCCGCGGCTTGCGGTAGTCGTGCTTCCAGATGAAGCCGATCCGCCCGTCCGGCCGCTTCAGGATGCGGTGGTTGGTGCCGGGCACGTCGAAGATGATCGACTGCCGCCACTGCTTCTTCATCCGCGGGGAGAGCCCGTCGGCCGCATAGAGATCCAGACCACCCACGTCGGATCCGGGCCGCGTGGTGCCGCGTCCGGCGAGGACCTCCTCGTACTGATCGGCCAGCGCCTTGCCGCCGTCCCGGGCCGAGCTGACCGGGTTGGGGTCGGAGAGCACCGGGCACTTCTTCGGCGCGGCCGCGGCGAGCAGCACGAAGCCGCCGGCTCTGGTCGGGCGCGCCGCCGCGCCGCCGACCCTCAGCGGCTTCTTCTTCTTGCAGTCCTTGGCGAACTGGGCGGCCTCGCGGAACTCGTCGATCTTCTTCTTGGCGTCCTTGACCTTGTCGAGGAACTTCTTCGCCTTCGGGATCAGCTTGACGATGTCGTCGATGAGCTTCGCGCCGTGCTTGAGCAGCCGGCCCACCGGAATGAGGTCGACGAGCGCCCAGAGGCAGGCGGACACGTTGCCGTCGAGGAAGCAGCCCTTGAGATCGTCGAGGCCGAGCAGGCCCAGGATGAGGTCGCCGGCGTTGGCCTTGATGAAGTCCATGAGGCCGCCGTCGGCCTCGTTCTTGAGGGCCTCGTACTCCGCGCGCTCGTCCTCGTCGAGGTACTGGAGCAGGTCCTGCTCCTGCTCGGGCGACATGGGATCGCCGTCCGCGCTGTTGGCCAGGGCCTCCTGCGCCTTCTGCCGGTCGGCGGCCTCCGCCCGCTCGTACGCCTGTTGCGCCTCGACCGCCCGGGCCATCGCGGACGTCGCCGCCTCGTCGGCCTGGTTGGCGTACGACTGGGCCTTGTCCGCGCTGGACCGTGCCTTGGCCGCGTCGCTCTCGGCGGAGGTCGCCGCCTGCCGCGCCGCCGCCGCATCGGCCTCGGCGGCACTGGCCGCGCTGTTGGCCGCGTTGGCGTCCGCCTGGGCGGCCTGGGCGCTGCGGCCGGCGATGGCCGCGTCGTTGGCCGCCTGGTTGGCCGCCTGCCGTGCCGCCGCGGCGTCCGCCCGGGCCTGTTCGTCGGCCTTCGCGGCGTTCGCCGCGGCCTGCCGGGCCGCCGCCCCGTCGGCCGCCGCCTCGGCCGCCGACTTCTTGGCCTCGGCCGCGGACTGCGCGGCGGCGGAGGCCGACGCGGCCGCCGCGGCCGCCGCCGCGAAGGCCGGCTTGACCTGCTCGTTGGCCCGCTCGGCGGCGTCCTGCGCCCGCTGCGCGGCGGTCAGCGCCTCGGCAGCGCGCTGCTGCGCGGCGGCCGCCTGCTCGGCGCCGATGGTGCGCGCCTGCTCGGCGACCAGGTTGACGAAATCGGCGTCGATGTCCGCGCCGGTGAACGGGGCCACCATGCCGACCGCGGAATCGGCGGGATCCGCGATGCCGGCGGAGGACTGCCGGGCGGCCGCCGCCGCGGTCACCGCGATCTCGGCCTGCGCGGCCGCGGCCACGGCCTCGGTCGTCGCGGCCTGTGCCTCGTCGCGGGTGCGGTTGGCCGCCCACAACGCCTGCACCGCCTCGTCGGCGGCCTGCTGGGCCAGCCGGGTCGCGGCCTGCGCCGCCTCCGCCGCCTTCATCTCCTGGACGGTGGCCTCCGCGGCCATCGCCTCGGCCTTCATCCGGGCCGAGTGCGCGACCTTCGCGTCCGCCTCGGCGGCGTCCGCCGCCGCGTCGGCCCGGGCCGCGGCGGCCTGGGCCGCCTGCGCGGCCGCCCAGGCCCGGGAAGCTGCCTGGTCGGCCTGGGTGGCGGCGCCGCGCGCGTTCGCGGCCGCACCGGTCGCGGTGTTGGCCGAGGCGCGCGCGGATCGGGCGGCACCGCCGGCGACGCCCGCCTGCCGGTCGGCCTCGTCGGCCTGCCGCCGCGCCTCGTCGGCCTCGGCGCCGCTGCCCTGTGCGGCCGCGTACGAGCGCATGGCCTGCGCCTTGGCCTTGGCGGTCTGTTCCGCGCGCTCCGCGGCGAGGGCGGCGTCGCGGGCCTCGCCGGCCTCCGCCTCGCGCTGCCAGGCACGGTCGTTGGCGGCGCCGGCCGCGGCGGCGGCGCCGTCCGCGCGCTGCCTGGCGGTGCGGGCGATCCCCGCTTGCGCCTCGGCGTTGCCGCGGGCGGAGCGGGCGATGGCCGCCTGCTCCTCGGCCCGGGCACGGGCCGCGGCGGCGTTCGCGCGCTCGCGCTCGGCGATGACCCGCTGCTGCCGGGCCGTCTCGGCCTCGGCCTCGGCCTTCTGCCGGTGCTGCCGGGCGCGCGCCGCGGCGGCCTCGGCCTTGGCCTCCGCCTCCTCGGCCTTGATCCGGGCGGCCTTGGTGCGGGCCGCGGCGGTCTTGGCGGCCGCGGCCTGCTTGGCCGCGGCGGCGGCCAGCTTCTTGGCCGCGGCGGCATGGTCCTCGGCGAGCTTGCGCCACTTGATCGCCTGCTGGGCGTGCGCCTCCGCCTTGGCCTGGGCGTCCTGCGCGTTGTTCGTCGCGATGGTGGCGTCGATGGCGTTCAGCGCGGTGGTCGCGGCGCCGACCGCGGCGGTGGACGCCTCGGACATGCCGCTGACGATCAGCGACCATTCGGCGCCGTAGGTGAGACCCGTGTCGACCAGGTCGTCCGCGGCGGTGGTCGCGATCGCCGCCGCGGCGGAGGCCTCGGTCGCGGCCTGCTGCGCCGCCCGTACCTGGTTGGTGGTCTGCGCCTTCGCGGCGGCCAATTCGGTGGCCTTGGCGGCGGTCGTGGTCGTGCCGGCCAGCACTCGCTCGGCATGCCGGGCGGCGTTGGCCGCGCCGCCCATGGCGTTCGCCGAGCGCTGCAGCGCGCGCACCGCGTCGCCGTGCGCGGCCAGCAGCCGGGTGCGGGCCTCGGACGCTCGCTTGGCCCGCTGGGCCAGATCGGACAGTTCCTCGGCGGCCTTGTTGCGGGCCTCCAGATCGCGCAGGTACCGCTCGCGCGCCTCGGCGTCGGCCTTCGCGGCGGCCAGGTAGCCGGTGTTCCAGAACGCCGCCACGGCCGCGTCGTCGCCCGCCAGTGCGAGCTCCGCGGCCGCCTTGAGCTGGGACTCGGCCGGTGCCGCGGCGGCGAACACGCGCAGCCGCTCGCGCAGCTGCGTGGCGCGTTCCGCCGCGTTCGCGGAGACCTTCTGGTCGCGGGACCGGGCGATGTCGGCGCCGTAGGCCAGGAACGCCTCGCGGTCGCCGTCGGTGCCGGCCAGGACCCGCTGGACCTCGGCGTTGAAGTAGGCGCCACCGGTGCCGGCCATCGCCCGAATCTTCGCCAGGTTGTCCGCGGCGACCTGCCGTTTGCGGGCGGCGATCTCCGTCTCGAGCTGGCGCTTGCGAACCGTGGCGAACTGCATGATGGCCTGCGGGTCGCCGGTGGCCAGGGCGGCCAGCGCGGCGTCGCGGACCTCCGGCTCAGGCGACAGCGCGGCGACGTCGGCGACGGCCTTGCGCCACCGCTCGGCGGTGGCGTCCACGCCGGTCCTGCCGTCCCACTCCCCGGTCACCAGGGGCGGGATCGAGAGCGTGCCTTCCGTCTCGGCGAGGGCGCGCCGCACCTCCGCCACGAGCTCGGTAGTCATGAGCGCGGGTGCGGCGGACGCGGGGGGCGCGTGCAGGCCGGAGCCGACCATCAGGGCGGCCAGCGAGGCCAGCAGAAAAGAGCGTGCTTTCACGTAAAATGTCCATTCCGAAGGGTGGGGTCGGGCCGAGGCCCAGGCCGGGCGGGCAACCGTGGGAGGGTCAGCCGATCGGTTCGCTCATCGCCGCTTCGGCGGCGAGAGCCTGCTGATGGAGGGCCTGCGCGTCGCGGGCGATGGCCGCGTCCCAGCCCACATTCAGAAAGTCGGCGATCGCCGCCTCGCCCGCGCTGGACAACAGCGCGCCGCGGGCGGCGCTGCGCACCGCCGGCCGCGGCTCGTCGTTGGAGAGCCACCGGACGAAGAAGCGGTCGGCCGCGGCCTGATCCCGGTCGGTGCCGGCGACTGCCCCGGCGAGCGGGGCCGCCGCCCAGGTCGTACCCGGTACTGCCAGGACGGCCAAGGCCGCAGCGGGCGCGAGCGCTGCTCCACGCGTACGCATATTCAGTTCCCCCGTAAAGCTGCCTGCAGATTGCCATCCACATCGAACCCCGGCGAGGATGGATAGACAGGGCGCGATGCGGTCGCGACATCTAAGCATGGATCCGGCGAATACTCCACGGCGGCAGCCAGCCACCGGAATCGATGGGAAGGGCGGGAGCTGCCCGGATGCGCCGCAACGAACTTGATCACACAGTGGCGGCCTTGTGCCGGATCGCGCGGGCGGTTACCGTACCCGCCGACCTCGCCTGACAGCGGCGGCGCGGGCGCTTCTCCGGGTGCGGCCGTCTCACGGAATGCCGGTCCGCCGGCCACCGGCTGCTCACCCCGATCGAGGCGCTCGAACGCGACGCCATCGTCAACGCGTTGCGGGACAACCAGGAGAACCCCACGAGGGCCGCGAAGGCGATCGGCATGTCGCGGGCCACCATCCCGCCGTCTCCTAACGCTCCCGGTCGTAGTCGCGCTGCGCCGCGGGCGGCGCCGCGCCGTCGGGGCCGACACCGTTCGTGACCCGCAGGAACTCCAGCTTCTCCGCGTCGACGGAACCCGCGGCCACGGTGTAGACGATGAGGCGGATGTCGCAGCCCGGGACGGTGAGCACGTCGCAGTCGCAGGTCACCTCGCCGACCTGGGGGTGCACGACGGTCTTGCGAGCCGAGACGTGCGGCCCGACCGCACCCTGATCCCACAGCCGGGTGAACTCCGCGCTGGTGGAGCGCAGTTCCGCGACAAGGTCGATCAGTCCCCGGTCGCGGGGGTGGTTGACGAGTGCCGTGCGCAGATCGGCGACGAGGGCGGGCGGCAGGGCGTCGCCCTTCTGCAGCACGGGCCAGGCCGCGAGCCCGTTGGGCCCGGCGCCGAAGACCGCCCGCACCAGGTTCCGCTCGACGGGCGTCCGGGCGCTGGGGTCGCCGAGCAGCACGGCCCAAGCGGGAGTCCAGGACAACAACGTCCAGTCGGCACTGAACACGCCCACCGGAAACTCACCGAGGCGAGCCAGGATCCGCTGCACCCCCGCCGGGACATGCGTCGAGATGGCCCCGTCGGGTGGCGGGAGCAGACCGGCCAGCCGGTAGGCGTAGTCGCGCTCCACGGGTTCCAGCTGCAGTGCCCGGGCCAGGCTCGCGACGACCTGCGCCGACGGGCTCGTGGCCCGCCCCTGCTCCAGCCGCACCACATAGTCGACCGACAGCCCCGCGAGCTCGGCCAGTTCCTCGCGGCGCAACCCCGCCGCACGCCGTCCGGGCCGCGACGGCCGCCCGACGTCGGCGGGAGAAAGCCGATCACGCCAGCGACGCAACGCCGTGCCAAGAGTCTCGTCCACGCAACCATTGTGGCCGCCGGACATCCCGCGCTTCCTGGTACTGGCCGTCCTACCCTCGCGCAGGGCACTGGCTGTCCGCTCGTCACCGGCCGACAGTGAACGCGTGACAACAACACTCATCACCGGAGCCAACCGATCCCTCGGGTACGAGACCGCCCGCCGACTGATCGAGGCCGGCCACACCGTCCTCGTCGGCGCCCGCGATCCCGAGCGCGGCCAGGCAGCCGCCGACGCCCTCGGCGCCCGTTTCGTCCGGATCGACGTGACGGACGACGCATCGGTGGCCGCGGCCGCCGCCGACGTCGCGGCTCACGAGGGTGCCATCGACGTCCTCGTCAACAACGCCGGCATCTTCGGCACACACCACCCCGCCGACCAGATCACGGCCGCCGACGCCGGCGCGGTGTTCGAGGTCAACGTCGTGGGGATCGTCCGCGTGACGCACGCGTTCCTGCCTCTGCTGCGCAAGTCCGCGACCCCGGTCATCGTCAACGTGTCCAGCGGCATGGGGTCGTTCGCGGCCACCCACGACGCCGACCGCGTCGAGTCGAAACCCATCGCGCCGCTCTACACCTCGTCGAAGGCCGCCGTCACCATGCTGACCACGCAGTACGCGAAGGCCTGGACCGACGTGAAAGTCAACGCGGTCGACCCGGGCTACACCGCGACCGAATTCAACGGGTACAGCGGACCGCAGACAGTGACCGAGGGCACCGACGCCATCGTCGAACTCGCCACCATCGGACCGGACGGCCCGACCGGAACCTTCCGCGACCGTCACGGCACGGTGGCCTGGTGAAGACCGGCTGTGCGAACGGGCCGCCGACGGGCGCGTCGATCCGCACGTCAGTGCGGATCACCAGCCTTCGATCAGGCGGGTGGCCAGATCGGGGCTGAAGGTACCGGCGGGGAGGGTCGGGGCGATACCGCATTCGCGGTCGGAGTCGCCGGGCATCTTCACCCAGAGCATCAGGTCGACCTCGCCGGTGGCCTGCTGGGGCGGGGTGCCCAGCTTGACGCCGGCCGGGTTGCACCAGGCGCCGGTGGCGCCGTTGCCGTTCCGGCTGGTGTCGATCACGGTCTGCCTGCGGTAGCCGTAGCGGTTCGCCAGCGAGGCGTTGACGGAGCCAAGGTAGGTGTTGACCTTCGCGAGGGAGTGGAAGCTCGAGACGTTGACCGAGAAACCGCGCACATTCCGGACTCCGGCGCCGTCCAGACGCTGGGCGATCTCGTCCGGGTTCACCCAGTCGGGCGATCCGCCGTCCAGGTAGGCCCACGCGTTGGGCGCCTTGTCCCGCAGCTGCTCGGTGGCGTAACGCAGCAGGTCCCGGCGGGTCTGGTTGGCGGACGGGTCGCAGTTCATCAGGGGGACGGCGTCCGGCTCGATGATCACGATCGCCGGCTTGCTCCCGATGCCGGCGGCGAACTCCGAGATCCAGGTCCGGTAGGCGGCCGCGCTTCCCGAGCCGCCGCTGCCGTTGCAGTCCCGGTTCGGGATGTTGTAGGCGACCACCGTCGCAAGCTTGGTCGCGGCGGAGTTCAGATAGCCGGACACCGCCGCCCGGACGTCGCCGCTCCAGTCACCGAACCAGGCCGCGGTCGGCCGGTCGGCGATCTCGGACTTGATCCGGGCGGCACGCGGGTCGTTCGGGTTGTTGCGGGCCCACGCGGCGGCGTGTGAGTTCGGATCCACGAAGAGACCCGTCGTCGCCGAGATCGGGTCCTGCGGAACGGTCAGCTTGCCGGTGGGGATGATCTGCCGGGGGATGCCCGGTCCGGCCCAGGACAGCTTGGCGATCGCGTCCCAGCCGTTCTCGTAGTACTCGAATTTGATCCGGTGTGCGCCCGCGGTCAGGGTGATCTGGCCGGAGTCGTCCCGCAGCGAATGGTCGGTCCAGGCGTCGATCACCTTGGTGTCGTCGATCCACAACCGCGACCCGTCGTCGGTGGCGGCCGTGAACGTGTAGGTGCCCGCGGTGGGCACCTCCAGCTGCCCCGTCCACCGGGTGCTGAACGTGTCCGCCCCGATACCGGCCGCCGGGGAGCCGCCGTACCACTCGAAGTTCACCGTCGGGTCCACCCGGCTGACCTGGCTCCCGGTCAGGTCGGCGTTGTCGAAGTACGTCGCCGCCAGGCCGTTCGCGGGGGCGGCCTCGGCGGGGCCCGCGGCGACGACCAGTCCCCCGCTCAGGACGAGCGAGCCGATGCCCGCTTTCAACCACGTGGTGTTCACCAGGGAACGCCTTTCCTGTCGGCAGCTGGGGAGGCCGGCGGGACCCGGCCGCTCGAAGCTAACCATTCGCGGGTCGGGCGCACATTCGCCGTTGGTGGGGTCCTCGGCCCGCCCGGAAACAGGGTGGATAGCACCTTGGTCCGATGCCCTAGGGACGCCAGATGCGGAGGGACTGGTCCACCCCCGAGGAGACGATGACGTTCACCCCGTCGACCGGGCCGACGGCCAGGCCGCGTACCCCTCCGCGGTATCCGAGGAGCGATGGTCCGTACTGCTTCCCGGTGTCGATGTCCCAGATTCGGATCGAGCCGTCCTCGGAGCCGGACACCAGGACGTTGCGACCGTCCAAGGTGCCCAGTTCGAGCGCGTAGATGACCTGCGAGTGGCCCTTCAGGGTCCATTCCTGGCGGCCGTTCTCCAGGTCCCAGCCACGAATGATCATGTCGTCGCCCGCGGTGAAGGCCGTATCCCGTCCGTCGTGCTGGCCGGTCGCGATCGTGTTGATCTGAGCCCGGTGCGCGGGCTTCCTGGGCCCGACCCGCTGCTGGGTCTCGAGATCCCACATGGTGAGGAAGCCGTCGGCGTCCCCGACCAGGATCACCGGGCGGTAGTCGTACTCGGAGAGGCCGACCGCGGTGGTCACCTCGCTGAATCCGCTGATCGTCCGGCCGAACTGGGTGCCCTGGCGCAGGTTCCAGATCCGAACGGTTCGGTCGCCGCCACCCGTGACGGCGATCGGCTCGCCCTTGAACGCGCCCACGCCGATCGTGCGGATCCAGGCTTGGTGTCCGGTCAGGTCGGCGTGCGCCCGCATCGTCGCGAGGTCCCACAGCCGGACGTGGCCGTCCTGGCCCACGGTCACCGCGAGTTGCAGGTCGCCGAACTCGCTGAACGCGACCGCCCCCACCCATCCTTGGTGCCCGGTGAGCGGCGGTCCCAGTTGCTTTCCCGTGGACGGGTCCCAAACCCTGGCGGTCTGATCGTCGCTCGCCGACACCAACACCGACCGAGGCCCGATCCGTCCGAAACAGAGACCGGAGACGATGTCGTTGTGCCCGAGGAGAACCCGAGATTCTCCGGGCGCGAGCGCCTTGGCCGCTCCGGTCCCGCCCTCCGTCGAGTCCGTCCTGAGGACGGCCCGCGTCGCCGCCCCGCCGACGGCGGCGCCCGCTGCGACGGCGGCGGTGACGCCGAGGGCCACCAGGACGGAGCGCCTCGGCACGACGGTCCGCGACCACCGGGCCGGAAGGGGCGCTCTCTGCTCGGCCACGGCCCGGCCCCGCTCGAGGATCTCCTCCGGCCCGACCTCCGCGTTCTCGCCGAACATGCCCAGCAGCAGGGTGGCGGCGCCGGGCCGCCGGCGGGGATCCTTCTGCAGGCAGCGGGCGAGGACCGGACGGATGGACGCCGGAACAGCAGCCAGGTCCGGCTGCGCGTTCAGTACCCGGTACATGATGGCCGCCGGGCTCCCGACGCCGAAGGCGGGCGCGCCGGTGGCGGCGAAATAGATGGTCGAAGCCCAGGCGAACACGTCGACGGCCGGCGAAAGCTCGCCGGAGAACTGTTCCGGCGCCATGTAGGCGGGGGTGCCCACCACGGCGCTCAGGGCGGAGTCGTCGTCGAGCATCCGGGCCACGCCGAAGTCGACCACCCGGGGTCCGTCCTCGCCCAGGATGACGTTGCCGGGCTTGAAATCGCGATGCACGACCCCGGCCTGGTGGATGGCGGACAGCGCGGTCAGCGTGCCGACCATGAGCCGGTCCAGTTGGGCGACGGAGCGCGGACCGTCGCGGTCCACCCGTTCCTGCAGTGACTCGCCTCGGATGTACTCGCTGACGATGTAGGGCGTGCCCTCGTCCATCCCGGTCGTGAGGACGCGGGCGGTGCAGAAGCCGGCGACCCGGCCGGCGGCCTCGGCCTCTCGCAGGAAGCGCGTACGTAGGGCGTCGTCGTCGGCCAGGGTCGGGTGCAGCCGCTTGACCGCGACCACGACGCGGTCCGGGGTGCGGGCCCGGTAGACGGTGCCCTGCGCACCACGTCCCAGAGTTCCGAGGACCTCGTACGGGCCGATCCGCTCGGGATCGCCATCGCGCCGTGCCACCATCTCTCCACCGATCCTTCAAGACCGGCGCTCAATGTAGTCGACCCGTGGTCAGCGCGGTGATGATCTTGGCCGTGGGCGGGCTGTCCGCAGGTGTACCATGAGGCGCCTCAATTGCCGAACAGCCCGTGGAGTCGCGTTGCCCTCGCTCTATATCGACGGCTTCGCGGATGCTCAATCGCTGCGGCGGAGGATCAGGGGCGCGTTCGCCAAGGCGTCCTGGAACCTCACCGAGGACCTCGGGGCCGCGGATGTCGTCTTCCTGGATTCCTCCGTGCTATCCGAGGCCCTCCTTGCGGCGATCCGCGAGACGTCCGCACGGGCGCTGCTGCTGATGTGGGGGGCGGACGATCCCGCGTTCACGGCAGGCCTGGCCCTCCAGGCGGACGGTGTGGTGGACCGCGACGACCCCGAGGACGACTGGCTCAGGGCGGCCCACGAGCTGATGTCGGGCTTCGGCTGGATCTCGCCCCCGCTGGTGTCGCGCTTCCGCGCCGCCGCCGCTTCCACCCCGGCGCCGGTTACCTCCGGCCCGGACACCTGGCGACGAGTCCTCAGCTCCGCCGAGTACGACATCGCCCAACTCGCGGTCCGCGGGCTGTCCAACGCGGAGATCGCCGAGAAGCGGTGGGTGCGCGAGGGCACGATCAAGCAGCAGCTGTCCAGCGTCTACCGGAAGCTGGGGCTTCGCGGGAGATCGGCGTTGATCTCGCTCGGCTACCGGCGGAAACGCCGTCCCTAGGCGGGGCGTAAGCCGAAAGTCACATCGACGCCGCCGCACTGTGGATGGATGCGCCCGACCTCGCGCTCTCCCTAGATTGACGGTTGCCTTCCGAAGCCCGTCTGAAGTGCGTCATGGTGCATCGGTCACCCCTGGAGGAAATGTGAAGCGCATCATTGGTTCTGCCGCGACTCTGGTCGTCGTTGCGGCCGGCCTGATCCTGGCCGCGCAGCAGCCGGTCGCCGCGGCCCCGAAATGTCCCCTCGGCTACGGGCACGAACCCTATGAGGGTGACGTCATGCACCAGCCGAACAACGCCGCGGCCATTCGGGCCCAGAAAAACCGAGGGGCCAAGGCCGTCGAGGGCGACCTGCGCTTCACAGCGGGCTACACCAAGGCCGTCATGTGGCACAACAAGTCCACCTGGGGCCTCAACTACTCGGGGGAAATGAGGGACATCCACAGTGTCTCGTGGAGTTACCTGAGCGCCCTGAAGATCAAGCCGGGCCAGCAATTCAGCGGTGAAAAAGTCATGACGTTCTGGGCCTGGGTCAAAGAGATCAAGGAACAGCAGCTCAGCGCCCTGGTGGAGTTGAAGGAGACGCCGAGCAACTTCGTCGAGATCGCCAAGCCGCTCGTCAAGCTCGGGATGGCCGACCGGATCCAGTTCTACTCGACGGGAGCGGACGGGACCGTCGCCGCAGACGCGGTCAAGGCTCTCAAGAACGCGATCGGCAAGGAGTTCTGGGACTCGGTCGACGAGAAGAACTACAAGATGCCTCAGGTGGACACCCAGGTCGGAAAGTTCGGGCCGAACACGTGGTGGGCCGACAGCGCGTCCGAATGGAAGGCGGCACTCGACGGCGGCCACCCGGTCGTCACCAACAAGATCGAGGGCTACAAGGCGTGGGCCAACGGCAGGTGCGACTGGTGACATATCGGTACGGGCAACGGGCCGGTCAGCAGGCCATCACGCGGTTGCGTCCCGATCGCTTCGCCTCGTAGAGGCGTTGGTCGGCGGTGCTCAACGCGGCGCCGATGCTCGCCGGACAGGCAACGACTGCGAGGCCCAGGCTGATGGTCACCGCGAGACCGTCGTGCATCTGTCCCCACGGATACGCGGCCACCTGGGCCCGCAGGTCCTCGCATCGCGCCCGCGCGTCCTGCGCCCCGATCCCGTTCAGGACGATCAGGAACTCCTCGCCGCCGAACCGGGCGACCAGGTCGTCGTCGCGGCTGTTCTCCCGCAGTATCGCCGCGACCCGCTGCAGTACTTCGTCGCCGGCGAAGTGCCCGTACACGTCGTTGACGCTCTTGAACCGGTCGACGTCCGCGATGGCCACGCAGACCGGCCCCGCCGAGGCCAGCTGCGGCAGTCGCAGGTCGGCGAAGCGCCGGTTGGGCAGGCCGGTCAACGCGTCCTCGGTGGCCTGCCGCTGCCAGCTGAGGTTGTCCGCTTCCAGTTCGACGGTGCGGATGCGGTGCAGCTCCGACTCCATCCGCGCGGTGTCCGCGTCGAGCCGGGCGTTGTCGAGTTCGAAGCTGTGCACCGCCATCCGCGCCCGTACCGCCGCGACGTCGTTGCGGGTTTCCCGCTCGAGCTCGTGGAAGAGCCGGTAGTGGGCCAGCGCCGCCCCCAGGTCACCCACCTTCTCGTACGCTCCGGACAGCTCGCGATGAATCTGCATCGCGACCGGCTTCTCGCCCCCGTCGACCGCCCGTTCGAGCGCCGCGCGCAGCCCTTCGATCGCGGCCGGGTAGTCCCCGTTCATCAGCCGGAATCGCGCCCGGTGCGCCAACGTCGACGACTCCAGCAACCAGTAGCCGTGTCCCGTGGCGATCGCCTCGGCCTCCTCGACCAGCCGTTCGGCGCGTTCGAAGTCGCCGGCCAGCCCGAGCAGCATGCCGTAGTTGTCCAGGACGATCGACTCCCGGTACGGGTTGCCCGAGGCACGGGCCAGGCGCAGCGCCTCCGCCGTGTACCCGAGCGCCGCGGCAAGCGTTTCCTCGGCCTCCGCTGCCCGGCCGGCCTCACGAAGACGAGCGACCTCGTAGATGGCGTTGTCGCCGAGGTTGTTGAGGATGCAGAATCGCGCCTCCGCGTCGAGACCTTTGACCATGGTGAGCGCCCGCATCAGGTACGCGGTGCTCAGCTCCCGGTTGTCCATGCTGCCGTGCACCACACCAGTGCGATTGTGCACCCAGTAGAGCAGGCTGCGATCCCCGAGCCGGTGCGCGATCTCCCGCCCGCGGTCGAGTGCCGCGAGTGCCTCCTCGTGCAGGCCGAGCTCGTTGAGCGGCATCGCCTGCACGGTGAGCACCTGGCAGAGACCGCCGTCGTCGCCGAGTTCCGCCAGCGCCGCGATCGCTTCCTGGCAGGCCGCGACGGCGTCCTCCAGCGCGCCGAGCCGCATCAGCTGGTTGGCGAGCGACTGCAGCGCCGCGGCCTGCAGCGCGCGGTCGCCGGCCGCCTCGGCCCGGCTGGCAGCCTCCCGGGCCGCCGCCGAGCCGGCCCGGTAGTCGCCGGCCAGGCGGCGCTCCTCGGCGGCCGCGAGCAGGGCCGCAACCGGGGCGCGCGGGTCGGCATGCAGGTAGCTGGTGCCGGTCATCCCGTGCCATCCTTCCGCGGGTACGGTGCGGCTGTTCTATCGCCGGGCCGGGCGCCGACCTGAGGTTTTCGCACGGTCCGGGCGTACGCCGTCCGGCCGCCGGTTCTCAGCCGCGTACGAGCGCGTCGTACACCTCGGCGAAGCGCGTCCGTCGTCCCGCGTAGTGCTCGACGTGCGCGGGCCGGGGCTCGTAGGTCGCCCCGGTGGCCCTCGGTGCGCGCGGGGCGTCCGGTGCCAGCACATCGAGCGCGAGCAGCGCCGTACCGTGCTGGGTGGCACGCCGCCGGGTCACGTGCGTGACCGGCCGGCCGAGCACGTCCGCGAGGACCTGAAGCCACTCGGGCCGGTCGTTGCTGACCCGGCCCGCCGCCGCGACCTCCACGACCTGCGGGGCGGCCGGGTGGAGCTCGTCGGCGACCCGCGCGTAGGTCATGGCCACGCCCTCCATGATCCCGCGGAACAGGGTGTCGGCGTCCGTGGCCGCCGACACCCCGCCGAGCACGGCGCGTGCCCGGCCGACCCAGCCGGGCGCCCGTTCACCGGTGAGGTACGGCAACACCAGCGGCGTGGCGTCGCTCGGCGGCGCGGCGAGGACGGCCGCGACCGCCGGGCTGAGGCGCAACGTGCTCTGCGCCCAGCTGACGGCGCGACCGACATCGTTGATCGCCCCGCCGAGCAGCGTGCGTCCCGCGCCGACCCGGTAGTTCCACAGGCCGAACGGCAGCGGATCGGCGGGGCCGTCGAGCAGCACCCGCAGCGCACCGCTGGTCGCGGTCGACGCGGTGAGCACCGTGGCGTCGGTCGCTCCGGACCCGATGTTGCTGGCGAGGCCGTCGGTGATGACCGGGAACCACGCGGCCCGGGCCAGGGCCGGCCAGCGCCTCAGGGCCGCCGACGATGCCGGCTGTGGCGCGTCCCGCGGCGGGGAGAACTCCTCCGGGCCGACGCCCGCGGCGGCGAGCAGTTCGGCGTCGAACTCGCCGGTGCGGCGGTCGAGCAGGCCGGTCCACGCCACCGTGGACGTCCCGGCGAGCGGCTGCCCGGCGAGCCGAGCCAGGACGTACTCGCCGAGCGACCACCAGGAGGCGGCCTCGGCGACGACGCGTGGCTGCGCGGTCGCGAGCCAGCGCAGGCGCGGAGCGTGATAGCTCGTGTGCAGGCGGGTGCCGGTGCGCTGCTGCACCGCGTACTCGTCGAGCTCCGCCCGCATCGCGGTGACCGCGTCCGCGCTGCGGGAGTCGGCGTAGGTCAGGCACGGGGTGAGGGCGCGTCCGGCCGCGTCGACCGCGATCAGCGAGGCGGCGAACGTGTCCATCGCGACGCCGGCGAGGCGCGTGCCCAGCCGTGGCACGCCGGCCACCGCGTCGAGGACCTGCTCGACCTCCGCGGTCACCTGGTCCGGGTCGATGACCGAGGTGCCGTCGGCAGCGACCGTGAAGGCGTGCGGCACCTTGTGCTGCAGGCGGTGGACCCGCCGGCCGGACGCGTCGTGCACGCCGCCGCGGGTGGCGGTGGAGCCGATGTCCAGCGCGAGGACCAGCGGGTCCAGCGCCGCGTCGAGAGCGACGTCATCGTCGGTCCTGGTCATCGCGGTCCTCGTCGTCGGTGGGCTTCTCTGTGACCCTAGCCAACCTGGCCCGCAACCGCCCGTTGCCGCCGGTCCGCCGGCCCCGACGTTCGGCCCGGTCAGGGACGCCGGTAGATGCTGATCGAGTGGCCCACTTCGTCGATCGGGGCGCCGCTGGTGCGCAGGAGGTCGGCGAGCGGGCCGGTCGCCTTCGCCACCGAGCTGTCCGAGACGACGAGCAGGCCGTGGACGTCGGCGGCCGGCGTGCGCAGCGGGTCCTTCGCGGCGATCCCGTACGCCGCCGGCACGCCCGCTCCCTTGTAGACCAGCCACACCGGTTCCTCCGGGTACTCGGCGCGCAGACGATCGGCCAGCCGGCCCAGATCCTGGCCCCAGTCGACGTTCGCGTCGTGCAGATTCTCATGCGTGCGGGACGGGCCGCCGAACGCCTCGTTCGAGTACGGCAGATAGTAGGGGAACGTGCTGATCGAACTGACCGCCACGAGCGCGGCGACCATGCCCGCCACCGGCGGCACCCAGCGCCGGCGGACGACGACAAGTCCGGCCGAGGCGACGGCGAGGAAGATCGGCACGAAGATGGCGTAACGAGTGCCGTAGTTGCGGGCGCCGGTCATCGCGACCGCCAACAGCAGCGCGGGTGGCCCGAGGAGATGGACGGCGGCCGGGCGCAGCCGCCGGACCGCGAGCACCGCCACGACGGCCGCGGCCCACAGCGCCATCATCGCCAGCGGGGTCTTCACCAGCAGGGCCGCCGGCAGGTAGTACCAGAGTGAGCCCTGGTACCGGTGCCCGAACAGGAAGCCGGTGAATGTCGAGTCCTCCATGCCGAATTGGAGGCGCATGCCGTCGAGGTAGGGCTCCGGGAACGGCAGCAGGCCGATCAGCAGTGCGCGCCACCCGCTGATGTCGGGCAGGCCGGTCGGCGCGGTCCAGTGCAGCCCCGGGTCGACGGCGAGGTAGCTGAGCCACACCACGCCGGTCGCGGCGGCCGCCACCGGGAGGGTCGCGGTCCAGCGGCGGGTACTGAGGAAGGCGAGGAGCAGGACCAGCGGGATCGCCGGCAGGGTGCTCGCCCGGGTGGCGAGGGCCGCGCCGAGGGCCGCGCCGGCCAGAGCCAGATGCGCCCACCGGTGCGCGGTCCGGGCGCGCCAGGTCAGCCAGACCGCGGTCAGCAGGAAACCGGCCGCGGGGACGTCCAGGGTGGCGAGTGAGCCGTGCGCGATGACGTCCGGCGAGAACGTGTACAAGGTGAGCGCCAGCAGGCCGCCCGCCGGGTTGGTCAGGTCGCGGGCGAAGGCGAACGCCACCAGTCCGAACAGCAGGGTCATTACGATCATCGGCAGGCGGGCCAAGAAAAGCAGCCGGCCCGGGTGGTTGCCGGCCTCGTACAGGACGTGCCGGCCCAGCTCGGTCTGGTTGCCCTGGAACCCCGGGTCGAGGTTCGGACGGGCGAGGACCAGGCCGGCCGCCATGATGAGTTTGCCGAGCGGCGGATGTTCCGGGTTGTAGCGCAGGCTGTGCTGCTCGGCGTAGGTGATCGCGGTGCCGACGTACACCGGTTCGTCGATTGTCGGGGTCTGCTGCGCGGCAGTGACGATCATGACCGCGGCCATCTGGCCCAGCAGGAGCACCACGAGCAACCCCACCCGGAGGTCGCCAGCTCGGTGCTGAACCGATTTTGCGCGCACGGCAACGACACTCAAGACACACTCCTGAGCGGAAGAGAGGAAAAGAAGGCCGCGGTTAGCGGATTCGGGTCAGGTCCAGTACGGACTTGTCGACGTCGAGGTCGACCACGTTGAAGGCCATGCCGCCGCGCAGCGTGCCCACCTTGCCGGTCGCCCGGTCCCACAGGTGGTTGCTGGTCACCTCGGAGTCCGCCGCCCGCGGCGTCGAGGTCGACACCTGCACGAAGCGCCCCGAACTGCTGAAGAACGCGTCCGCCCGGTCCCGGAGGTTCATGGTGAACCCGGAGGTCCGGACCTCGTTCGAGCCGTCGGCGTCCCAGGACACCAGCGAGCCGTTGTCGTGCCCGACACAGGCGACCGGCGTACAACTGATGATCGACGCTCGGCGGACCGGCGTCATCCGCTGGCCGGTGACCACGTTCCAGTAGGTGGGCGCCTGCCGCGGCGCCGTGAGCACGCGCGCGAGGCTCGGCTCCGGCCAGGGCCTCGGCAACCGGTTCGCGGCCCCGGGCTGCGGCGTCCCGTACACCGCCCACGGCCCGCTGACCAGCGCGTACCCGTCGCCGGAGGACACCGGAACGGGAGCCTGACCGGCCGCGAGCCGGTACATGTGGTAGTCGATGTCGTTGCCGTGCCGCGTCGACGCAGTGGCATAGAAGACACCGTCCGACTCGGCGACCGAGACATCCGTGTCCGGGAGGTGACCCAGATACACCGCCGCCGCGTCGCCGTCGCGCGGCTGGGCAAAGACGTCCCGGCCGGAGTCGGCGGAGGTCGACCACGTGAGGTAGTGCGCCGTGATGTCGTAACTGCTCAGCGCCTTGTCCCGGAAGTCGCCGTCCAGCGGTCGCGTCTGCCAGGTGCTCCCGATCAGCAGGACCGGCGGACGCTCCGCGGGCTGGACGAGGAAGGTGTCGTTGCCCAGCGCGGCCTCGACGGTGTAGTCGAGATTTCCGTACAGGCGGGCCGGCAGCGAGACGACCGCCTCCGGCCACACCTCGCGTACGTCGAGTGCCTGGGCGAAATCGGCGACCACGGCGGCGGCCGGCCGCAACGTGACGACGCCGAACGAAACGACGGCGAGCAGCGCGCCGAGGGCGCCGGTGAGCCCGGCACTCCGGCGACGACGACGCCGCCGGCGGATCCGGGTCACGGCCTCCGGGAACGCCGGCGCGGGCGGCGGAGCCACGTCGAAAGCCGCTTGGAGGGTACGGGCGAGGTCGCCCTCGACGTCGTTGCGCATGTCCGCCTACCTTCCGCTCAGCTCGGCGATGCGAAAGTTGTCCACCTGACGCAACTTCTCCAGGGCCCGCGACGCCTGACTGCGGACGGTGACCCGGGAAACGCCCAGCTCGTGGGCGATCTCCTCGTCGGTGAGCTGCTCGAAGTAACGCAGCACCAGAACCACCCGCTGCCGCGGCGGCAGTTCGGCCACCGCTCGCCACAGGCCCGTGTCGCCGTCGGCCGCGAGCAGGCCGGCGTCGTGGTAGCCCTGCTCGGGCACGGTCCGCACCGGATGCTCCCGCCGGCGCCGCCGCCACCAGCTGATGTGCAGCCGCGCCATGGTGGTGCGGACGTACCCCTCGGGGTCGCCGGTGGCACGCACCCGCGGCCAGCGTTCGCCGAGCCTGGCCAATGCCTCCTGGGCCAGGTCGGCGGCGTCGTGCGGGTTACCGGACAGCACGTAGCCGTATCGGACCAGCGCGCTCATGCGGGCACGGACGAACGACTCGAAGTCGTCGGCCATTCCTCACCTCCACGGTCGGTCCAACACGCTCGAAGCGTCCGAACTGTTGCACGTGGCGACAAGAAAATGATCTGCGGTGCCTGATCCGTCCGGTGGGAGGTCCCGCACGGCCCTGCCGCCGGGGATCGCCGGCGACCTATCGTGACGTCGTGACCACGGTGACAGTGCTGGTACTGCCGGACGTCAATCTGCTGGACCTCGGCGGTCCCGTGCAGGTCTTCGACACCGCCGGTTACCGGCTGAACTTCGTCGCGGCAGAACCTGGGGAGCTGACGTCCGCCCAGGGCCTGCGGCTCGCCGGCCTCGGCCCGCTGCCCGCGACCGGCCCGGGCGACCTGATCCTGATCCCCGGTCCCCGGCTGCGGGCGCCGACACCCGAGAATCCGCTGGTGCCGCCCGCGGTCGGGCCGTGGCTGCGGGCCGCCGCCGACGCCGGCAGCCGGATCGCCTCGGTGTGCACCGGCGCCGCGGCGCTCGCCGAGGCGGGGCTGCTCACCGGCCGCCGCTGCACCACCCATTGGTCGATGATCGACCTGATGCGCCGGCACTACCCGGCCGCCCGGGTGCAGGACGCGGTCCTCTACGTCCACGACGGCCCGGTGAGCACCAGCGCCGGCGTGGCCGCCGGCATCGACCTGGCCCTGTCCCTGGTGGAACGCGACCACGGGCCGGAGCTGGCCGCCGCGGTGGCCCGCCAGCTCGTCGTCTATCTGCGCCGGGACGGCCTGCGCGGGCAGGCCAGCCCGTTCCTGGAACACCGCAGCCACCTGCACCCGGCCGTGCACCGGGTGCAGGACCACCTCGCCCAGCATCTCGACACCCCGCACACGCTGGCCGACCTGGCCCGCGTGGCACACCTGTCGCCGCGCGGGCTGACCCGGGCCTTCACGGCGGCGATCGGGCTCACCCCGCTGGAATACCGGCAGCGGCTGCGCCTGGACCTGGCCGCGAACCTCCTCGCCGAGACCGGCCTGACCGTCGAGACGGTGGCGGCCCGGTGCGGCTTCCGCGACGCGCGCCACTTCCGCCGGCTCTACCGGGAACGCTACGGCGTGCCGCCCTCCGCGGCCCGGACGGCGTGACCGCCATGTCCCGTCTCGTCCGCCGGGTCGCCCTCGGCCTGCTCGGCGCCGCGCTGTCCCTGGCCGTCATCGGCGCGACCGCCGCCGCCGGGGTGGCGGTGACCATGCGGGAAGGCTATCCCCCGTCCTCGGCGGCCGTCCCGCCGGCGCCGCGCATCGCGCCGCCGGGCACGCTCGTCGTGGCGGTGGCGCTCGGCTCCACCGGGTCGGTGGTCAGCGACGCCCTGCTGCCCTATGAAGTGTTTGCCCGCTCGTCGCGGTTCTTCGTCTACACCGTCGCGGCGACACACCAGCCGGTGCCGCTGTCCGGTGGCCTCCACGTGGTTCCCGACCATACCTTCGCGGAGGCGGCACCCGAGCCGGATGTGGTGGTCGTGCCGGCGGTGGTGGACCCGGCGGAGGAGTCCCCGTTGCGCGGCTGGCTGACCGCCAAGGCCGAGCGCGGGGCCTACGTCCTGGGGGTCTGCGCCGGCGCGAAGGTCCTGGCCGTCGCGGGCCTGCTCGACGGGCGCCGGGCGACGTCGTTCTGGCAGAACCTCGGGTCGTTGCGCGACGACCATCCGCGGGTGCGGTGGGTGGCCGGGCAGCGCTACGTCCAGGACGGACGGGTCCTCACCACGGCCGGTGTCACCTCCGGCCTGGTCGGCGCGCTACGCCTGGTCGAGCTGCTGGCCGGCGGCGCCGAGGCCGACCGGATCGGCCGCGCGCTGGCGTATCCGGGCTGGTCGCTGGACGCCTCGACGGAGATCCCGGTGCACCACCTGGCGCTGTCGGATCTGCCGTACGCGCTGAACGCCGCATTCCCGTGGCTGCGCCCGGTGGTGGGCGTCGGCCTGGTCGACGGAGCCGGCGAACTGGACGTGGCGGCGGCCTTCGAGGCGTACGCCGGCACGTCGTTCACCGCCCGCACGGTGCCCATCGCCTCGGCCCCGGTGGTGACCACCCGGCACGGGCTGCGGCTGCTCGCCACGCCCGCCGACGATGCGGCCCCGCAGCTGGACCGCATCGTCGTGCCGGGCGCCGAACGCCCGGATCCGGCGCTGGCCCGCTGGGCGACCGGCCGGCATCTGGAGGTGGTTCTCCCGCACGCCGCGCGCAGACCGGGCGAATTCTCCTTCGACCCGGTACTGCGCGATCTCGCCGTGCGGACAGACCGGGCGACCGCCCGCACCACGGCCAAGTTCACCGAGTACCCCGCCGACCACCTGCGCCTGACCGGCGCCACCTGGCCGTGGCGAGCGACCCTGCTCTGCGCCGCGACGATTGCGGTGGCGGTGGGGGTCGGCCTGCTGCCGGCCGCGTTGCTGGCAGGAGCGCGGCGCGTGCGGCGGCGCAGGGTCACTGCCAGACGGGTCGTGCCGTCCCAGTTCAGGCTGTAGACCCCGGCTCCGGAGCGGTTGCGGCACCACCAGGCGTTACTGCCGGGCACAGGGTGCCGGAAAGGTGTGGGCCGGATTCTTGACAGCCGGTGCGTGGCGAAAAGCCGGACAAGGTTTGATAGATCGTCACGATTACTCGCTACGGAGTTGCCGCATGGAATTTCTGGTCCTGGGTCCGGTGGATGTGCGCGACGGCGGTCGCAGCCTCGGACCGCCGGTCCGGCCGCAACAGAACCTGGTCCTGGCGGCCCTGCTCGTCGACGCGGACCGGCCCGTCTCGGTCGAGCAGCTGGTTGACCGGGTGTGGGGAGACGAGGCACCGGAGAACGCCCGGCGGACGCTGCAGACCCATGTGGCCCGGATCCGCCGGCTGCTGGGAAGCGACGGGAGACCCGACTCGGCACGGCTGGTCCGGCACGCCGGCGGGTACCACCTCGTCGTCGACCCGCAACAGGTCGATCTGCATCGTTTCCATCGGCTGGTCGACCGGGCCCGCGACATCCGCGACGACCCGGCGGAAGGCGTCGTACTGTGGCGGCAGGCGCTGGCGCTGTGGCGGGGCGAAGCGCTCGCCGGGCTGGCCGGGGACTGGGCCGCCCGCACCCGGCAACGGCTGCAGTCCTCGCTGGTCGACGCCACTATGGCCTGGGCCGATGTCGAGTTGCTGGTCGGCCGCCCGGAGGCGGTCATCGACCGGCTCAGCCGGCTGGTGGACGACCATCCGCTGCTGGAGAAGCCGGTCGCCGCGCTGATGCGGGCCCTCGCCGCGGACGGACGGACCAGCGAGGCTCTCGAGCACTATGCGGCCGCGCGTCGCCGGCTCGCGGACGAACTGGGTACCAACCCCGGCGCCGAGCTGTCCGCCATGCACACCGCACTGTTGCGGGAGACTCCCGCGCCGGCCCGTACGCCCGTACCGGCGCAACTGCCGGCGGCGGCGCCGGGATTCCGTCTGCTCGGTCCACTCGAGGTGATCCGCGACGGCCGGCCGGTGCCGATCCGGTCCGGCAAGCACCGGGCGTTGCTCGCCGCCCTGCTCCTGCGTACGGGCAGGTCGGTGCCGATCGGCGAGCTCGTCGACATCGTCTGGGGTGAACGGTCGCCCGCCAATCCCCGGAACGCCATCCAGATCTACGTGAACCGGCTGCGCGCGGCGGTCGGCGACGTCATCGAGACCACCTTCGACGGATACCGGATCGCGGCCCCCGCGACGGACGTCGACCTCGGGCGTTTCGAGGAACTGCTCGACCGTGCCGCGAGCCACGGCAAGCGCGAGGATCTGCGTGCCGAGGCCGAAGCCCTGCACGAGGCGTTGGCTATGTGGCGGGGCGAGCCGCTCGCCGACGTGCCGTCCGACACCCTGCACCGGGAGGTCGCGCCGCAGCTGCGGGAGCAGCGCATGCGGGCGCTCGAACGGCGCATCGACGTGGATCTGCGCCGCGGCCGGCACGCGGAGCTGACCGGTGAGTTGATGGCGTTGACGGCCCAGCATCCCCTGCGGGAGCGGCTGTGGGCGCAGCTCATGATGGCGTTTCACCACGGCGGGCGGCAGGCGGACGCGCTGCAGGCCTTTCGGACGGTACGCCACCGGCTCGCCGACGAACTCGGCATCGATCCCGGCCCCGAGCTTCAGGAGATCCACGCGGCCGTGCTGGCCGGCCGGTCGACGCCGGTCGCGGACCGGCCGGCCGCCCTCCCCCGGGTTCCCCGACAGCTGCCGCCCGCACCCCATCGCTTCACCGGCCGGGCGAGCGAGCTCGCCCGACTGGACGTCCTGCTGCGCGACTCCGGCCAGGGCGAGGCCGGACCGCCGTCGATCGCCGCCGTCACCGGCACGGCCGGGGTCGGGAAGTCGGCGCTGGCGGCGCATTGGGGCCGCCGGGTCGCCGACGAGTTCCCCGACGGGCAGTTGTGGGTGAACCTGCGCGGCCACGGCCCCGGCCGGACCGTGCCGCCGGAGCAGGCGCTCGCGGTGCTCCTGCGCGGCCTGGGTGTGCCCGGCACGGAGATCCCGACGGAGCCGGAGGCCCGGACCGGCCTCTACCGGTCGTTGTTGGACGGCCGCCGGGTGCTGATCGTGCTGGACAACGCCGGCAACCCGGGCCAGGTCCGGCCGCTGTTGCCCGGTGCGCCCGGCTGCTTCGTCCTGCTGACCAGCCGCGACGACATGACCGGCCTGGTGGTTCGAGACGGCGCCGTCCGGGTCCGGCTGGATCTGCTCGCCGGCTCGGAGTCCGTCTCGTTGCTCCGGCAGTTGCTCGGTCCGGCCGCCGCCGACGAGCACCCCGACGCGATGGATGAGCTGGTCCGGCTGTGTGCCCGGCTGCCGCTGGCGCTGCGGATCGCCGCCGACCGGGTCGCCGGCGGGGGCCTGCCGCTGCCGGCCGCGGTCAAGGACCTGGCCCACGGGCGGCTGGATGCCTTCGCGGCGGGCGGCGACCCGCACACGGCGCTGCGGGCGGTGTTCTCCTGGTCGTACCGGGCGCTTCCGCCCGCCGCGGCCCGCCTGTTCCGATTGCTCGGACTCGTCCCCGGCGACGACTGGGACGCGCCGGCCGCCGCGGCTCTCGCCGATCACCCGCTCGCCGCCGTGAAACCGCTGCTGGGCGTCCTGACGTCGGCTCACCTGATCGAGCAGAACCGGGACCGGTACGGCATGCACGATCTGCTCCGGGCGTACGCCGTCGAGCTGGTCGACCGGGAGACCGACCGGGAAGCCGCGTGGCACCGGCTGTGCCGCCATTACCAAGTGATGTCGGCCGCCGCGGCGGAGCGCAGCTTCCCGGTGGAACTGAGCCTGCCGCGGCCGCCGGCGGACCCGGTCGGTTTCGGTACGGCCGAGGAGGCCGTCGGCTGGCTGGACGCCAACCGGGTGAGCGTCGTGGCGGCATGCCGCCGGGCCGCGGAGAGCGGGCCGCTCGAGGTCGCCTGGCAACTGGCCGACGTGCTGCGGGCCTACCTGTTCCAGAACCGGCACACCGCCGACGCGCGCGCCGTTGTCGATGCCGGCCGGTCGGCCGCGCGACGGGCCGGCGACGTGCGGGCCGAGGCCACGATGTCGTACGCGCTCGGCACCCTGTGCGGCCTCGTCGAGGACTTCGCGCAAGCACGCCAGAACCACCAGACGGCGCTCGACCTGTTCGGCCAGGTCGGTGACCGGGACGGCCAGGTCGCGGCGACGGTCGGGCTGGGCTCGGCGTACGCCGACATCGGTGAGCTGGCGCAGGCCCGGGCGCTGCTCGGCGGCGCCGTGGGCGAGGCACGCCGGCGGGGACTGGCCGACGTGACCGGGCTCGCCCTGGCCACCCTGTTCGCCCTGCATCACAGCGAGGGCGAACTGCACGCCGCGGCCGCCTGCATCACCGAAGCCCTGGACCTGTTCCGCGCGAGGGGCAACAACCAGCGCGTGATCCCGATGTTGATCAACCGGGCCGTGTCGACGCGGCTGATCGGCCAGTACGACGAGGCACTGCGCGACGTGACCGAGGGACTGGCCCGCGCCCGCAAGGCGGGGATGCGGCACTACGAGGCCAGCGCCAACGTCGTGCTGGCGCTGACCGCACTCGACTCCCGCCAGCCCGACCTGGCATACGACCATGTGACGCAGGGACTGCAGCTCATCCTGACCGCGGGCCTGAAGGAGTACGAAGCGGCGGCCCGGACCGCGTTGGGTTGGGTGCACTGGGTGCGCGGCGAGGACGACCTCGCGCTCGAGTGTCACGCCCGCTGCCTGCGGATCGCGCAGGAGACCGGGTTCGTCTTGTCCGAGCTGCAGGGACACATCGGCCTGGCCGCCGGGCACTACCGGCTCGGTGACGTCGACGCCGCGTTGGACCACGCGGGGCAGGCGTTGTCCGGCGCCCGCGAGCGACGGTTCCGGTTGGCCGAATGCCAGGCGGCCCAACTGCTGGCGATGATCGCCGCCGACCGCGGCGACCTGTCCGCCCAGCACGAGCACATGGCCCGCGCCGAGCAGATCAAACGGGACACCGGCTATCTGCCCTCGTGGTACATGCCGGCGCCCGACCCGTCCCGGGCCGCCGCGCCGCGCCCGGCGAAAGCGTCACGAAAGCGTGTGCGGGGCACCACTTCCTGACGCTCGCCAGGGCGGCGCCGACGAGCGCGCCGGGGCCGGCCCCGCGAAGTAGGACCTTCGGCCCTGCCCTCGAACCGGTGCTGCCGGAACCCTGGGGGTGACATCGGCGGAAGGGAGGGGCCGTGGAGGACACCGCGGTCCGGGCGGCGACCGGACTCAGCTCGGCCGAGGCCGCCCGGCGCCTCGCCGCGGACGGACCCAACGCGGTGACGGCACCGGCGAGGCACGGTGTCGCCGGCCGGATCGGCCGGCAACTTCGCGATCCCCTGGTTGCCCTGCTGCTGGCGGCCGCCGTGGTGACCACGCTGCTCGGCGACCTGCCGGACACCGCCGTCATCGCCCTGGTGATCGTCGGCAACACGCTGATCGGCGTGGTGCAGGAGGTACGCGCCGACGCGGCGATCGCGGCTCTCGACCGGCTCGCCGCCCCGACCGCGCGGGTGGTGCGCGACGACCAGGACCAGATCCTGCCGGCGGCGCAACTGGTCCGCGGCGACCTCGTCCGGCTGGAGGCCGGTGACGTCGTGCCGGCCGACCTGCGGCTGGTCGACTGCCAGCGGGCGACCTTCGACGAGTCGTCGCTCACCGGCGAATCCGTACCGGTGCACCGGCCGGCGGGCGAGGAGGCCGGGTCCGGCACGGTGCTCACCACCGGCCGGGCCGCCGGCCTGGTCGTCCGAACCGGCCCGGCCAGTTCGCTGGGCCGGATCACCGAGTTGGTGGCCCGTACCAGGCCCGGCCCGACCCCGCTGCAGCGGCGCATCGCCGCCCTCGGCCGCATCCTCGGCATCGGCGCGGTCGCCGTCTCCGGCGTCGTCTTCGCGCTCGGCGTGCTCGGCGGCCAGCCACTCACCCGGATGGCCATCACGGCCGTCAGCCTGGTGGTCGCCGCCGTCCCGGAGAGCCTGCCGGCCGTGGTGACCCTCGCGCTGGCCCTCGGGGCGCGCCGGATGGCAGACACCAGGGCCATTCCGCGCCGCCTGCACGCCGTCGAGACACTCGGCTCGGTCACCGTGATCGCCTCCGACAAGACCGGCACGCTCACCCAGAACCGGATGGCCGTGCAGCAGGCCGTCGTCGCGGGCGGCGAACGGTTCACCGTCACCGGGACCGGGTACGCCCCCACCGGGCAGATCCGGCCGGCCGGCGGGCCGGCCACGCTGCGCACCCTCGCCCGGGCCGGCCTGCTCTGCAACGACGCTCAGCTGATCGCCCCGGCCGGCGACCGGCGGGAGTGGACCGCGGCCGGTGACCCGATGGAGGCCGCCCTGGTCACCTTCGCCGGCCGCTGCGGCCTCGATACTGCCGTCGAACGCGGGCGTGCTCCCCGGGTCGGCGAGCATCCGTTCGACCCGGCGACCCGCCGGATGACGACCGTGCATCGCCAGGACGGCGGCGACTACCTGACGGTCCGCAAGGGCGCGCCGGAGACCGTGCTCGACCCGGTCGCCGACGCCGCCCTGCTGGACCTGGCCGCGGAACTCGCCGCCGAGGGGCTGCGCGTGCTCGCCGTCGCCACCGCGGTCACCGCGAGCCGGCCGGACCCGGTGGACCCGCCACCCCTTCAAGCCGCCGGGCTGGTCGGCATCGGCGATCCGCTGCGGGCCGGCGCCCGGGACACCGCGGCGGCGTTCGAGGCCTCCGGCGTACGGCTGCTGCTGATCACCGGCGACCACCCGGCAACCGCCGCCGCCATCGGCTCGCAGCTCGGCATCCTCGGACCGGGCGACCGGGTCGCGACGGGTGACGCCGGCCCGCTCACCGCCGACGACATCGAGCATGCCCGGGTCTACGCCCGCACCCAACCGGAGCAGAAACTCGACATCATCGCCGGCCTGCAGCAGCGCGGCGAGGTCGTGGCGATGACCGGCGACGGCGTCAACGACGCGCCCGCGCTGCGCCGCGCCGACATCGGCGTCGCCATGGGCGGCGGCACCGAGGTCGCCCGGCAGGCCGCCGAGCTGGTCCTGGTCGACGACAACCTGGCCACCGTGGCCGAGGCCATCGGTGCGGGCCGGCGCATCTACGACAACATCCGCCGGTTCCTGCGCTACGCGCTCTCCGGCGGCATCGCCGAACTGCTGGTCATGCTCGCCGGCCCGCTCCTGGGCATGCCGCTGGCGCTGCTGCCCGGCCAGCTGCTGTGGATCAACCTGCTCACCCATGGCCTGCCCGGCGTCGCCATGGGCGCCGAACCGGCCGAGGCCGGCGTGCTGCGCCGCAAACCACGCTCGCCGCAGGAATCCGTGCTCGGCGGCGGACTGCTCGGCAGCGTCCTCGCCGGCGCGCTGTGCCTGTCCACTGTGGTCCTCGCCGCCGGTGTCATCGCGCAGCGCCTGGATCGGCCATGGCAGTCGATGATGTTCACGGTCCTCGGGCTCGCCCAGCTCGGCGTCGCCCTCGCCGTCCGCGCCAAGCCCACACCCGGCACCGCCCGCAACTGGACTCTGCCGGTCGCCGTGGCGGTCTGCGCCCTGCTGCAGGTGACCGGGGTGCTGCTCGCCCCGCTGCGCACCCTGCTCGGCACCGAGCCGCTGACCCTGGTGGAGTTGCTGGCCTGCGCGGCCGTCGCCGTCCTGCCCGGCGCGGCCCTGCTGATCGTGAACCGCCTCCGCGGAAGGACCAGGAGGCCCGAAGTTCCCTGCCGTCCCAGCCTTCCGGCCCGACCCCCAGCGCGCTGATCGACGAACGGTGGCCGCCCGGACAGGCCGGGAGCTGCGGCATCGGGCTGCGGCACGGCTACGCAACGGCCGGCCGGGATTTCGCCGGCTCTTACCGGAAACGCGCCTGGGCGTACAGACCGCGTCCTAGAGTTGGGTCGAGCGATCGTTGACCTCCGCGCGTGGTGCTGACAACGGAGGCGTTCCGTGGCAAAGGAGCAGGTGATGGCCGTCGGGGACGAGCCCGCCTTTTTCCGTCAGATGATCGACAGCATCGTCGACTACGAGGTCATCCGGCTCGACGAGAAGGGTGTCATCTCGAGCTGGCATCCGGGTGCGCAGCACCTGACGCAGTACACCGCCGAGGAGGCCATCGGCAAGCCGATCACGCTCTTCTACACCGACGAGGACATCGTCGAGGGGAAGGCCGACGCCGAGTTGCGAGCCGCCGCGGAGACCGGCCGGTACGAGACCGAAGGATGGCGGGTACGCAAGGACGGCAGCCAGATCTGGGTTTCGGTCGTGCTCACCCCGATCCGGGACCCGGACGGGTCGGTGGCCGGCTTCGTGAAGGTGGCTGCCGACCTGACCGAGCAGCGCCAGCAGAACCTGGCGTTGCGGGCGGGACAGCAGATGCTCGACGGTATCGCCGACTACGAGGTGATCCGGCTCGACTCGGGTGGCGTGGTGCGTTCCTGGAATCCGGGTGCGGTCAAGCTGACCGGGTACGTGGCGGACGAGGTGATCGGCCGCCACGTCTCGATGTTCTACAGCGAGGAGGACAAGCGCGGGGCGGTGGCCGAGCGGGAGATGGCCATTGCCGCCCGCGACGGCAGCCTGGAGGCCGAGGGCTGGCGCATCCGCAAGGACGGCACCCGGTTCTGGGCGAACGTGATGCTCAGCCCGATCCTGGACGACGACGGCGAGGTGACCGGTTTCGTCAAAGTGGCCCGCGACCTGACCGAGCGGCGCGAGCAGGAACAGCTGGTGCAGCGGCAGCGCGACGAGATCCTCGAACTGTCCACGCCGGTGATCCAGGTGTGGGACAAGGTGCTGATCCTGCCGTTGATCGGCACGCTGGACAGCATGCGCGCCGCCCGGCTGACCGAGAGTCTGCTGGAACGCATCGCCCTGGACCAGGCCGAGGTGGTGATCCTCGATGTGAGCGGGGTACCGGCGATCGACAGCGGCGTGGCCCGGCACCTGCTCAAGACGGTGGAGGCCGCCCGGTTGATGGGCACCGCCAGCATTCTGAGCGGGATTCGCCCGGAGATCGCCCAGTCGATGGTCCACCTGGGCATCGAGCTCGGCGGCCTGCGCAGCCGCACCAGCCTCAAGGATGCGCTGCAACTCGCGCTGCGGATGGTCCACGCCGGTGCCGACGTCGCCGAGCTGGTCGGCCCGCGTGCCTGACGTCGTTCCCATCATGCGGATGGGCCCGGACCTGCTGGTGACCCTCCAGGGCGACCTCGACGACCGCGCCGTCGAACAGATCGAGCAGGAGATCACCGACCAGGTGGCCCGGACGTCGGCGCGGGCGGTGCTGGTCGATGTCAGCGGCCTCGCGGTGCTCGACTCGTTCGTGGCGCGGGTGCTGGCCCGGCTGGTCAGCATGGTCCGCCTCCTGGGAGCGGACGCCACCCTCGTCGGGATCAGCCCGGCGGTGGCGATCACCCTCGTGGAGCTGGGGGTGTCGCTGCGGCACGTGAACACGGCGCTGAACGCCGAGCAGGGCATGGTGAGGCTGCGCCGGCTCCGCGACGGCGAGGCGAGCCGATGGACCAGCCATGACGATCACGGTTGACCCGGCACCGAGCGGCGACCTGGTCCGGACCGTGGTGGTCGTCACCGGCGAATCGGACCTGCTGGACGTGCGGTCCGCGTTGCGTACGGCCGCCGAACAGGTCCGGCTCCGGCTGACCGCGACCACCAAGCTGGTCACCGCGGGCAGCGAGCTGGCCCGCAACATCCTGCGCTATGCCACCGGCGGGCAAGGAACAGTGACGATCGAGGTGTCGACCACCGGGGCGGGTCGCGGAGTGCGGGCGGTGTTCGCCGATCAGGGGCCCGGCATCGCCGACCTGGAGGAGGTCATGCGCGACGGTTTCAGCAGCGGAGGCAGCCTCGGCATCGGGCTGCCGGGCAGCCGCCGGCTGGTCGACGAGTTCACCATCGACTCCGCGCCGGGCCGTGGCACCACGGTGGTGATCAGTCAGTGGGACCGCTGACCAGTCGCACGGTCCGGCAGCCGGCCCACCACCGGTTCGCGGTGACCGACAGCGCCGACGTCGGTGCGGTACGGCGGGCCGTCGCCGGTTACGCCGGCCGGGTGAGCGCCGACGCGCAGTTCACCGCCGTGGCCGAGCGGGCCGCCGACGAACTCGCGACGAATCTGTTGCGGCACGCGGTCCCGGGCGGGTGGATTCTCGCCCGCCCCATGCCGCCGGACGGCGTGGAGATCCTCGCCGTGGATCGCGGCCCGGGCATCCGGGACGTCGCCGCGGCCGTCGCCGGTCGGACCCGTACGGCGAACGGACCGGGCCGTGGCCTCGCGGCGGTGCGCCACGCCAGTTCGTCCTTCGACATACACAGCCATCCCGGGCGGGGCACTGTCGTCCTCGCCGTCGTGGTCGCGGGCCACCACCCGCCGGCCACCGCACGGCCGCCACGGCGTTGGGCCGGCGTTTCGGTCGGCATCGTCGACCCCTGCGGCGACGGCTGGGCGGTCATCGAGGCGGCGGACGCGCTCACCGTCGCGGTGGCCGACGGCCTCGGTCACGGCCCGAATGCCTCGATCGCCACCGACGCGGCCCTCGACGTCCTCGCCGGTCACCCCGACGACCTCGACCAATACCTGCGCCACGCCAACGCCGAGATGCGGCACACCCGCGGGGCCGCGATCGCGGTCTGCCGGCTGGATCCCGGCCGCGACGAACTGCGCTGCCTGTCCGTCGGAAACGTCAGCGCCCGGCTGTTGCACGCCGGCGGCCAGCACGGCATCACGTCCTTCAACGGCACGCTCGGCCTGCAGGAGGCGCCGCCGCGCGTACGGATCCAGACCTGTCCGTGGCCGCCCGGAGCCGCGCTGGTCCTCTGGAGCGACGGCCTGACCAGCCGCATCGACCTGACCGCCGACGCCGGGTTGCTGGCGCACGACCCCGCCGTGGCCGCCGCCGTGCTGCACCGCGACCACGCCCGCGACCGAGACGACGCCACCGTCGTGGTGGTGCGCCGAGACGGTCCGCCGCCGTGACCGGCACGCCGAATGCCACACCGACCGGCGACGCGGACGCCGCATGGTCCCGCCTTCGTGCGCTGGCCCGGACGAGGGGACTGGCTCCGGTGCCGGCCGCCCGGCTGGCCTCCGCGGTCGCGGCGCTGCTCGCCCGGACACCACGGGCGGCCCTCGTCCGGCTCGACCGGGTCGAGGACGACCGCGGCGCCCGGATCGAGGCCGTCATCCGAGGGCCCACCGCCGAGGGCGGCGCACCGATCCCGTCCGATCTGCTCGACGCCGTCGACGCTTTCGACGAGCGCCGCTCCGGCGGGCAGTCCACACAGGTGCTCAGCGTCGCCGTCGGCGACGGTGCCGAACCGCGGCATCCGAGCTGGACGGCCCTGAGCGAGACGGCCGCGGACGCGACGAATCCGTGGCACGTGCTGGCCGTCGCGCTGAGTGTGGCCGCTGCCCAGCTGGCCCGGGCCGAGATCCTGGACGTCCGGACGGCGGCGCTCGGCCGCGAACTCGACGAGACCAGCCGGGGGCTGCTGGCGCTGCACGCCGAACTGTCGCAACACCAGGACCAACTCGAACAGGCCCGCGCGGCCGCCGTGCTGGCCGGCCAGGCCAAGGCGGACTTCCTGGCGAACATGAGCCACGAGATCCGATCGCCGATGAACGCCGTGGTCGGCTACACCGACCTGCTGCTGGAAACCGGCCTCACCCCCGAACAACACCAGTACGCCCTCGCGGCTCGAGCCGCCGGCAATCACCTGCTCGGCGTCATCGACAACATCCTCGACCTGTCCAAGATCGAGGCCGGCCGGCTGGAACTCGAAGACATCCCCTTCGACCTGTACGGCTGCGTCGACGACGCGGTCGGGATCGTCGCCCTGCGCGCCGCCGAGAAGGGCCTGCACCTCGCCGCGCTGTTCGCCCCCGGCACACCCACCGTCGTCCGCGGCGACCCACTGCGCCTGCGCCAGATCCTGGTGAACCTGCTCGCCAACGCGGTCAAGTTCACCGCGAGCGGCCGGATCAGCGTCGAGGTCGCCTGCCTGCCCGGTCCCCGCGCCGGCCACCTGCTGAGCTTCCGGGTCAGCGACACGGGCAGGGGCATCCCCACCGAGACCCTGGACCGGATCTTCCGCCCGTACGCGCAGGCCGACGCCTCCACCGCCCGGTCACACGGCGGCACCGGACTGGGCCTGTCGATCTGCCAGCAGCTGGCCAACCGGATGGGCGGCGCCATCACTGTCGAGTCGGCCGTCGGCCAGGGCTCCACCTTCACCTGCACCATCGAGGCCCGGGCGAGCCTCCCCGGCGACTCCCCCGACGACGGCGGTCTGCTCGCCGGCACCATCGCCCTGGTGGTCCACCGCGACGCCGTGGTCGTCGAGGCGATCCGCCGCCACCTCACCTCCTGGGGCGCCGGCGTAGTGACCGCCATGACCGTCGATGAGGCGATCACCGCCCACCCACGGGCAGACTTCGCACTCGTCGAGGCCGCCGAACACGATCCGGACCCTCGCACCGGCCTCCCCGGGCAGCCGCCAACCATCGCGATCACGACGCTGACCACCCGCGCCGAACTCGACGGTCGGCTCTCGGTCGCCAGCCCGATCCGGCGCAACAGCCTCCGCGAGGCGGTCCTGGCCGCGGTGCAGGCCGCCCGGCCCGCACCCGAGTCGTCCGGCCCACCCGCCGCCGGGATCCTCGCCGGCCGGGTGCTTTACGTCGACGACAACCCGATGATGGTCGACCTGGTCCGGCGCATCCTCGGCAGGGAAGCGGGCGTGCTCCTGGACACGGCACCGGACGGCGCGACTGCGCTGCGTCTCGCCGCCGAACGGCACCCGGACCTCATCCTGCTCGACCTGAACCTCACCGACACCGCGGGCGACACGCTGCTGCTCGAACTGCGGGCGAACCCCGGAACGAAGTCGATCCCCGTGGTCATCGTCAGCGGCGACGCCACCCCGGCAACCATCGAACGACTCACCGACCTCGGCGCCGCCGGATACCTCACCAAACCCTTCAAAGCCGCCCAGCTCCGTGAACTCATCGAGACCCGCGCCGCGCATCACCCGGCAAACCAGGCCGATCCGGGACCAGTCCGGTTGCCGGGTCACCGTCGTTGACGGTCCACCGTGGCCGGCCGGGCCTTCGCCGAAGGACCGGCGGACCACGCCCCCTATCATGGCGCCATGTGGACAGTTGACGTGCTGCGGACCTGGACCGAGCGGCTGTGCCACGCCGGCGACACGGCCGAGATCCTGGCCGCTCTCGACCTCGTCGCCAAACCCTGGGGCGACGAGGAGGTGCTCAAGGCCGACCCGCCGCCTCCGGGGACCGAACAGGTGGTGGTGAGAGTGCTGCACGGCACTGTGCACCGGCTGACTGTCTGGAGTTCACTCACCTTGGGGCAGTTGCGCGGGCGGTTCGATCTGATGGAGTTCCCACCGCTCCACGGCTTGCATGACGCCTACGCCACCGCACACTGTGAGCTTCCCGGCGCGCCGTACGTCTGCGAGCTCACCGCGGTCTTCTCCCGAGCCGACCTGTCGCCGCACAGCGTAGCCGGCTCGGTGGCCGTGCAGCGCCGTCCCGTCCGGCCCCCGGCCGGGGTGGCCGTGGCCGACGTACGCGCATGGGCGGCCGCACTCGGTGCCGGCGTCGAGGAGGCGCTCGCGACGCTGGGGATCGCGGGACAGGCCGAGCCCACCGGCGAGCGCAGGTGGCCGCAGTACACGGAACGCTTCTACCGGGTGAGGCCGACACCGCCCGGCGCCCGGTCCATGGAGCTGACCGAGGACGGCACGGGCCTGTGCGCGGTGGACGTCGATCTGCTCGACAGCGTCCTGGCCCGGTCCGACCTCGACGCCGCGTTCGGCACTCCCCGGCAATTTCCGCCCGCCCCGCACGCCTTCCACGAGGTCGTGGTCGGCTACCAGCTGGGATCGGGACATGAGCTGTACGCCCACTTCACCGACGACATCGCGGTTCGGCTCGTCCTGCGCAAGGGACACCAATGACGACTGGTCAGGTCTTGTCGTCCCCGGCCGGGTGTAGGACACCGTCGACGCGGCGTGGGATGCCGCGGTACTCGTCGCGTAGTTCGGCCGGGAGCAGGTCGGCCGGCGCGTTCTGCCAGGCGACCGGGCGCAGGAATCGGCGGATCGCGGACGCGCCGACCGAGGTGTGCTGCGTGTTGGTGGCGGGCCAGGGGCCGCCGTGGTGCTGCGCCCAGGAGACGGCGACGCCGGTGGGATAGCCGTCGTACACGATCCGGCCGGCCCGGGGCAACAGCCGCCGGGCCACCTCGCCCGGCAGGTCCGTCTCGGCGTGCCCACGGTGGATGCTCGCGGTGAGCGATGACGGCAGCTTGTCGAGGGCGCCGAACAGCTCCTGTTCGTTGCCGTAGCGGGCCACCACCACGACCGGACCGAAGCATTCCTCGGTTGCCTCGGGCGGCAGGGCGGACGCTGCCGCGGTGATGAGCAGTGGGGTGCCGCGACTTGCCGGGTTGCCGAGCCGGGCAGTGCCTTTCTCGTACGCGGCGGCGATGCCGGCGTTGAGCATGACCATGGGCGGTTTGCCGGCGAAGGTGTCGCGGATGGCGGCGATCAACAGGTCGCCGCCGGGGCCGTCCGGAACGAATGCCAGGCCGGGTTTCGTGCAGAACTGCCCGGCGCCGAGGGTGACGGAGCCGGCCAGTCCGGCACCGATCTCGGCGGCCCGCTCGGCCGCGGCGGCGGGGGTGACCACGACCGGGTTGAGGCTGCTGAGCTCGCCGAAGAACGGGATCGGGTCGGACCGGCGATCGATGACGGCCATCAGCGCGCGGGCACCGGCGGTCGAGCCGGTGAACCCGGCCGCCCGGATCGCGGGGTGGGCGACGAGGTCGGCGCCGGCCCGGACGCCGTGCACGATGCCGAGGGTGCCGGCCGGTGCGCCGGTCCGGCGGGCGGCGGCGTCGAGGACCTCGAAGCACAGCTGCGAGGTGGCCGGATGCGAACCGTGTGCCTTGACGACGACGGGACACCCCGCGGCGAGCGCGGAGGCGGTGTCGCCGCCGGGGACGGAGAAGGCGAGCGGGAAGTTGCTCGCGCCGAAGACCGCGACCGGGCCGAGCGGGACGAGCATGCGCCGTAGGTCGGGGCGGGGTCCCATCGGGGTGTCGCCGGCGTGGTCGACGGTGGCCTCCAGACAGCCGCCGTCGCGCAGTACCTCCGCGAAGTGCCGCAGCTGGTAGGTGGTGCGGATGAGCTCGCCGGTCAGGCGGGTGGTGCCGAGGGCGGTTTCGCGGTCGGCGACCTCGACTATCGGCGCGCGGTCTTCTTCCAGGGCGTCCGCGAGCGTGTCGAGCAACGCGGCGCGGCCGTCCCGGCCAAGGGCTTCGAGGGGCGCGGCGGCGGCGAGCGCGGCGCGGCAGAACGCGTCGACCTGCGCCGTGCTGGTTTCGCCGGCGACGATCTCGGCGGTGGCGCCGGTGCGGGGGTCGATGCTGGGAACGGCGGTCATCGCAGTGCCTCCCGGAGGTCGGTGCGGTCGACCGTCCATTCGCGGGCCTGCCCGCTGAGGGTGATGCCGAGGCCGGGGCGGTCGGCGAGGTGCAGGCGGCCGTCGCGGATGTCGAGGCGCTCATTGAACAGCGGGTGCAGCCAGTCGAAGTGTTCCACCCAGGGCTCGTGCGGGTAGGCCGCCGCGAGGTGCACGTGGATTTCCATGGCGAAGTGCGGTGCCAGCGTGAGGTGCCGCTGTTCGGCGACGGCGGCCAGGCGTTGGAACTGGGTGATGCCGCCGATCCGCGGTGCGTCGGGCTGGATGACGTCGACCGCGTCGAGAAGTTGGGTGTGCTCGGCCACGCTGGTCAGCATTTCGCCGGAGGCGATGGGCGTGTCGAGCGCCCGCGACAATGCGCGGTGGCCCTCGGTGTCGTACGCGTCGAGGGGTTCCTCGATCCAGACGAGTCCGAACTCGTCGAGCGCCCGCCCCATCCGGCGGGCGGTGGGCCGGTCCCACTGCTGGTTGGCGTCGACCATGAGCGGCACGTCGGGTCCGAGCCGTTCCCGGACGGCGCGGACCCGGGCGACGTCGACAGCGGCGGACGGGTGTCCCACCTTGACCTTGACGCCGCCGATGCCGGCGGCGATCGCCGCCGTTGCGTTGTCCAGTATCTGCTCGACGGGTTCGTGCAGGAAGCCGCCGGAGGTGTCGTAGCACCGGACCGAGTCGCGGTAGGCGCCGAGCAGCTTGGCCAGCGGCAGCCCGGCGCGTTTGGCCTTGAGGTCCCACAGCGCCACGTCGATCGCGGCGATGGCCTGGGTGGCCGCGCCGCTGCGGCCCACCGAGGCGCCGGCCCAGACGAGCTTGGTCCAGAGCCGGCCGATGTCGTTGGGGTCCTCGCCGATGAGCTCCGCGGCGACGTCGCCGGCGTGCGCGAACTGCGGCCCCCCCCCCCCCC
>Ga0207668_10000239_pt1 | contig 36850 bp, 29 predicted proteins | sample KBSS43metaG_FD_184323 | JGI IMG/M metagenome (GOLD analysis project Ga0207668, IMG submission 184323) | Switchgrass rhizosphere microbial communities from Kellogg Biological Station, Michigan, USA - KBS S4-3 metaG (SPAdes) (version 2) | ecosystem: Host-associated > Plants > Roots > Rhizosphere...
CAGCGCGTGCGGTGCCCCGATCCAGCACAAGGCCGGCGACATCAGCCGCGAGGCCGATGGGCTGAGCCACTATTGGGTCAACCACGGCAAGGTGCCGACCGTCCTGCTCAGCTCGGACGTGTTTCATGGCTGAATTGCCGCGCGCGTGCATCCGCAGCGCGGTTTGACTCGAATTTAGATCATCGCCGGTCCGCCCCGCTCCCCCTCGAAATGGACCGGCAACAGTGGCGCCCCGTCTGCCCCTCCGGGGCGCCACTTCTTCCTATTCTCGGGGCACGAGGAGTATTTGAATGAACAAGCTCAACGCTCTGGCGGCCGCCTCGGTGCTCGCTTCACTGACTGCCGCCGCGGCCACCGCCGGTCCGGTGGCGCCGCAGCCGGGCAAGGACAAATGCTACGGCATTTCGCTGGCCGGCAAGAACGACTGCAAGGCGGGCGCCGGCACGACCTGCGCCGGCACGTCGCACAAGGCCTATCAGGCCGACGCCTGGAAGTATGTCGCCAAGGGCACCTGCACGTCGATCAAGACGCCGACGGGCCACGGCTCGCTGGCCCCGATCGGCCGCTAACCCAATGACTCCCGCCGCAGGTGTCGGCTTCAAGGCCGAGCATTTTGCAGAGGCGCTCGCCGCGCCTGCGGCGGACCTTTGGTTCGAGGTCCATGCTGAGAATTACATGGTCGACGGCGGCCCCCGTCTCGCCATGCTCGAAGCGGTTCGGAGCGAGCGCCCTCTCTCGCTCCACGGCGTCGGCATGTCCCTTGCCGGCGCCGCACCGCCCGATCCCGATCACCTCGCCGCGCTCAAGCGCTTGGTCGACCGGTTCCAGCCCCAGCTGGTCTCGGAGCACCTCGCCTGGTCGCGGCTCGACGGACGCTGCTTTCCCGACCTGCTGCCGGTGCCCCGCACCAATGAGGCGCTGTCCCGGCTCGCGGACAATATCGGGATCGTCCAGGACACCCTCGCTCGCCCGATCTTGGTCGAAAATCCGACGCATTATCTCTCGCTCGCTGATCACAGCTGGAGCGAAACCAGTTTCCTCGCCGAGCTGGCGCGCCGGACGGGATGCCGCCTGCTGATCGACGTGAACAATGTCGCGGTCGGCGCTCACAACCTTGGCTATGATGCGGCCCAGTGGCTGCAGGCGATCAACAGCGATCTCGTCGGCGAAATTCACCTCGCGGGCCATACGCTGGATGCCGAAGGTACGCTCCTCATCGACAGCCACGACCAACCAATCAGCGATGCGGTCTGGAGTCTCTATCAGGGTTTCATCGATCGCATCGGCCCAAAGCCGACGCTGATCGAACGTGACGGCAACATCCCGCCGTTCGCCGAGCTGCTCGCCGAACGCGGTCACGCGCAGGACATCCTCGGCGGGAGGCTGGCCCTTGCTGCTTGAGTTCCAGCAGGATTTTGCCGCCGCGATCAGCGAGCCCACCGAAGGCGCGTTGAGCGTCTATCGCAACACGTCGCTTGCGGGTTGCGTCGACGCGCTCAGGGCCAATTATCCCGTCGTCGCGCAGCTGCTGGCCGAGGAAATGTTCGACGCCGTCGCTGCGCGCCACGCGTCCGAATGCCCGCCGCGCCGCCCGGTGCTCACTCTGTATGGCGCCCGTTTCCCCGACTGGATCGCCGTACAGAGCTGGCTGCATGAAGTGCCCTATCTGGCGCACGTCGCGCGGATCGAGCAGCTGTTCGTCGAAGCCCTGTTTGCCAGCGACGCGGAGCCGCTCGCCATGACGCAACTCCAGGGCCGCGGCGACTGGCAGTCGCTTCGCCTGGCGCTGCACCCCGCGACCCGCTTCACATGGCTGAGCGCGCCGGCGATGAGCATCTGGCTGTCCCAGCGCGAGAATGCCCCGGGTGCGCTCGAATTCGAATGGAAGGCCGAGGGCACGCTGCTGACCCGGCCAGGTCTCGAAGTCCTAGCGGAGCGCCTCGACCGCCCCGGCCATCGCTTCCTGTTCGGCATTCGCCTCGGTGAGAGCGTCGGCACGGCCGCCGTCGCCACGGCCAGCCTCTATCCCGAGACCGACATCGGTTCCCTGTTCGTGTCCCTCGTCAACGCCGGCGCCTTCGCCGCGACAGCTCACAGGAGTTAATCCCATGACCGCCACGACCACCGCTGCCCCAACCGCGCCGTCCTTCAATTGGCGTGCCCCGTTCGCGCTCCTCGCGCGCGTCGCGCATAAAGTCCTTCCGCTCGACTTGCTCCTGCTCGTCCAGCGGCTCGGCATTGCCGGCGTCTTCTTCATGTCCGGCCGCACCAAGATTGCCGAAGGCACCTGGCTGACGATCGACGACAGCGCGTTCGAACTGTTCCGCACCGACTATCATTTGCCGCTGATCCCGCCGGTGCCCGCAGCCTATGCGGCGACAACGGCGGAGCATCTGTTCCCGATCCTGCTCGTGCTCGGCCTGTTCAGCCGCGTGTCGGCCGGCGGGCTGCTCGTGATGACCACGGTTATCGAGGTCTTCGTCTATCCCGACGCGTGGCCGACGCACTTGAGCTGGGCGGGCCTGCTTCTCCCGCTGATCGCGCTCGGCGGCGGCAAGCTGTCGCTCGACCAGCTGTTCAAGATTCCCTGATGACTCCGCGACTTCGGCTGATCAGTCACGAACTCTGCCCCTACGTCCAGCGCGCGGTCATCGTCGCGATGGAAAAGAGCATCAAGTTCGAGCGCGTCGATATCGACCTCGCCCACAAACCGGCGTGGTTCCTCGCGATTTCGCCGACCGGCAAGACACCGTTGCTCGAAGTCGAGGGGCACGGCGTGTTGTTCGAGAGCGCGGTGATCGCCGAATATCTCGATGAGCTGGACGGCAAGCGTCTGCTTCCGGCGGAGGCATTCGAACGGGCGCGGCATCGGGCGTGGATCGAGTTTGCGTCGGGAACGCTAGCGGCCATCGGCCAACTCTATTCCGCGCCCGACGGCGACTCGTTCGGCCGCACGGCGGACGCGCTGGCACGGCGGATCAGGCTGCTTGAAATCGAAGTTGCCGGCCCGTGGTTCGCGGGCCAAACGTTCGGCTTGGTCGATACCGCCTTCGCCCCCGCGTTCCGCTATCTCGACGTGTTCCGCGACCGCGGCGGCCCCGACTTCTTCGCCGGCGCACCCATCGCGGCCGCGTGGGCGCGGCGCCTGGCCGAGCGCCCTTCCGTGCGCAGCGCGGTCCGGCCCAATTATGCCGAGCGGCTGGTCAATTTCGTCAGAGCGAGGGGCTCCTATCTCGGTCAATTGCTGGAGGCATCGGCGGCCGCTGCATAACTCCGCCGTTATCGCTCGCATGCGATAGCGGCATTGGCGGCGGTCCCGGCGATCATGCGAAAACTAACCTGCAAGATTTTGAACGCGCAGGTGTCAAGATGGCCCACAAGCAGTCGCTCCAGATGATCACTGAGATGAAGGAGTTCGCGACCTTCTCCGGCGCCGAGCAGCGCTTTATCCGCCGCTCGCTCGACGTGGCGGCGATGGGCGCCGCAGCTGGCGACAAATGGTCGCGCCATGATGGCGAACGCTCAACCATCGAGGCGCAAGCGCGCCGCTATCGCGGCACGCTATCCGCGCTGCGCGAACTGATCCCCGACGACATCGCGATCGACGAGGCGGCGGCATTCGTGACCCAGTTGCTGATGCTGTCGGCCTCGGACCTAGGCGAAGGCAAACTCGCGAGCTTCGCCGCCTACCGGTTCCTCTACGAGCGCCTGCTCGGCGGGCCTGTGCGGCCCTGGCTGGTCAGCGCTTTCCTCGGCGGTGCCGCCATGCCGCACGTCAATCCAGCGCTGCGCAAGACCCTACTGAAGTCCGTCACAGAAGGCGACGTACTGGCGGCCGGCTGGTCCAGTCGCGACGCCGCTTTCACCCCCGAATGGGTCGACAAGGTCCCAGTCACGGTTGCCTGATGATGAGGGAGACGAGCATGCCACCACGGGTGGTTCTCTACGGTGCGACGGGACACACCGGCCGCTTCATCGCCGGGGAAATGCAGGCGCGCCGCTGGGCGCCGCTCCTCGCCGGGCGCGACCTGGCGAAGCTCAATCCGATGGCTTCGCGCCACGGCGCACAGGCCATGGCCGCCGAGGTCACGGATCGGGTCGCGCTCGACCGGCTGCTCGCCGGTGCCGACGCGGTGATCAACGCCGCCGGGCCGTTCGCCGACACCTCGCCCTATCTGATCGAGGCGGCGATCCGCGCCGGCATTCCGTATTTCGACGTCACCGCCGAGCCCTTCGTCGCCCGGGACCTGTTCGACACCTACGATGAGTCCGCTCGGCGGGCGGGCATCATTGTCGCCCCGGCATTCGCCTTCTTCGGTGCACTCGGTGATTTGCTTGTCACGGCGGCCGCGACCGGCTGGGACGAGATCGATTCCATCGACCTGGCGTTCGCACTTGATCGCTGGCGGCCGACGACCGGCACGAGGCTGGCGGGCGCGCGTCGGGCCGGGCGGCGGCTGATTCTGGCCGACCGGCAATTCGTGGTGCGTGACCCGTCCGAGCCCGTTCCGCGCGGGACGTGGCGGTTCGGCCAGCCTTTTGGCGAACAGCCGATGATCGGCGAATTCTCGACCGTCGATGTGGTTACGGTCGGACAGCACATTCCGGTTGGCCGGATGGCCACCTGGATCAACGAAGCGCCGATCGCCGACCTGACGGCTGCCGATCCGTCCGGTCCGGAAGCGATCGACGACAGCGGCCGCTCCGCCCAGCAATTCCGGATCGAAGCTGTGGTTCGCCGTGGCTCGGAGGAGCGGCGCGCGGTCCTGTCCGGTCTCGATATTTACGCAATCACCGCGCCAATCGTCTGCGAAGCCGTTGCCTGGACGCTGGCCGGACGCGCTCGCGCAACCGGCGCGCGGAGTGCCGGCGAATTGTTCGATGCCAATGCTTTCCTGGGCGCTCTGTCACCGGATCCGCTGACCGTGACGATCCCCGAGCTGGTCGCCTGACATGAAATATTTGGTCCTCACGATGCGCAAGCCGACTTTCGACGATGCAGCGCGCGCCGATCACTATGCTTTCCTCGATGAATTGCGCGAGCGCGGCCTGCTTGAACAGGCCGGGCCGTTCACCGATCGGTCGGGCGGTGCTTACGTCATCCGCGCCGAGGATTTGGGCCAAGCCCGGACCTTGGCGCACCAAGACCCATTGCACCTTCGCAACTGCTCGACGGTAACCGTTTACGAATGGGACGCGACCTGAAGGGTCGAGCGGGCACGCTCGTAGTGTCCGCTTTGGGTCGATTGCGGACGCCAAGCGCGCGTATACCATCGGATCGGCGTCTAAGCTTCAGCAGCTTCGCGAGCACTCACCTGACCGTGAATACACTCCGGTCGAGTATCCGACCGTCTTCGGAGACGAGCGCGAGGAGATGTTTGCCGGGCCCCGGCCGGATGAGCGGGCTCGCCTCAGCCTCGCCAACGTCGCGGCCGTCGAGTTGGAGCCGCTCACCCGAGGCCGTGCCCGTTGAGGTCAGGCGGATGCGTTGGCTCGGGACGGGTATGTCGGGATCAAGGGCGTAGACCGTGCCAGAAACAGGGCTGGAGATGCGCGGCCGCCGGGCTGCGGCAGGCGCGGCCACCAGCGAGGTTTGCTCCGTGCCTTTGAGAAAATATTCTCGGCGGGCAGGTTCGAGGTCGTCGGCGAAAGTCACGCGTCGCATCAGTACGGCGGCCGGCCGCGCTGGCGCCTGGCTTGCGCGGCCGGCGTGAAGCGCAAGCATGATCTCACGCCAAACCGGAGCAGCACCGCTGGTGCCGGAGACGCGCGTCATGCTGTCTCCCTCCGAATTGCCGATCCATACCGCTACGGTGAAGCGATCAGAAATGCCGATGCACCAATTGTCCCGCATTCCCTTGGACGTGCCGGTCTTGGCCGCAGCCCAGAAAGGCAGGCGGAGGGCCGATCCGAGCCCGAACGTCACGGCGCGGGCATCGGGGTCGGCCATCATGTCCGCCACGATCCAGCTTGCGGCCGGATCCGCGACTTGCCGCAGATCGCCGGGCGGATCGTCCATCCGTAGCCTGAGCGGTCGATACCGACCGCCATCGCCAAGCGCCCGGTAAGCCGCCGCCTGCTCGAGCAAGGTGACTTCAGCCGAACCCAGGGCCAAACTGAAGCCGTAGAAGTCGCCGTCCTCAGTCAGTCCACGATAGCCGACATCCCACAGCCGGTCGCGAAACGGTTCGACACCTGCGATCACCAGAGCCCGGACCGCTGGTACATTCAGCGAGGCTGCAAGCGCTGTCCGGACGCTCACCGGGCCGCGGAACTGATTGTCATAGTCCTTGGGGACATAAAGCCCCGAGGCAGTGTCGAGCTGGACGGGGCTGTCATCAAGGATCGAAGCAGAGGTGAGGAAACCCCGTTCTATCGCTTCGCCGTATAAGAACGGCTTCAAAGTCGATCCCGCCTGACGATAAGCATCGGCATTATCGACCGATGCCGCTGTCGAGGCGCCACCGACCCCGCCGACGTAGGCAAGCACGTCGCCGCTGTCATTGTCGACGACGATCACGGCTCCGTCCCGGGCACGGTCGCCGCCCAGCCCCAGCAGCTGGCGGCGAAGCGCTCCGACCGCCAGTCGCTGTACGGAGAGATCGAGGGTCGAAACGACGGTCTCGCCCGGCTTGCGTAGAAGCTTTGAAGCGAGGTGCGGCGCGAGGCCCGGATCGTCAGCGAGGCGGCGCCCTGGGCCTGTCATCGCCAGCGCCGCCGCGGTCATTGCCGTGCAATCCGACACCCGGCCGAGCCGGCACGCACGGCGCGCGACCAGAAACGGAGAGGCTTGCGGAGCTGGCAACAGGGCCGCCAGCAGCAGGGCGTCGTCACGGCCGAGCGCCTGCGGCGAGCGCCCGAACAGTGCGCGTGCGGCAGCGCCAATCCCCTGCGTTTCGCCCCTGAAGCTTGCGAGGTTGAGGTACGCCTCGAGAATCTGATCCTTACTCCACCGCGCCTCGATCATCCTTGCGGCCCGCAACTGGCGGAGCTTCGCGCGGACATCCCGCGCGCCTGGCCCGCCGAGTTCCGGCGCAAGGAAACCGGCAAGCTGCATGGTAATGGTGCTTGCACCGCGCGCACGCTGCCCGTGCAGTGCGGCCCAGGCGGAGCCGCCAAGACCCCACCAGTCGATCCCGCCGTGGCTTCGGAACCTCTTGTCCTCGGCCGCGAGCACTGCCTCGCGGACCGAGGGGGCAATCTGGTCGAGCGGGACCCATTCCAATCTGCGGACGGCGAAATCGACCCGGACTGTCTGCAATAGTCGTCCGTTACGGTCGCGAAGCCAGGACTCGCTCGCCCGCCACTCGCCACGGCTCTGATCGTAGGACGGCATCGGCGGTGGCGCTGTCCAGACGGCGAGCGCGATGATCGGCAGCGACGGAGCAATCAGCCACAAGCTGGGCCGTCGCCGAAGCCAGCCAAGGGCAATGCGCATCATGGCGCTACGTCGAGCGGCCGGTTTGGAAGCGCCGCATGGATTTCGGGCGAATACATCGCCTCGACCCGGGTCGGCGGAAGGTTGAACCGGCCGGCGCTGTTGATCCGGATCGCATATTCAACCGACGCGCGGCCCTGCGGCAGCCATCCGAAATAGCCCCGCCAGGCGCCGTGACTGCGTTCGATATAGCTCGGCCAGACGCTACCCCCCTGCGCCTGGGCCGCGAGCAAAGCGGACTGACCGCCACCACCACTGATAATGGAGGCGCCGGCCGGAAGCGGGTCCTCAATGACGACCCAGGTGCGGTCGACCGGCGCATCCACGGTGATCCGCACCTTGATGACATCGCCGCGGCTCACTCGAGTTCGGTCCTTGCGTTGAAGGAACGTGACTTGCCGGGCGATCCGGTAGCCGGAGAAGTTGGGCGCCGTCAGCGGCACCGCCGCGCGGACTGAGACCGCAGCCCAGCCAGGAGCTCCGCCGTCATGCGAGAAGAGCAAGGACGACGGCGCCGCAGGAAGAGCGAAGCGGAGCGGTGCGGGCTGCGGCCACCTCGCGCTCAGGCTTTGGCCGGACAACGCGACGGTGGTGACTCCGATTGGCCGGCCAGGGTACGCAGCGGCGAAGCGGCGGACTGCGACCGTTCCCCAGGCGTTGGCCGGCGTCGTGTCCCAATGTCCGCGGCGCTGACGGAGCGCAACGCCGATCATCATCCGTGGCGCGTAGGAATCCCATCCTGGACGCCCCGTCGCCGCGACCAGGGCCCGAAGCGCCATTTCGTCGTCGCTCACCATCATCCACCAGGGAGCGACGTTCCGGTCGACAAGATCCAGCCTGCTTCCCTCATAGACGATGCGGCCCTTGAGCGCTTGCTCGGCAGCGGCACGCGTTCGCGGCGAGACGCCGCGGATATGGTCGATCGTAACCAGCCAATCCGCAAGCATGGCCGTGGGCATGTCGCGAAGCGGAATTGCGGCCTGCCCCAACATCGGCCTGGTAGCGGCGCCGTTCCGAGCGAGCGCCGCGAGTGCTGAGAGCCGCAGCAGCCGAGCGTCGGACGGCGCCTCGCCCTCTTCTTTGAGGCGGCCATCGACGACTGCGCGAAGCGCGTCGATCAGCTTCGCCTTGCGGTCGTCTGGCCATGCATAGCCCGCCTCGGCGGTGATCGAGAGCGCGTAAGCGGTAAGGGCGATCGACCCGGGCTGGTTCTGTCCGGGCCAATAGCGAAGCAGGCCGTCCGAATTCAGATAGGCAGGAAGATCCGCCATCTGCTTCGCCCAGGCATCCCGATCATCAAGCGCGACGGCCTTGGAGAGCCGCTGCTCGAAGCAGCCATAAGGATAAGCGGCCATATAGGCGCGAACGCCGGTCAGTGAGGGCGCTGGAGATGCGGTAAGCGCAACGTCGATGCCGCCGCGACCTGGAAGGGCATTCGCAGGTGTAGCGACCGGGAAGCGGGCGCCGGTCGCCGCCCTTAGGAAGCTTGCGGCCCAGACTTCTTCGGGCACAGCAGGTGCGACCTCCTGGTCAATCTGCACGCGATCGCTGCTCCCGCGGCGGTCGCGCGCGTCCACCACCCAGCGCAGACGTTCGAGCCCTTCCGGGATTGTCAGCGGCCAAGTCACCGGCACTGCCCCGCCCGGCGGAATAGTAACGGTCACCGGCTTGAGCGCCGTAATCGCGGGCTGGAGGGAGGCGGAAGCCGTGACGTTCATCGGGTGATCGGTGCTGTTGCGGAGCGTGAACAGAGCAGAGAAACTGTCGCCGGTGCGCACGAGTGAAGGCACGCCCGAATAAAGGCTTAGATCCTGGACCGTTCGGATGGTGCTGCTTCCGGTTCCAAACTGGTCCTCTCCCGCAGTCGCGATCGCGACCAGCTTGTAAGAAGAAAGCGCATCGGCGAGCGGAACGGTCAGTCGGGCCCGGCCTTCGGTGTCGAGCGGCACTCGGCCTCGCCACAGCAGCATTGGCCGGAAATCTGAGCGCGCGAGCGCGGAAAGGTCAGCGCCCCCGCCACCTCCGCTCGGCAGCGCTTTCCGGCCGTAGTGGCGCTTGCCGACGACCTGCATCTGCGCGGTGGAAGTGAGGGTCGACAGCGGCCTCTCACCCATCATGGCATCCAGAAGATTCCAGCTGTCGTTCGGTGAAAGTGCGAGCAGCGCTTCATCGACGGCGGCAAAGGCGATCTCAGCACTCTGCGGGGCGCGCCCGTTCGGACCAAGCACCTGGACATCGACCACTGCTTGCTCGCGCACATGGTAGGTGTCGCGTTGGGGGCGAACCGTCACCTTCAGCTGATGAGCGTCCCAGCCGACCTTCACCTTGGCGATTCCGAGCCGGTAGCTGGGCTTGGCAAGATCGACCAGCGCTGTCGGCTGCACATCCCCGTTGAAGAAAGGTACCTTAAGCTTGCCGGCAAGTTCCGACAGCCACAGGCGCCAGCCGGCTACTCGGCCACGCACGGCCATGACGGAAATATAGACGTCGGGGGCATAGCTCCCCTCCATCGGCACTTCGACCACCGGGTCCTTGCCGGACAGGGTGGTGACGAAGGAGGAAAGCACGCCCTCGCGCTCGACCGTTACCAATGCGGTCGCCTCGCGGAACGGCATTCGCACCTGCACTTTGGCCGTTTCCCCGAGTTTATATTCCTTGGCGTCGGGAATGATGTCCATCCGATCGCCATTGTCGCCGCCAAACCACCAATCATCGTCGCCAGCGAGATAAACTGAGGAGACCGCCCGGGCCTCGTTGCCCTCGGCGTCCGTCGTAGTCGCGACGGCGATGACTTCGCCCGAAACACCGGGGTCGAGGGTGCAGTCGACAAGACCGTAAGCATCGGTCACGCCTTCGCAATGCGCGCTGAGCTTGGTCGTTTTCGCGCTATTGTCGAAAGCGTAGAAGCCCCCGATCAGGCGCCTTCGGGCGGAAAGAATCTCGCGAGTGTACAAGTCGACACGAACTTGCTGTCCACGGATCAGCTTGCCGTCGAGACCGAGCGCCACAACCTTCAGCCGCATTTCGCCGGCCCGCTGCAGCCAGCCGTCGGGCTTGATGCCGAGCCTTACGGCTGAATTGTAGATCGGGATTGACGTCGAGGCGGTCAGAGTTTCGCCATTTGCGTCCTCATAATCCATCTCGACCGTCATTCGAGCCGAGTCAGCAAGCGTCGGGATGTCGACCTGGGTTCTGAGCGCTCCTTCGGCGCCCAGCATCAACGGAATCGTCGCCGCTTCCGGCATCTCAGCCTTCCCGGGCTCCTCCGATCGGTCGTCGAGCGCGACAGTCCCTTCACGCACGGCGCTGCCGCCAAACGTCCAGTCCTCCCAGCCATTGGGACTATCATCAAGGGTGTCGAAAGCGGTGCGAAGCTTTACCGGCGTACCGGCCGCTCCCCCGCCCGACAGATAGCCGACAAAGAGGTCGAGTGGCAGCTGCTTCGGCCGAGCCGATCGCGTTTTGGGACCGCTGACGCTCGCGCGCATCGAGGGCAGCCGATATTCGTCGACCTGGAAGGAGCCGCCTGACAGGTTGGTCTCCTCGCCGATCTTGACCTCAATGTCATAGTCGCCGCTCGGCGCTTCTTTGGGTGCGCTCCATTCCGTCTCGCCGATCCCGTCGGGGCCGAGGCTAAGCGGGAGCTCGTAGCTCGTGTCGGATCCACGATGCTGCAGAATGAGCGTGCCCTTGACCTCGCCGCCCGAGCGAAATCCGCGCGGCGTCGGTACTCGATACACATGCTTCATGTGAACGGTTTCACCGGCCCGGAGCAAAGTGCGATCGAGTATGGAGTGGAAGATTGGCTCGGCGTCGTCCCAGCCATAGGGCAGATCGAAATCGTAGGGGCTGATTCCCTCGCCCCAGGAGGTGAGTGTGAACGAGAAGTCACCGCCGATGCGCGCGGAGATCATCAGCGGACGATCCTCCCCGTTCGCCGCATTGCAGCTGGCGCTCGTCGTAGGAGCGGGCAGCCCGGAAGCGATCCCGAGCCGTCCGAACTGATCGGTGCTCCCGGACGCCAGCAGTTTGCCGCTGCAACTGTCGGTCACCCGAACTGCGGCCCCCGATACGGGTTTTCCGTCATCGAGCGACGTCACCCAAGCGAGCGAGCCCGCTCGGCCCCATTTGAAATGGACCGAGAGATTGGTGACAAGAGCGGCGGCAGTTACATAGCGGGTTGACCGCCGTCCAAGGAGCGCTTGACCAAGGATCGGGCTGGCTAGCTCGACCACATAGAAACCCGGATTGGACAGGGGTATTCCAACGACTTCGAACTGGCGTCCCTTTCCGGGGAGGGTAAGTGACAACTTGCTCGCTGCAGTGCCCCGCCCAAGCAGCGCCGTGTCGCCCGTATGGTTCACCTTGACCTTGGCGCCGCCGCGGCGAACCTCCCGAATGTCGGTGTTCTGCGCCTTCTCGACGCGCCGAAGCCAATCGGCGACCATCCTGTCGTCGCCGTCAATCCGCGCAGAGGCGCCACCGATCCCTTTGACCGCCTGGGCAAGCGTCGGCTCAACCCCGCGCACGGTTACCGGAAGCACGCCTCCTTCCTTGGCTTCGAGAATCCCGAACGGGGCCGCGAACTTCACTAGCGGCGGAGCTTCGGCGATCTCCACTTCCAGCGGAAAGCGGCGCGCATTGGTTAGTCTACGGCCACTTTCGTCCCGAAGGTCGGAAGGGAGGGTGAGGCGCGCGGTGGTCAGCGGCGGGAAGGCCGGCTTGAATTTGATTTCCGAAACGGTGCGGTCATGGCCGGGATCAATCGGCGCGAGGCGGCGCCCGCCCTCCACTTCGAGCCGCGCAGCGAGTGCCTGGGCGCGGGGAACGTCTCCGGAGAATTGGACCTTGATGGCCTCCACCGGGCTGCAGCCCGACTGAGCATTGACGCGCGAACAGGTCAGCTTTGCTCTAAATTCCGGTCGGACGCTGAAATCGAACCGGTGATTCTCACCCGCGATCCGCCCGTTCGGTGACCGGATCGAAGCGCCCCAGACCACGGCCATGTCGCGCCCGGGAGGAAGCGCACGCCGGCACTTGAGGCCCGTGATCGAGGCAGGCACCGCCTGGCGGGCCGCACCGGCAGCCGGCGGCTGAGGGTCCACACCGGCCGAGCGGAAGAAGTCTTCACGCTGCTCGTCTGCCATGTTGCGGAGCACCAGCTCCACCGCGGCGGGAGGCAGCAAATCGACGGCAATCCGTTCCCCGATACCGTCGATTGCGCAGTAAGCGCCGCTCGCGACGGAGGCGCGATCGACCGGCCCATTGGAAGCGATCAGGAAGCCCTGGTCCTCTTCAATATTCTCCTGGTCCTCGTCGCCCGCAAGGATCGCGACCGCGAAGGGGCCGCCGCTGTCGATCATGAAACTGCGCCTGCCTTGAATGAGGCGACCGGCGAGCGCTTTGAGGCCGCGTTTTAGATTGGCTCGGCAGGTCGTGCCTCCGGATAGCGGCTTTTCGAATTCCCAAACGAAGGCGGCGGGATCGACCCAGCGCCCATGGCCCGGGACCGGACAGCTCATGTCGAACGGCGGCAGGCCCTGACTGCCCAGGGACACCACCGGTTCCGAAAAACGGAGGGTGAAGCGCGTTATGGATCGCCCGTCGGTTCCTTTCACGGCATCGACGACTGTTGGCGGAGGAACAGGGGAGGAGGCGGTGAGCGGCGCGATTAGGAGGAGTCCGACAGCGACTCCCAACAGCCAAGCCTTCATGCCCACCTCCCGCCCTCGTCATGCCTCAGATCAGCGCCCCGTGCTAGCGATGAAACGAGGTTTTTTTACGATGAACTGATTGTGGGATAGAGGTCTGTTGGCGCCAGAACAATGCGCCAATTTCGGCAGAAAACCGGCGTGACCCGCACGGAAGAGCTAATGTCTGCCATAGGTGGAAAGGAGTTTGTCGACCCCCGGCGCAAGGGATCCAAAGTAAAATCATCAGAAAAGCGAGGTCGCCAAACCGTCGTCAGGCCGAGCCCCAAATGGCTTCGGGGACAAAGATCTGGCCGTCGTTATAGATCTGGCTCGCGAGCGGATCGTCGGCGAGCCCGAATGGGCCGTCCAAATCGACGACGTCACAGATTTGGCCGAGGACAAAGCCGGGCGCCATCGCGAGCGTCGATCCGCCCATGTTGCCGACCATGACCTTCTTGCCGAGCGTGCGCGATGCTCGCGCCATCGCGAGCGCCTCGGTGAGGCCGCCGCATTTGTCGAGCTTGATGTTGATCACGTCGAAATAACGCGCTCGTTCATGGAGCTCGGTGAGATCTAGGATGCTCTCGTCAGCCGCGACCGGGATTCCGGGCTTCCAGCCTTCAAGCGCGGCATCGTCGCCACGCTTTAAGGGCTGCTCGACCAGCTTGACCGAATAGTCCCGAAGCGCGCGGGCCAGCCCGTCGAGGTCGGCGGCAACGAAACCCTGGTTGGCGTCCACCGCAAGCCAAGCATCGGGGCGCGCGCGTTTTACAACCGCCATCCGCTCGCGGTCGACGTCGAGCTTGCCATCGAGCTTGAGCTTGATCGCTTTGGCCTGGCTCAGCCTGCCGATGGACTGCTCAAGCGCAGCGGGATCGTCGGCGGGAAGAGTGAATACGGTAGTTAGAGGCCTCGGCCTGGGCACGCCGGCAAGCGCCCACACGGGAACCTTTGCAAGTTTGGCATCGAGTTCCCAGAGCGCGCAGTCGAGGGCATTGCGCGCGCCGCAGGGCGGGAGTGCAGTCTGAAGATCGGCACGGTTCAGGCCGGCTTCGATCGCCGATCTTATCTCCTCGATTCCGGCGATCATCCGGTCCTGGTCATCACCTTGGTAATAGACCCCGGCGGCCTCGCCGCGACCTTCGGTCCGCGCCTCGCCAACCGTTGCAACGATCGAGGGCATGGCATCGAACACATAGCCGGCGATCCGGAAGGGGGCGGCGAAACGCATTGCCGCTCGTTCGACCTGAAGGGTTCGTGCTGCGGTCGCCGTCGCCATTCACACGGCATACCAACAGAAACTAAAGTTTCAAATATAGAAACGTCAGGCGACGCGGTGGATGCCATCCTCCGTCAGGCGCCAGCTCTTGCCGGCGGCGACCGCAAGCTGCTGGATTCCCGGCCCGGCGCAGACCGCGAGGACGGTGCATGGCTCGGCGCTTGTCCGGACGTACCCGTGGGCCATGCCGCTGTCGAAATAGATCGAGTCGCCGGGCGCCAGCGCGAGCGGGGCATAGAGGTCCGAATGAAGCTCCATGTGACCCCGGATCACGTACAGATATTCCTCTCCCGCGTGGCGGACGAGGCCGCCCAACTCCTCCACGCTTCGGGCCTGCACGTCGATGATGATCGGAATCATCATCTTCCCGAGGAGATCCGCAGCGGGATAATGGTGAACGTGTTTCTCCGAATCGGCGTCCCATTCGTGTCCCGATCGCGTCACGCTGCGGCGCCCGACGGCGACTGGAGCAGTGAGTGGCTCGTTTTCGGAAATGATATCCTTGAGGTCGACATTGAGGGCCTGGGCGAGCCGAATGAGCTTGTCGTAGGTCAGCGCCATCTTGCCGTTCTCGAGCTTCGACAGCGTCGAATAAGGAAGGCCGGCGCGAGCCGAGAGCGCGCGCAGGCTGAGGCCCTGGGCGAGGCGGGCCTGGCGGATTGCACGGCTTGGCGCCGGGAGGCCGTCATCGACCGGCCTCGCCGGTCCTCGTTCGCTAATGTGCCCGCGCGATCCGACCATTGAAACGATCCTAGAAACCAGTTGCTATTCCTGAAACACTCGCCATGATGCCACCATTCTAGTGGGGAGTGCTAGAGTGATGGGCCGTCGAACATTCGCATACTTGCTAACCGGAGCCTCAGCCGCCGCCTGCGCTGTCCAGGGACACGCGCAGAACACCCCGGCAGCCGCCGATCCGGCCGCAGCCCAGGCAGATGCGCAAGCGCAGGCCGACCCGAACGCCATTATCATCACGGCGACCAAACGCCCGCAGATGCTGATCGACGTTCCGCAGTCCGTCAGCGTGGTGACCGGGCAGACGCTCGAGGCGCAGCACGCAAGTTCCTTCCAGGACTATCTGAAGCTCGTTCCGGGCCTGCAGCTCGATCAGGAACGGCCTGGCGAGGGCCGGCTCATCCTGCGCGGCGTCAATACTGGCGGCGTCGCGTCGGCGGTCAGCGTATACGTCGACGAAACACCGTTCGGATCGAGCAGCGGCCTGGTCAACGGCGCGGTCCTCGCCGGAGACTTTGACACGTTCGACCTCGACCGGATCGAGGTTTTGCGTGGCCCGCAGGGGACGCTGTACGGGGCGAGTTCGCTCAGCGGCGTGCTGAGGTTCGTCACGAATGCGCCGTCAACGGCAGGCTTCGAGGTTCGCGGCCGTGCCGGCATCGAATCCGTCGATGATGGCGGCATTGGCTATCTCGGCAATCTCATGATGAACGTCCCGCTCGGCTCGACCGTGGCGTTCCGCGCGTCCGGCAGCTATCGCAAGGACGCCGGTTACATCGACTCGATTGGCACCGGCGGCTCGGACCTCGACAAGAATATCAACGACTCGAAAGTGTTTGGCGGCCGCGCCTCGCTGTTGTTCAAGCCGAGTGACAGGGTGGCGGTTCGACTGACGGCGATGGCGCAGAACATCGAGGCCGACGCGCCGAGCGTGATCGAAGCCGATCCGGACACCCTGCGACGGCTGCACGGTCTCAGCCAGTCGCAGTTCGCGCCCCAATTCTCGAACCTGCGGTACCGGGTCTACAACGCGACCGGCAACTTCGATCTCGGCTTCGCCAACCTCGCAACGTCGACGAGCTACGCGACGCAGAAGCAGCACGAGCGGATCGATTTCAGCTTCGCCCTTAGCGGATTCCTCGAGGCTGCTTTGGGCCTGCCGCCGAACGATTTCTTCGAAGCGCAGGACACCAACCTCAAGAAGTTCACGCAAGAGGTCCGGCTGTCATCCCAGAGCAAGCTGCTCGACTGGCTGGTCGGCGCGTATTACACCAACGAAAAAGGGCTCATTCAGCAGGATTTTGTCGCGGTCGATGCCGGCACCCTGACGCCGATCGACCTGACGCCCTTCCTTGGCCCCGGCGGCCAGCTGGGTGTTGCGACGGTCAATTCAAAATATCGCGAACTGGCCGGCTTCGCCAACGCGACCGTCCACATTGCCCCGCAATTCGATCTCGATTTCGGTGGTCGCTACAGCCACAACAAGCAGTCCGCCCACCAGGTGTCCGACGGCGCGCTCGCCGGCGGCTTCAACGATTTCCCAGTGGCGCATTCGTCCGAGAATGTTTTCACTTATTCGGTCGCGCCCAAGTTCAAGCCGAACCAGCACACGACCTTCTACGCGCGGATTGCCAAGGGCTTCCGGCCAGGCGGTCCCAACGTGCTTCCGCCCGGCGCGCCGCCCGAAGTGCCGACGATCTATCATTCGGATTCGGTCATCAGCTACGAAGCCGGCGTGAAGGCGGAAACCGCCGACCGCCGCTTCAGCATCGATGCGGCCGCGTTCCACATCAACTGGAAGAACATCCAGCTGTTCGCCAGCGTCTCAGGATTCGGCGTGAACACGAACGGCGCATCCGCCAAGAGCGACGGCCTTGAATTCACCGCCACGGCGCGACCCTCGCGCGGGCTCGAACTGTCGCTGAATGGGGCGTACACTAACGCCCGGCTGACGGCCGATACGCCGGACATCGTCGGCGGCCGCGATGGCGACAAGCTCCCGTTCACGCCGAAGTTGAGCATCGGCTTCAATGGCGATTACCGCTGGCAGTTGGCGCCCGGAACGCGCGCGCATGTCGGCGGATCGCTGCGCCATTTGTCTCACCAGACCGCCGGGTACGACATCGATTTCGTCACGGCCTTCGATCGCCAGCGCCGCATCCGGGCTTATTCCGTCGTCGACCTGTTCGGCGGGGTGGATTTCGGTCACTTCAGTGTCGATGCCTACGTCAAGAACCTCGCCAACAGCCACGGCGTGACCTCGACCACGGCGCTAACAGTGTTCGGACCCTCGCCGGACACCGGCTTTCCGCTGTATCCGGCAGGTGCGATCGGGACTGGGATCATTCGCCCGCGGACGATCGGCGTAACCTTGGGCTTTCAATATTAGGGGATTCTGATGCGTTTACTGGCGTGGTTAGGAGCGATCGCCGCGACCGCCGCAATCGGTGCCTCGGCCCAATCTCCAACGCAGCTGTCGCCGACCAAGACGCAAAGCGCGGTTCTCCCCGCGCCCAAGCTGCCGACCGCTTCTGCTCCGGTCACGGCCAGCCATGACCTCACCCAAAGCGATGTCGACGCATGGCTCGACGGCTTCATGCCCTATGCGCTGAAGTCCGGCGGGATCCCGGGCGCCGTCGTCGTCGTGGTGAAGGACGGGCAACCGCTGACGATGCGCGGCTTCGGCTATTCCGATGTCGCCAAGGCCCGGCCGGTCGACCCGGAGATGACTCTGTTCCGGCCCGGCTCGGTCTCCAAGCTCTTCACCTGGACGGCGGTGATGCAGCAGGTCCAGGCCGGCAAGCTCGATCTCGACAAGGACATCAACACCTACCTCGATTTCAAGATTCCGGCGAAATTCGGCAAGCCGATTACGCTTCGCAACCTGATGAGCCACACGGGCGGCTTCGCGGAAACGGCGAAGGGCCTGATCCTTTACGACAACGCGCCGCCACCGCTCGGAAAGGTCCTGGCGAGCCCGATCCCCGAGCGGATATACGCGCCCGGCGAGGTCCCGGCTTACTCCAATTACGGTGCGTCGCTGGCCGGCTACATCGTCGAGCGAGTCTCGGGCGAGCCGTTCAACCAATATGTCGCGAAGCATATCTTCGCCCCGGCGGGGATGACTCACTCGACCTTCGACCAGCCGCTTCCAGCGAGCCTCAAGCCGCTCATGTCGAAGGCCTATCAATATGGCTCCGACGATCCCAAGCGGTACGAAGTGATCCCCATGGCCCCGGCCGGCGCGTTGGCCTCGTCCGGCGGCGACATGGGCAGGTTCATGATCGCCCAGCTCGCCAACGGCGGTCCATTGCTCAATCCGCAAACCGCAGCCTTGATGCACGGGAGCGGGAACAAGCCCTTCTCCGCGCTGCCGGGAATGGCGCTCGGCTTCTATCACGAGGACCGCAACGGGCTGAGCATCGTCGGCCATGGCGGCGACACGATCTTTTTCCACTCCGACCTGCACCTGTTCCTCGACAAGAATGTCGGCCTGTACATTTCGATGAACAGCATCGGCAAAGGCGCGGCCGGCCATTCGCTCCGCGGGCAATTGTTCGAGCAGTTTGCCGACCGCTACTTCCCCGAGCCGGCGCAGAATTTGCCGACGGCAAGCACCGCCAAAGCCCACGGCCAGGCGATGTCGGGCCGTTACGTCAGCAGCCGCGCCTCCGGGTTCAACTGGCTGCGGCTGACGGCGATCATCGGCCAGACCACGGTCGCGTCGGACAAGGACGGCATTCTCAGCGTCTCAACCATCACCGACGCCTCGGATGCGCCGCGCAAATGGCGGGAGATCGGGCCGTGGACGTGGCAGGAAGTGAACGGCAGCGACAAGCTGCAAGCGATCGTCGACGGCGCCGGCAAGGTGAAGATGTTCTCGATCACGCCCTATGCGCCGATCATCGAATTCCTGCCCGCGCCAGCCGCGCTCAATGGTGGCTGGCTCCTCCCGGCCGCGGGCCTTGCCATGCTGATCATGCTGATCGCGGCGATCGGCTGGCCGGTCGTGGCGCTGGTGCGCCGGCGCTACAAATATGCGTCGGAAATGAGCGGGCGGCCGCTTCAGCTTCATCGCGCGGCGCGGATCACCGGCTGGCTGTTCCTCATCCTCGCCGTCGGCTGGCTGATCCTCTTCACGATGATCAGCAAGGACCTCGCGGTCCTCGACAGCGGTCTCGACGGCTGGATGCGGCTGCTGCAGCTGGTCCTGGTGCTGGCGATTGTCGGCGCGCTGGCCGCCCTGTGGAATGCGTGGATGGTAATCCGCGAGCCAGGCCGGCACCGGATCCGCACCATCTGGGCGATCGCGATTGGCTTGTCGGCGGCGTTTCTCGCCTGGTTCTGCCTCGACATGGGCCTGCTCACCGCATCGTTAAACTATTGATCCCGTGACCCCGGCTGGCAGTCCAGGGAGTGGGGTCAAGCCGGCCCGGACCCTGTTCGGGCATCCGCCCGGGCTCACGGTCCTGTTCACCACGCAGATGTGGGCCGAATTCTCCTTCTTCGGCCTGCAAGCGCTGCTGGTTTATTACATGACCAAGCATCTTGGTTTTTCGCAGGCCAAGTCCTCGCTAATCTATGGCGCCTACGGGGGCGCCGCCTTCTTCAGCCCGTTCTTCGGCGGCTTGATCGCCGATCGCTGGCTTGGCCGCACCAAGGCGGTGATTCTCGGCGGGACGATGATGATGTTCGGCCATTTCGCGATGGCCTCGGAAGCCCTCCTGTTCCCGGCGCTGGTCCTCGTCGCGCTCGGCAACGGGCTCTTCATCCCGCCCTTGGCGATCCAGGTTGGCAGCCTCTATGCCGCCGACGACCCGCGCAAGGCCTATGCCTACAGCGCTTATTACATGGGCATCAATCTGGGCGGCCTGCTGGCGCCCCTCGTGTGCGGCACGCTTGGCGAGCTTTACGGTTGGCATTGGGGGTTCACGGCCGCCGGCATCGGCATGGCGATCGGCCTCATCATCTATTGCAGCTTTCTGCGCATGCTCCCTCCCGAGCCGGCTCGAGACGCCGCCGCCAAGGAGCGAGCGAGTGTCGTCCCGATCATCGCCCGGAATGTTGCAATCCTCCTGCTGATGATCGCCATGGTCGTGCTGTTTCGCGTCGGTTACGAGCAGAGTGGCAATGTGATCGCGCTGTGGGTGGCGGACAGGACCGACCGGTCGATCGATTTGTTCGGGCTCGGACTGACCATTCCCGCGACCTGGTTCCAGTCGATCAACCCCCTCTTGATCATTCTTGGCACGCCGCTGCTCATCCGCATCTGGCGAAGGCGCAAGGCTCAGGAAACGGTCCCCCACCTGCTGCGGCGGATGGCCATCGGCTGCGTCATCGCTTCCGCGGCGCTGTTCGTCATGGTCGCCGCGGCGTTTGTCAGCGGACCGCAAGGCGCGCCGGTCAGCGCCTTGTGGGTGCTCGCCTATTTCGTGCTTTTGACCCTTGGCGAATTGTTCGTGATTCCCGTCGGCCTGACGCTGGTCGAATCCCTCGCCCCGCTCCGTTTCGCCTCGATGGCCATGGGTGGCTGGTACATCGCCAAATTTCTCGGCAGCCTGCTTGCCGGATTCATGGGCGCATATTGGCTCGTGATTGCGCCTTCCGCCTTCTTCGCTTTGGGTGCGTCATCGACCCTCGTTGCTGCTGGGTGCCTCTATTCGATGAGCCGGTTCCTGCGCTCGAGCGACCGCCAGGCGGCAAATGAGGGCTGAGCCGCCGGGACGCTTTTCGCGCTGGTTGTTGCCCGGGCTTGGCGTGAAGGCGGTGGTGATCGGCGGCGGCTATGCGACCGGCCGCGAGCTCGCCGAATTCTTCCTGTCGCGCGGGCCATGGGGTGGGCTGTTCGCGATCCTGTTCGCGACCCTCCTGTTCAGCGTCTTCTGCGCGCTGACCTTCGTTATCGCGCGGCGATTTCAGGCCTACGACTATAAGAGCTTGTTCCGGCACTTGCTCGGCCCCGCCTGGCACCTGTTCGAGCTCGCCTACCTCCTGTTCGTTGTCCTGATCCTCGCCGTCTACGGGGCCGCCGCCGGCGCGATTGGCGAGGCGGTGTTCGGTGCGCCGCTGTGGGCCGGCACGATCCTCCTTGCCACCTGCATCGCCGGCGTGGTGGCGTTCGGCAACAAGGGGGTGGAGGCGCTCTTCCGCGACGTCTCCTACCTGCTTTACGGCGTCTACGCCCTGTTGATCGTGCTTGCGTTGTGGAAGTTCGGCGACCGCATCCCGAACGCCTTCGCCGCCTATCCGCAATCGTCGGGCTGGGCGGTCTCCGGCCTCACGTATTTTGGCTACAACATCATCGGCGCAATCGTGATCCTGCCAGTTCTGCGCCATCTGCTGGACGACCGCGACGCAATCATTGCCGGCGCCGTGGCGGGGCCGCTGACGATGCTTCCCGCCTTGCTGTTCTTCGTCGCCATGGTCGCTTTCTACCCCGAGGTGCAGACCGCAGCGCTACCGTCGGACATCCTCCTCCAGCGCATCGGCATCCCGGCCTTCCACCTCCTGTTCCAGGCGATGATATTCGCGGCGTTGCTGGAGAGCGGCACGAGCTCGGTCCATGCCATCAACGAGCGGATCGATCGGGCCTGGGAGTCGCGGAAGGGCAAGGCCCTGACCCGCCGGCAGCGCCTTGGGATCGCAATTGTCGTGCTAGCTGTCTGCATGTTCGTCGCGGGCCGCTTCGGCCTCGTTGCGCTCATTGCCACAGGTTATCGCGCGCTGTCGTACATCCTGCTGGCAACCTTCATCCTGCCGCTCGTAACCATCGGCGTTTGGAAGTTGCGGCACTCGCCAAGTGGAGCGGCGCAACACTAATGAGCTAATGTCCGCAAGGCGCTTTACCCGATACCACGCCGGAGCTTACCTTAGTGCCTTGAGTCCCCGCAGACTGGCCTATCTGGCCATCTGGATCGTAGCCGCAATGCCGAGCGCGATGGCGCCGAGCGGGCCAGCACGGGGACCAAGCCCCGGCGCCACCAGATAATCGTCACCGAGCGTGTCGGCTGAATGATAGCCGGCGAGGCTTTCGATCGCTCGGCGGCGGACCGCTGGGATCAGCGCCGGCCTCCCCTCGGCGACCCCGCCGCCGATGAGGATTCGCCGCGGCTGGATGCTGAGGAAGATGTTGTGGACCAGCATGGCAAGCGCGTGCTCGACCGCGTTCCAGCCGGGCCAGTCATCAGCGACCGGGCCGGGACCGTGGCGCGCCGCGATCGCGCTGCCGGACGCCAGCCCCTCGGCACAGTCACCGTGAAACGGGCAGCTGCCCGGCCAATCATCGCCCGGCAACCGCGCCACCCGCGTATGGCCCATTTCGCTATGTCCGCGCGCAGCGATCGAGCGATCGGCGATGATCGGGCCGACGCCGATCCCGGTGCCAACCGTAATGTAGGCGAGGTCCGCAAGGCCTTGCGCCGCACCCCAGCGCTGCTCAGCACGGGCTGCCCCGACGACGTCGACATCGAAGCCGATGGGCGTCCCGAACTTTTCCCAGCGCTTGATCAGTTGGGTGCCGGACCAGCCGGGCTTGGGCGTCGCGGTGATCGACCCGTAGGCCGGCGACGCAGGGTCGACGTCGAGCGGCCCGAAGCTGGCGATGCCGATCGCGGCGAAACCCGTCTCGCGGTGCCAGCGATCGAGCACTGCATCGATGTCCGCCAGCGTCGCGGCGGGATCGCGGGTCGCGATCCGCACTTCCTCGACGACCTCCTCCGGTGACCGCGCGAGGATGCACAGGCACTTCGTCCCGCCCAGCTCGACGCCGGCGATGAGCGGCGCGCCGCTCATCCGGCCACGTCACTCGGCAAGATCAGGTCGACGAGTGCGCCGGGCGCGAGCGCTTCCCACGTCGCCGCGGAAAGCTCGATCACGGACAAGGCTCCAGTCGGATATTTCATTCGCACGACGTCGCGCAGCCCCTGCGCGTCGTGGTCGGTGAGATCGAGCACCACTTGCTGCATCGTCGGGTTGTGGCCGGCGACAAGCACCGACTCGAACGCGTCCGGAACCTGGCGGAGGAGTTCCTTCACCTGGCCCGCCCCCGCCTCATACAGGCGCGGCTCGAAACGCACTTCGCCATCGAAAGAGAGCGCCTGCTGAATGCCGTCGAGGGTTTCGCGCACACGCTGCGCTGGGCTGGCCAGCACGAGGTCGAAGCGCCAGCCGCGCGCGGCCATCGCCGTCCCGATCGCTTGCGCATCGCCCCGGCCGCGTTCCTCGAGCGCTCGATCGAAGTCGGCCATGCCGGAAGCAGGCGGTTCGGTCTTCGCGTGACGGAGGATGGCGAGGCGCTTCACTCGACCCGTTCTAGCGGGGCGGGCACGCCCGCCGCCAGCCGTTCCTCGACCCGCGCGATCGCCTGCTCGAGCGGCACGCGGCGGATCGGCACGCCGGGCGGGAAAGCCGACAGCAATCGCGATGGGAAGGCCGACGACAGCACCACGAACAGGCCGCAATCGCCCTGCCGCCGGATCAGCCGCCCGAACGCCTGGGCGAGCCGGGCGCGAACCACGCGATCGTCGTAAGCACTGCCACCCCCGGCCATGCGCCGCGCAGCGTGCAGCACGGTCGGCCGCGGCCACGGCACCCGCTCCATCACCACCAGCCGCAGCGATTCGCCGGGCACGTCGACGCCGTCGCGCAGCGCATCGGTGCCGAGCAGCGAGGCGCGCGGATCGTCGCGGAAAATGTCGACCAACGTGCCGGCATCGATCGGGTCGACGTGCTGGGCGAGCAGCGGTAGCCCGGCGCGGGCGAGCCGGTCGGCGATGCGGGCATGCACCGCCTTCAGCCGCTGCACCGCGGTGAACAGGCCAAGCGTGCCGCCGCCCGCCGCCTCGATCAGTCGCGCGTAAGCCCCGGCCAGCGGCGCGACGTCGCCGGCCTTGATGTCGGTGACGATCAGCACCTCGGAGCATGCGGCATAGTCGAACGGGCTTTCGGCTTCGAAATGCTGCGCCGCATTGGGCAGATGGACCGCGCCGGTGCGGGCATCGGCCGCGGGCCAGCCTTCGCCGCCGCGCAGGGTCGCTGACGTCACGAGCACGCCGTCCGCCGGCGCCATCACTGCCGCGGCGAGGGGGCGGGTCGGGTCGAGCCAGCGGCGGTGGATGGCGACATCATACTCGCGTCCGTCGACGCGCTCGACCGCCAGCCAGTCGACGAATTCGGGATCGCCCTCGCCACCGATCCGCGCCAGCAACGCGATCCACGCGGCGAGCGTTTCGCGCCGCCACGACAGGCCACGAATCGCGCCCTCGACGCGTGCCCGAGCCTGCGTGTCGAGCCAGTCGGGCGCATCCTCAAGCACCGCCTCGAGCCGTCGCGCCAGCGCCGCCAGCGGCTTCTGCAGCGCCTCGAGCGTCGCCATTGACGCTGCCGCTTGCGAGACCAGCGCGCCATCCGGCTCTGCCAGCTCGGTCTCGAGTCCGTAACCGGCCTCCTGCGCCTTGGACCGGGCATAGACCATGCCGCGCACTTCGCTCAGCAATTGCTCGACCGGCCCGAACGGCGCGCCTTCCACCAGTCGCTGCAGCCAGCCGTCCGATGGCAGCGCCCGCGCCGCTTCGACCGCCGCTTCCAATGCGCGCGCCCCTTCCTCGTCATACGAAGCGACGTCCATCAGCCGCGCCGCAAGCCCGCGCCGCCGACCGCGCGAGCGGCCTTCCGGCCCGACGATCCAGCGCCGCATCTCGATCGCTTCCTGCCCGCCGAACGCGACGGCGAAGGTCGAATCGGCCGCGTCGAACAGATGATGGCCTTCGTCGAACAGGATCCGGCCCGGGGCGTCCTCGCGCTGGCGCGCAGCGTTGACCATCACCAGCGCATGGTTGGCGATGACCAAATCGGCGTCGCGGCTCGCGCGCTCGGCGCGCTCGATGAAGCAGCGGCGGTAGTGCGGGCAGCCGGCATAGACGCACTCGCCGCGGCGGTCGGTCAGCGCGGTCGCGCCGGCGCGGCGGAACAGGCTCGGCAGCCAACCGGGCAAGTCCCCGCCGACCATGTCGCCGTCCTTCGAGTAAGCCGCCCACCGCCCGACCAGCTGGGCGAGGATCGCGGCCCGCCCGGCGAACGCGCCTTGCAGCGCGTCCTCGAGGTTGAGCAGGCAGAGGTAATTCTCGCGGCCCTTGCGCACGACGATCTTGCGCTTCCGCTCCTCCGGGTTGGCGAACAATTTGTGGCCCTCGCCATCGAGCTGCCGCTGCAGCGCCTTGGTGAAGGTCGATACCCACACCGTGCCGCCCGATGCTTCCGCCCACAGCGAAGCCGGAGCGAGATAGGCAAGGGTCTTGCCGATGCCGGTCCCGGCCTCGGCCAGGAGGACGTTGGGCGAATCCTTGGCGCGCTTCGCGGCAAACACCTGCGTGACCGCTTCGGCCATCGCTTTCTGGCCCTCGCGCGGCTCGATCTGCCCGGTCAGGCGGTCGAGCCTGGCGCGGGCGTCGGCGGGTTCGACCAGCACCGGGCGCGGCGGGACCCGTTCGCCCGCCTCCTCCCATTGCTTCAGCCGCGCGAATAGCATGCGTTCGCCGCGCTCCGGCCGTTCGAGCCGCGCGCCAATCAGCGGCGCCCAGCCCCAGCCGAGCCGGTGAAGGGTCACGTTCGACGTCCACGCGCCCTCGCGCTCGCGCCAATCGGGATCCGCGAGCACCGCCATCAGCGCGCCGGCGATCCGCTGCAGCGCCCTCGCCGCATCGGTTTCGCTATCCGGCGGGTCCAGGCCCAGCGTGCGGCTGAGGCCCGCCGCGGTCGGCACTGCAAAGCGCGCCGGATGGATGAAGGCGAACAGTTCGAGCAGGTCGAGCCCCGACAGCTCGGGATAGCCGAGCCGCTGTCCGACCAGCGGCGCATTCAGGATGATGTGAGGGGTCTCCGCGGCGCGGGCGATCGCTTCGCCGCGGCTCGCCTCGCGCACTTCACCCTCGCCGTTCGCCAGCCAGATCCCGGCATGGGTCGCGTGGAGCGCAGGTAGCTGAAGGAAGCGCACGCCTGCACCTTAAAGCGAAGCGGAACGAAAATGGAACATGAAATCAGCGGCTGAGGACGTCAACCAGCAGCTTTTTGACGCGCTCGACCAGCTCCGCGCTGCGCTTGCCGAGCACCCCGCGCGCCTGTTCGGGCAGATGCGCGACCGGGTCGCCGTCGTCGCCGAAGACATAATGGTCGAACATGTTGCGCCATGCCGCGCGCTCGTTCGGCGGCAGTTCCTTCAGCGTGATGATCGCGTGGTAGAGCGCGTAGAGCGGGCTCAGCAGCGGCGGCTCGGCGTCGCGCCACCAGAAATTGATCAGCGTCCCGAAATCCTCGAGCGACAGCACGTCGTGAAACCACAAGGCGGGGATGTACAGCGCATCGCCCGGTCCCAGCTCCGCCCGTTGCGCCGCTGCCAGTGCTTCGGTGAAGCGCGGGTAGGCGGCGAGATCCGGGGCATCGACATCAACTAGGCTCGTGGGCTGGCCAGCGAGGGTGAAATCGAGCGGCCCGACGTAGAGGTTCTTGAGTTGTTGCGGCGGGAACAGGGTAAACCGCCGGCGGCCGGCAACGACGCAGGCCAGGTTCTGTGACTGGTCCCAGTGCGTCCGGGTGTGCGTGGCGTTGCCGAACCACAGCGAGATCAACGTCTCGCGGGCCATGTCCAGCATGGGCACCGGAATCCCGGGGATCAGCGCCGGCGCCAGCTTCGCGATCGGCAGTCCGCCTGCGTACATCGTGAAGGGCTGCTCACGACCGCGCTGCGTCAGCAGCAGTTCGAGCAGCTGGCCGATTGTCGTCATCCGGCGATTGAAATTGAAGCCGCTGAAATCCGCATTGTAATCGAAGCGCCCACCGACCTCGGGCGGCGCGAACCAAGCCTGGATTGGCTCGTCCGTCGCGGCCTCTTGCAGCATTGGCGCGAGGACTTCGGGCCCGTCCGCTCCCGCCTGCACCGCCGGCCAGTCGGCGACCAGCCCACGGAACACCGCCGGCTCGCCCTTCGCCACGATCTCGCGCTCGAAGGTCGCCCGGTCCATCGGCGCATATTCGGCGATCGGCCGCATGCCCCTCGGCTAGCAGCGCCGCCGCCGCTTCGCTAGGAGCCGGGACACATGACCGATCTTCGTTCCGCCGCAATGACGTCCAAGGCCTGGCCCTATGAGGAGGCGCGCCGCCTGCTGAAGCGCTGGCCGGACGGCAAACCGGCGGGCGAAGCGATGGTGTTCGAGACCGGCTACGGGCCGTCTGGCCTGCCGCACATCGGCACCTTCACCGAAGTCCTGCGCTCGACCATGGTCCGGCGCGCTTATGAGGAGCTGACCGGCGCACCGACCCGGCTGATCGCGTTCAGCGATGACATGGACGGATTGCGCAAGGTCCCGGACAACGTGCCCAACCAGGACATGCTCGCCGCGCATCTCGGTGAGCCGCTGAGCCGCATCCTCAACCCGTTCGACAGCGGCGAAGGCAGCTTCGCCGCGCACAACAATGCAATGCTCCGCCGCTTCCTCGACCAGTATGGCTTCGATTATGAGTTCGTCTCGGCGTCCGACCGCTACAATTCGGGCGCATTCGACGACGCGCTGCGCAACGTGCTGCGCCATTGGGGCGACATCCTCGACATCATGCTGCCGACGCTGCGCGAGGAGCGGCGCCAGACCTATTCGCCGATCCTGCCGGTTTCGCCGACGTCGGGCCGCGTGCTGCAGGTGCCGGTCGAGGTCGTCGACGCCGATACCGGCATGATCGGCTTTACCGACGAGGACGGCGGCCGGGTCGAGCAGAGCGCGCTTGGCGGGCAGGCGAAGTGCCAGTGGAAGGTCGACTGGGCGATGCGCTGGGTCGCGCTCGGCGTCGATTATGAGATGTACGGCAAGGACCTGACTGACAGCGGCGTCCAGTCCGGCCGGATTGCCGCGGTGCTCGGCGGCCGCAAGCCGGAGGGCCTGATCTACGAGATGTTCCTCGACGAAAAGGGCGAGAAGATCTCCAAGTCGAAGGGCAATGGGCTCAGCATTGAAGACTGGCTTACCTACGGCTCCGACAACAGCCTCGCTTTCTACCTCTACCGCGAGCCGAAGAAGGCCAAGAACCTGCACCTCGGGCTCGTGCCCCGCGCGGTCGACGAATATCATCAGTTCCGCGGCAATTATCCCGACCAGCCGATCGAGCAGAAGCTCGGTAACCCGGCGCATCACATCCACGGCGGCGAGGTGCCGGCGGGCGAGCTACCGCTGACCTACGGGCTGCTGCTCAATCTCGTGTCGCTGCCCGGCGTCCAGGACAAGGACATCGCGTGGAAGTTCGTCCAGCGCTACGCGCCCGACACGTCGCCCGACAAGGATGCGGAGCTCGACACGCTGATCGGCCTCGCGGTCAATTATGCGCGCGACTTCGTCGTCCCGACGCTCCAGCGCCGCCCGCCGTCCGAGGTTGAGGCCGCCGCCCTGCGCGATCTCGATACCGAGCTGGCCAAGCTGCCGGCGGACGCGTCGGCCGAGGATATCCAGACGCAAGTGTTCGAGGTCGGCAAGCGCCACCCGTTCGAGAGCCTGCGCGGCTGGTTCCAGGCGCTCTACGAAACCCTGCTCGGCTCGTCGCAGGGCCCGCGCATGGGCAGCTTCATCGCGCTCTACGGTATCGACAATTCGCGCAGGCTGATCGCGGAAGCGCTGGTGGCCTAGCGTCCGCTTGCGACCCATTGCAGACATTAGGATGCCGCACCCAAGAGCCACTCCGCGCCAGAAGTCGATTGGGATACCGCCAACGGGCGGATTGATGAGCGAGTGGCAAGGGACCCGACTGATTTCGGCGTTGCGCGATTGTATGCGACGAAAGGGCAGCTTCCAGAAAACGCTGTGAGCGTTGACGCAACTGCGCCGATCGATCGCGTCGTCGACGATATTTTGTCAAATTGCAGAGTGGCAGACCATAGATCCGATTAGGTCCGCGCTAACGGAATGGAGTGTCCGCTTTCCACCCAGATCGGCCACATCCGACCGCGCACCCGCCGAGAACTTGACCGATATCTGGAACTGCGGTTCAGACGCAGCCGTTGCATATTGTCATGGTCGCAAGTTTGAAGACACTCACTTCAACCATTGGCACTGCCGTGCTGCTTGCGGCCTGTGCTGTACAGCCCACGGAGTCACCACCAGCGCAGCAACCAACTGGCTCGATCCTTATCTCGTCGAGCCCTGCTGTGGGGTCAACCGTTCGGGAGCCCGTCGATAGTCTTGAGCTGCAGTTCGACCCGCCTGCGCGTCTCGACGAAGTTACCATGAGCGGACCGGCGGGGAAGATGCCGATGATGGTCCATGCTGTCGGCGAGGTAGCACATTATTCCTTGCCGTTGTCTGTGACCGGGCCAGGCAGTTACCGCATCGAATGGCGGGCGACGGCCCGCGGGAACGAATATCGTGGCAGCTTCGAGTTCACTGTCAGAGGGTGATTCCGATATTATCCAGGTGATCAAAGCAGAACTAAGAACGCTCTTTCAGAAGCTTGACAGCCGAGGTCTAACGGCAGAGCCTGCGTGACCTGAGGCGGCGCGCTGGGGAAGCTGCCGACAGGAACAGGGGGACCTTTCCATGAAAAGATCGACTCGAGTCGCGCTTGTTGCATGCGTTGCACTGGGGGCCATCGCACCGGCTTCGGCCAATCACAGCTGGGGAGGGTATCATTGGGCCGGAGACGGTTCGAACGTGACGATCAAGGTCAACACCTCGATCACGTCGCAATGGAACACTTCCGTTGCGGACTCGATTTCGGATTGGAATGGCTCGAATGAGCTTACCCTTAATACCGCTAGCTCGTCAGCGAGTCCCAAGAAGTGCAGCCCGATTGCCGGACAGATTCTCGTCTGCAATTCTGCCTATGGGAATCGCGGCTGGCTTGGCATCGCGTCGATCTGGCTGACTAGCGGTCACATTAGTCAGGCGACGACCAAGCTCAACGACAGCTATTTCAACAGCGCGCAATATAATACGCCGGCATGGCGCGCTTTGGTCGCCTGTCAGGAGATCGGCCACGACTTCGGTCTCGATCATCAGGACGAGACGTTCAACAACGTCAACCTCGGCACTTGCATGGATTATACCAACGCCCCTGATGGCGGAGTGGTCGGTGGCTTTAATTATGGCCCGTCCAACAGGCATCCGAACTCACACGACTACCAGGAACTGAGCGTCATCTATAACCATGATGACGGGTTCACGACTGCCACAGCAACGGCCGCGACCAACTTCGGCATTCGAGAGGTCGGAAAACCCGTTCCCCAACAGTCTAGCGACGCGGGCGTCGGCGATACAATGGCCAGCTGGGGTCGCGCCATTCATCGCGACGCGAAGGGCCGGCCGGACGTTTTCGTTAAGAGCCTTGGCGGCGGACGCAAGGTGTTGAGCCACGTGTTCTGGTCCCTTGAAGCCAACGGAACTGAAGCGAGGTAAGTCGTAGGATCTGACCGCTTTCGACCCGTTGCAGAGATTGCGCCGGCAAAACGGCGCCGCATGCGGAAAGCTGGGACTAGATTGAAAGGGCGGTACGGGGGCGGCCCAGCGTGCACGGGCCGCCCCGCCCCCTAATGTCACCTTTCGACCCATTGCAGACATTACGTCATTGCTTCATCGAGCCGCCTCTGAAGGTGGACCGCATGAACTATTCGACGGGTCAAAAGATCAAGATTGGTGACCAGGTAACCACCGATGGAATGAGGGGCGTTGTCGTTTGCGACTTCGACAATCGAGAGTTTCTAGAGGGGTACGAGGACTGTGACATGCCCACCGTGGAAATGCTCGGCGGCGGAACGCTATCCTCTGGAGTGATGATCGAAACCAAGGAAGCCGGTCTCATCCATTACCCACAGGAAGATGAGGGGATCATTTGGACACCATCGCCGCAATGAGCGTCAGTGTCCGCTTTCCACCCAATGCAGACACTTCATTGGTCTCTACTGCGGCATCTCCACATGCCCGCCGAACCCGAAGCGCATCGCTGACAGCAATTGATCGCCGAACCGTTCGTCCGAGCGGCTGCGGTAGCGGGCGTAGAGCGCGGCGGAGAGGACGTTGACCGGCACGGCTTCCTCCATCGCCGCCTCGATCGTCCAGCGGCCTTCGCCGCTGTCGGCGACCCGCCCCGAAAATTGTTCGAGCTTCGGGTCCTTGGCGAGGCCGATGGCGCAGAGGTCGAGCAGCCAGGATGAAATCACCGACCCGCGCCGCCACACTTCGGCGATGTCGGGCAGGTTGAGCGAATAGCGCTCGTCCTCGGGCAATGTCTCGGAATCGCGGCTGTTGAGCACGTCGAACCCTTCCGCGAACGCCTGCATCAGCCCGTATTCGATCCCGTTGTGGACCATCTTCACGAAATGCCCGGCGCCGGCCGGCCCGGCATGGATGTAGCCGCGCTCGGCGCGGTCATTCTTGGGGTCGCGGCCGGGGGTGCGGGGGATCGTGCCATAACCCGGCGCGAGCGTGTCGAAGATCGGGTCGAGCCGGTCGACGACCGCTTTGTCGCCGCCGATCATCAGGCAATAGCCGCGCTCCAGCCCCCACACCCCGCCGGACGTGCCGACATCGACGTAATGCACGCCCTTGGCCGCGCATTCGCGATGGCGGCGGACGTCGTCCTTGAAGAAGCTGTTGCCGCCGTCGATGATCACGTCGCCGGGTGAGGCGAGGCCGCTCAGCGCCGCGACCGTTTCCTCGGTCGGCGCGCCGGCCGGGACCATCACCCAGAAGATCCGCGGAGCCTCCAGCTTGGCCGCCAATTCCTCAAGCGACGCCGCGCCCGCCGCGCCATCCGCGGCCAGTGCCGCGACACCCGCCGCGTCGCGGTCGAAACCGACCACCTCATGCCCGCCGCGCATCAGCCGCCGGCCGATATTCGCTCCCATCCGGCCAAGGCCGATCACTCCGACACGCATCGGCTGGCTCCTTTAAAATTCGACGGTCATCGATCCGTTGACGGGTACGGCGGTCCATTGCTCGGTCAGTTCGTCGAGGCTCGCGCGGACTTTCTCGACATCCTCGACGGTCACCGGTGCCGCGGCGTGTCCGCGCGCGTCGCAGCCGATGGCGTAGCTCGCGAGCAGATCCTCGGCCGGCACGCGCCCGCCCCACATCTCCGCCTGGAAACTCTCGACCAGCCGCTCGATCGATTCCTCGGTCTCGCCGCCCGCGGTGGTGAACGCCAGCGCATCGCCGCCCGCGACCAGGCCAAGGAAGCCGCGGTGCGCGAGCGTGCTCTCGACCGCATAATGGACCATGTCGTGCGGGATGATGCCCTGCTTGGGGCAGCGGATGGTTTCCGCCGCCCCATCGGGCCGCTCGACCGTCAGGTCGTCATATTTGCCGTCGCGCTTGGTAAAGGTCAGCCGCATCCGGCTCCTTTAGCGGCCGCGCTCCGCTTTGCCAGCCGCCGCCGTTCCACCCTTCTTGGCCGCGATCCAGCGGTCGATCTTCTGCTCGAGGATAGTCATCGGCAATGCGCCCGAATTGAGCACCTGGGCGTGGAATTCGCGGATGTCGAACTTCGGCCCGAGCTCGGCGGTCGCCTTCTTGCGCAGCCGCTGGATGGTCAGTGCGCCGATCTTGTAGGCCGTCGCCTGGGACGGGATCGCGATATAGCGCTCGACCTCGGCCGTGGCGTCGGTCTTCGACATGCCCGAGTGGCCGAGCATGTAGGCGATCGACTGGTCGCGGGTCCAACCCTTGGCGTGGATGCCGGTGTCGACCACCAGCCGCATTGCCCGCAGCATCTCGTCATTTAGCGTGCCGAACCGGGCATAGGGGTCCTTGTAGAAGCCCATGTCGTAGCCGAGGGTCTCGGCGTAGAGCGCCCAGCCCTCGGCATAAGCGGTGTTGCCGCCGAAGCGCATGAATGACGGCAGCGCCTCATTTTCCTGGGCGATGCTGATCTGGAAGTGGTGGCCGGGCTCGCCCTCGTGGAGGAACAGCGTCGTCTCTTCCCACGTCGGCCGCGACGGCAAATCATAGGCGTTGAAGAAGAACGTGCCCGGCCGCGACCCGTCGGGCGTTCCCGGCTGGTAGCTGCCGCCGGCCTCGAACTTCTCGCGGAACGGCTCGTACGGCTGGATGCGGAGCGGCGACTTCGGCACCAGCGAGAAGAAGCGCGGGACCTGCACCTCGACCTTCTTCTGCAGGTTGTAATAATCCTGCGTCAGCCCTTCGCGGCTCTTCGGCTGGAACTTGGGGCTGGTGCGCATGTAGTCGAAGAATTGCGCCAGCGTGCCCTTGAAGCCGACCTGCTTCTGGACCTTCTGGAATTCCTTGGTGATCCGCGCGACTTCGCTGAGGCCGAGGTTGTGGATCTGCTCGGGCGTCATGTCGGTCGTGGTCGTCGACTGGACGAGGTAGGTGTAGAGCTTGTCGCCGCCCGGCATGTATTTGAGCCCGACGCCCTCGCGCGCATGGCCGAGATACTCATCGCGGAAGAAATCGCGCAGCCGCGTCAGCGCGGGATAGATGTCGTTGACCGTTGCGTCGCGATAGGCGGCCGTCAGCCGCGCCTTGTCGGCCTCGCTGAAGTCCTTCGGGAAGTCCTTGACCGGACCCATGTAGGGCGAGTCGGCCGGCATCATCTTCAGCTGGTTGTCGAGCTGCTCGATCATGTTGCGGACGGTGAGCTTGGTCTCGACCACGCCGGTCTTCTCGCCGTCCTTCATCCGCCCGATCGCGCGGTCGAGATAGGTGACGAAATCCTTGTGGCGCTTCAGGTTGTTCTCATAGTCGGCAACCGTCTTGAACGGCGCCGCGCCCTTGCCGCTGGCGAAGGTCGCATAAAAGGTGTGGATGCCGAAAAAGTGGTTGAGCGGCCGGTCGGCGGTCAGCGCCAGCATGTCCGGCTGAAGCCCGCGGAGCGTATCCTTGGTCGAGAATTCGAACACGTCATAGGCCAGCTGGTCGGTCTCGTTGAGCTGGTCGCGCGGGATGGCGTGAAGCGCGGCGAGGTCGTGCTCGGCCGCCGCCCGCTCGCCGGCATAATATTGGTCGGTGATGTTGTCGCCGAGCCGGTCGGCGTAGCGCATGTCGCCGCGGAACAGGGCGCTGATCGGGTTGCGCTTGAGATTGTCCTCGTCGCTGTCCTTGAACAGCTGGAACAGGCGGTCGTGCGCGGCTTTTTGGGCGGTCGCGGCGGCAGGCGCCTGGGCCGAAGCGGCGGTGGGCATGGCCAGCGCCACTAGCGAGGCGGACAGGATCAGGCGAGCGGCAGCGTTCATTGGCGAGAATCCCCGGTTTGTCTGGAAGGTGTATTAGTCCACTAATGCAGAAGGGGCGCTGCCGCAAGACGGCAACGCCCCTTCGATAAACGGTGGTGATCGCTCTACCAGAAGAAGTTGTAGATCACGTCCACGACCTGGCCGTTCCACGTATCGACGAGAATGGCATCGTCATAATAGCGGATCCAGCGATAGCCCGGCGGTGCGTAGGGCAGCCGGTACTGCCACGGATCGTTCAGCCAATAGTTGCTGCTGTTGTAATAGTTGGGCCACAGCCGCCAGCCGATCTGGTACGGCCGGTAGTTCCAGCCGAACGGATCGAAATAGATGCCGAGGTGGAACAGCGACCGGTGGTGCCGGCGGTGGTTCTTCCAGTCGTAGCGGTGATCGCTGCGCCAGTGGCTGGTGTTCCAGTTGACGCTCTGCGTGCGGCGGCGCTCGGTCCGCAGCTCCGGCTGCGTACCCTCGCGCGGCGTGCGGCTGACAATTGGCACGCGGTCGCGGAACACGCTCGGCACCGAGCGGTGGGTGTCGCGCAGCGTGTGCGTCGTCGTCGGCTGAACGGCGACATCGCCCGGCTCGACGATCTTCGGGCCGGTGCCGAGTTGGCGCCGCTCTCCCCGCCGCCAATCGCGGACCGAGTCGGGTGCGTCCTGGTTGCCGACGGTCGGCTCGACGATCCGTGGGCCGCGATGCGGTGTCGGCTCGTCGGGGCGGACATTGGTCGTCACGCCGCGCAGCGTGTCGTGGTGCGTCGGCTCGACAGTCGTGTCCTGGCCGCCGCTGCTGAAGCGGTTGACCACGCCGTTGTGGAAACGGCGCTCGCCGCCATTGCCGGCGTTGCCGCCATCGTTCGACTGCACGCGCATGACCGGCACATCGCGATGGCGCTGTTCCTGCTGCTGGCCGGAATTGCCATGGTCGTTGTCGCCGCCGCGGTTGGCGCGCGGCCGCTCATTCTCGTTGGAGCGGTTGCCCTTGTCGTCCGACGATTGCGACGACGAGCTATGTTGCCAGCCGTGACGCTCGCCGGGTTCGCCGGCGGCGAGGGCGGGCGCAGTTGCGGCGCTGGCGAGAAGCATGAAAGCCAAGAACTTACGCATAACGTGTTCCCCAAATTACAGGTCTTGGCTTGGCGATTGCTCCTGGTCCGTTGAATTACGGCTGAATGACTGTTTCGGCTGCGGTACAGGTTTCGGTGCCGCTGCGGCGGCGCGCGCGATCGCCGCCCGGATGCGCGGGTAGGCGCCACAGCGGCAGATGTTGGGCAGGGCCGCGACCTGCTCGGGCGTCGGCCGCGGGCTCGCGTCGAGTAAAGCGGCGATGGCCATGATGAATCCTGGCTCGCAGTAACCGCACATCGTCACCTGCTCGGCCAGCCACGCCTGCTGCACCGGGTGCGCCCCGCCGAGACCCTCGATGGTGGTGACGGTCGCACCCTCGAGATCTTTGATCGCGACGCTGCAGCTGCTCGCCGCGCGGCCGTCGATGATCACCGTGCACGCCCCGCAATCGCGGCTGTCGCAGCCGTACTTCGTACCGGTCAGGTTCGACGCGTCGCGCAGCGCCCAGAGCAAGGGCGTGTCGGGATCCAGCCGGTAATGCACGCCCTCCCCATTGACCGTCATCCGCGTCATTCGAGCAGACTAGCGAGACCGACCGGACTCGTCATCCTGAACTCGTTTCAGGATCCATGGAGTTGAAGGATCACAGCGGCGGCAGACCCAGGCTTGGGGCCAGATCGGTCCAGTGCGGATTCTCGCTCTCGATCGGGTTGATCTTCCATTGCCGGTGCCAACGTTTCAGTTGCTTCTCTCGAGTTATCGCGTCGGACATCGTTTCGAACTGCTCGAAGCGGACCAGTCGATAGACACCATATCGCGACGTGAACCCCGGCGCCTCGCGATTCCGGTGCTGCCAAAGCCTACCGATCAGATCGGAAGTAACCCCGATATAGAGCGTGCCATATTCGCGACTGGCCAGAATGTAGACGCAAGGGGCCTTCACGGCTCCAACCTGTCATGCTGAACTTGTTTCAGCATCCATTTTGTTCATAGGGCGGAGCGGGTCTCGAAAATGGACCCTGAATCGAGTTCAGGGTGACGACTTGATGGGACGAATCCAGACCAGCCTCGGCTCCTCCATCGGCTACACCGAAGCCGGCACCGGCAACGCCACGCCGGTCGTCTTCCTGCACGGCGTCGGCTCGGACAAATCGGTCTGGCATCCGCAGCTCGAGCATTTCGGCCGCGAACGCCGCGCCATCGCCTTCGATTATCCCGGTTATGGCGACAGCGATCCCGCGCCGGACGGCACGACCCGCGACGATTATGCCGAAGCGATCCACTCGGCGCTGCATGCGCTCGATGTCGAGCGCGCCCACATCTGCGGCCTGTCCCTGGGCGGCGTCGTCGCCATCGCGCTCGCCGATGCCCTGCCGAACCACTGCGCTTCCCTGATCCTCGCCGACACTTTTGCCGCGCATC
>Ga0207668_10000250_pt1 | contig 35929 bp, 35 predicted proteins | sample KBSS43metaG_FD_184323 | JGI IMG/M metagenome (GOLD analysis project Ga0207668, IMG submission 184323) | Switchgrass rhizosphere microbial communities from Kellogg Biological Station, Michigan, USA - KBS S4-3 metaG (SPAdes) (version 2) | ecosystem: Host-associated > Plants > Roots > Rhizosphere...
GGTCATGATGTCGAATTCGTCGCCGCGTGGCGCGCGCCGCGATACCACCTCGACGCCGCGCCGGGACAGCCGCCGGTCCGGCCACCAGCGGAAGCTGGACAGTCGATAGAAGCCCGCTTCCTCGCCGCGGTAACGGAGTACGCCGTGGCGCCAGCCGTGACCGCCCACCGCGGGGACGTCACGCAGGATTGCCGCCGTGCCGCCCACCTGACGCAGCTTCCACAGCCGGTAAACAAGTGCGAGAACGACCAGTAACAGCACACCGATCAGCGCGACCATGATCACCATGAGCGCGCTCATCGGCGCATCAGTCGAGTTGGCCTAGAGCGCGTAGGCGCGCCCTACCCCACGCTGCCGTGCGCTCATCGTCGGACTCGGAGTCCTGCTTCGCCGCATCGGCGTCGATCTCAGACTCCAACTGCGCGTTCTCCACGAGGATTCGGACGGCTTCCTCGGTCACCGAGAGGAAGCCGCCATCGACGGCGATGCGTAGGTCGTCTTCACCCTCACGCTCGACCCGCACCATCGCGTCGTCGACCAGCTGCGCCACCAACGGAATGTGCCGCGGGAGGATGCCGATCTCACCTGCGGTGGTCCTGGTGAAGACGAACGTGGCCTCACCCGACCAGAGCTCGCGCTCGACGGCAACGATCTCAACGTTCAGTTCGGCCATGCCACACCTCCTTTCGCGCTCGAGCCTCGATCACAACTTGGCGCCGAAGGTTTCGGCCTTCTTCGCCAGGTCGTCCAAACCACCGATGAGGAAGAACGCCTGCTCTGGCAGGTGATCGAAGTCGCCCTTCGTCAGCTTGTCGAATGCCTCGATGGTCTCCTTGAGCGGCACGGTCGAACCCGGCTGACCGGTGAACTGCTCGGCAGCCATCATGTTCTGGCTCAGGAAGCGCTCGATACGCCGCGCGCGGTTGACCAGCTGCTTGTCCTCTTCGGACAGCTCGTCGACACCGAGGATCGCGATGATGTCCTGAAGGTCCTTGTAGCGCTGCAGAACTCGGATGACTTCCTGGGCGACGCGGTAGTGCTCGTCCCCGACGACCGCCGGGTCCAGGATGGTCGAGCTCGACGCCAGCGGATCCACGGCAGGGAAGATGCCCTTGGAGAACACCGCACGACTGAGTTCCGTGGTGGCGTCCAAGTGCGCGAATGTCGTTGCGGGAGCGGGGTCGGTGTAGTCGTCGGCGGGCACGTAAACGGCCTGCATCGACGTGATCGAGTGACCACGGGTCGAGGTGATGCGCTCCTGAAGCTCGCCCATCTCGTCGGCCAGAGTCGGCTGGTAACCCACGGCGGACGGCATGCGGCCGAGCAGCGTCGACACCTCCGAACCGGCCTGGGTGAACCGGAAGATGTTGTCGATGAACAACAGCACGTCCTGGTTCTGCTCGTCACGGAAGTACTCCGCCATGGTCAGCGCCGACAGCGCGACCCGCATACGGGTGCCGGGCGGCTCGTCCATCTGCCCGAAGACCAACGCGGTGTCCTTGAGCACGTTCGCGTCCGCGAGCTCGACCCACAGGTCGTTGCCCTCACGGGTGCGCTCCCCCACACCGGCGAATACCGAAGTGCCGCCGAAGTTTCGGGCGATGCGGTTGATCATCTCTTGGATGAGCACCGTCTTGCCGACGCCGGCACCGCCGAACAGCGCGATCTTGCCACCACGGACGTACGGGGTGAGCAGGTCGACGACCTTCAAGCCGGTCTCGAGCATCTCGGTCTTCGGCTCGAGCTCGGCGAATGGCGGCGGCTTGCGGTGGATCGACCAGTGGTCGAAGTCCTTGCCGTAGCCCGGTTCGTCGAGGCACGCGCCGAGGGCGTTGAACACGTGGCCCTTGACGCCGTCGCCGACGGGCACCGAGATCGAGGCGCCGGTATCGATGACCTCGACGCCACGGACGAGACCGTCGGTGGGCTGCATCGAGATGGTGCGCACCAGGTTGTCGCCGAGGTGCTGCGCCACTTCAAGGGTGAGCGTCTTGGCCATCTCCTTGTAGGTGATCTCGGCGTGCAACGCGTTGAACAGCTCCGGCACCGACCCGCGCGGGAACTCGATGTCGACGACTGGGCCGGTGATACGGACCACTCGACCTGCGGTCTTGGAATCTTCTACGGTGGCAGTCATTTTCGTTTCGCTTCCTACGGGGCTTTTACTTGGCGTCGGCGAGAGCGTTTGCGCCGCCGACGATCTCGCTGATTTCCTGGGTGATCTGTGCTTGGCGTTCGCGGTTGGCCTCGAGGGTCAGCGCCTTGATCAGGTCGTCGGCGTTGTCGGTGGCCGACTTCATCGCGCGGCGCCGTGACGCCGATTCGGACGCAGAGGCCTCCAGCAGAGCGGAGTAGACGCGAGTGGCGACGTAACGCGGCAACAGGGCGTCGAAGAGCGTTTCCGGATCTGGCTCGAAGGAGAAGAGCGTGCGTGGACCGTCCTCGGGCTCGTCGTCACCGACGTACTCGACGACCATGGGGGCGATCCGCCGCGCGACCGCAGTCTGCGACAGCATGGACTTGAACTCGGTGAACACGATGTGAAGTTCGTCGACACCAAGGATGCCGTCGTCGCCCGGGTCGTCACCGTCGTCGTCGGCGCCCGCCATGAACGCCGTCACGAGCGTGTCAGCGATCTCGCGGGCTTGATCGTAGGTGGGTCGATCCGAGAAGCCAGTCCACGACTCCGTCACGTGACGCTGACGAAAATTGTAGTAGCCCAGCGCCTTTCGGCCGACGGCATAGATCACCGGGTTCTTGCCCTCATCGCGGAGCAACGCGAAGAGCTCCTCCGCCTGACGCAGCACGTTGGCGTTGTAGGCGCCGCAGAGCCCACGGTCGGACGACACCACCAGCACGCCAGCGCGCTTGGGTGACTCGCGCTGGACGAGCAGCGGGTGGTCCAGTGCGCTGGCACTGGCAAGCTCGGTGAGCATGTTGGTGATCTCGGCCGAGTAGGGCCGAGCCGCCTGGACGCGGGCCTGCGCCTTGGCGATTCGCGACGTCGCGATCAGCTCCTGGGCCTTGGTGATCTTCTTGATCGACCCGGCGGAGCGGATGCGTCCGCGTAACTCGCGCAGTGTGGCTGCCATGTCGCCTACCTACTTCTTCGGCGCCGGCTTGCGAACCTTGACCGACTCCTTCTCGACGTCCTCTTCGTCCATCGCCTCGGTCTCGGCCTCGTTCACGACGACTGAGCTTCCGTCGGTGGCAGCGAAGCCCTTCTTGAAGTCGTTGACCACCGTGGTCAGCTTCTCCTCGGCCTCTTCGGAGAGCTTCTTGCTCTCGCGGATCTCCTTGAGCAGGTCATCGTGGCTGGCCTTAACGTGCTCCAGGAACTCGGCCTCGAACCGCTGAACGTCTTCCACCGGAACCGAATCCAGATGGCCCTTGGTGCCGAGGAAGATCGCGACGACCTGCTCCTCGACCGCGAGCGGGCTGTACTGCGGCTGCTTGAGCAGCTCCACCAGGCGAGCGCCACGCTCCAGCTGGGCCTTGGACGTCGGGTCCAGGTCCGAGGCAAAGGCGGCGAAGGCTTCGAGCTCGCGGTACTGCGAAAGGTCGAGGCGGAGACTTCCTGCTACCTCTTTCATCGCCTTGATCTGTGCGGCACCACCCACGCGCGACACCGAGACGCCGACGTTGATGGCCGGGCGAACGCCCTGGTTGAACAGGTCGGTCTCCAGGAAGCACTGGCCGTCGGTGATCGAGATGACGTTGGTCGGGATGTACGCCGAGATGTCATTGGCTTTGGTCTCGATGATCGGCAGGCCGGTCATCGAGCCAGCACCCAGCTCGTCGTTCAGCTTGCCGCAGCGTTCCAGGAGCCGGGAGTGCAGGTAGAACACGTCGCCCGGGTAGGCCTCGCGGCCCGGAGGACGGCGCAGCAGCAGCGAGATCGCGCGGTAGGCTTCGGCCTGCTTGGTGAGGTCATCGAACACGATCAGCACGTGCTTGCCGTCGTACATCCAGTGCTGACCGATGGCCGAACCGGTGTAGGGCGCAAGCCATTTGAAGCCGGCAGGGTCGGATGCCGGGGACGCGACGATGGTGGTGTACTCCATCGCGCCGCCCTCTTCGAGAGCGCGCTTGACGCTGGCGATCGTGGTGCCCTTTTGGCCGATCGCAACGTACACGCAGCGCACCTGCTGCTTGGGATCACCCGTTTCCCAGGCCTCGCGCTGGTTGAGAATCGTGTCCACGCAGACCGCGGTCTTACCGGTCTTGCGGTCGCCGATGATCAGCTGGCGCTGGCCGCGACCGATGGGGGTCATCGAGTCGATGGCCTTGATGCCGGTCTGCAGCGGCTCGGAGACACCCTGGCGTTGAACCACCGACGGAGCCTGGAGTTCCAGTGCGCGCCGGGTGTCGGTGACGAGGTCGCCCTGGGCGTCGATCGGCTGGCCCAGCGGGTTCACCACGCGGCCCAGGTAGGCGTCGCCCACCGGCACCGAGAGCACCTCACCGGTGCGCTTGACCTGCTGGCCCTGCTCGATCTTCTCGAAGTCGCCGAGGATCACCGCACCGATGCTGTGTTCGTCGAGGTTCAGCGCCACGCCGAGCACACCGCCCGGGAACTCGAGGAGCTCCTGTGTCATGACCGAGGGCAGGCCCTCGACGTGGGCGATGCCGTCACCCGCGTCGATGACGGTGCCGACCTCTTCACGCTCGGTGTCGGCGGAGAAGGAGGATACGTAATCCTCGATGGCGCCTTCGATGTCAGCAGCGGAGATTGTCAACTCTGCCATGTTTCGTCTTCCTACCTTTGTCGCTGGGTATGTGGTTGTAGGCCGGTCAGTCCGGCAGCTGGGTTTGTGCGGCGGCCAGGCGGGATGCGATGGAACCGTCGATCACCTCGTCACCGACGGCGATCGAAAGTCCGCCGATGAGCTCGGGATCGACGTGAAGCTGGACAGCCACCGGGTGGCCGTAGATGCGGGTCAGCACCTCGGTGAGCCGGGTCCTTTGAGCGTCGGACAATTCCGCCGCCGCGGTCACGTGTGCGACGACCTCGCCGCGGCGCGCGACGGCCAACTCGGCCAGGTCCACGACCGCCTCGTCGGCGCGTTCGCCACGAAGCAGCCCGATGGTCTGGCTCAGCAGGTCCCTTGCAGTGGCGTTGACATCGGCGTTGTCGTTGAGCACGTTGTCCAACAACGCAATCCGACCTTCCGGCGGCGTGGTGGCGTCGCTCAAGAGCGCCGTCAGCCGTGGCTGCGCATCGAGGATGCGGCCGAACCGGAACAACTGGTCCTCGACCTCGTCTACCGCGTCTTCGAGCTCGGCGCGCCGCAAGAGCGCGAGCCGGGCCGTGTGCTCGACGGAGTCGACCAGATCGGACTCCGTCGACCAGCGCTGGGACACGGCGGTCCGCAGCAGCTTCGCCGTGCGTTCATCGACCTTGTCCGACAGCAGCCTGTCGACCAGCCGGACCTTGGCTGTGGAATCGTCGGTGGGCTCGGCGAGGTGCTTGGTCAGCGATGGTTCGGCGATCAAGAGGGCGGCGACCGAGCCGAGCTCGGCGGCCAGCGTCGTCAACCCCGGAGCGGTGAGATCGCCTGCCACGACGTCGAACTCGGTGGTGAGCGCAGCCTGTGCTTCGCGGCTGGCAGCGCGCAACCTCGCGGATGCGCCCGTTTCGATGACCGCGTGGGACGGCGCCATCTCGTCGAGCTCGGCGAGAAAACGGTCGACGGTCGCCGCCTGGTTGGCGGTATCCGCGACGTGGGCACGCACGAGCTCGTCTGCCTTCTCGACGGCCTCGGAGCCGAGGCCCGAACGAAGCTGACGAATGAGCTGCTGGCGCATCAACTGAACATGTTGCGCACCTTGGGCCTTGATGCGTTCCGCGTCCATGCCGCCCTGCTCGGCGAGCTGCGCGGCGATGCGCTCCGAGTCGTGCTTGGCCTCGTCGGTGACCTTCGCCGACTCGGCCTTCGCATTCTCGATCGCCTTGGCGTGCATCGCGTCGGCGTCGGCGAGCTTCCTTGCCGCCTCGGCGCTTTCGGCCAACGCCGTGCGAACCGCGTCCTGCTGCTTTTGCATCAGCCCCTTCACGGGCGGGACGACCCACTTGATGATGATGGCCGCGATGACGGCAAAGCCGATCAGGTTCCCGATGAAGATGTCCATCTAGCTCTTCCGTCCCGAGTTCAGGTCGACCCCGAGGATGCGGCTGGCGAGGGTGCCCGACAGGCCGTCCACCGAGGATTCGAGCTCCGTTCGTGCCGCCGAACCCTGCTGGGACAGTTGCTCATCCGCGGCGCGAACGGTGTCGGCCACTTCGCCACTCGCCTCGGCCCGCTTCTCGTCGACGACCTGACGGCCCGCGGCCCGGGCTTCGTCACGGATGGCCGATGCCTCGGTGCGGGCCCCGGCCATGGCCTCGTCGTAGTCGGCCTGGGCGGCGGCGACCTGCTCTGCCGACTTGCGATTGTCCGCGGCGGTCTTGGACAGCATTGCCTCCCGCTCGGCGAGCACCTTGCTGACAGGCGGCACAACCCATTTCGCAATCACGCCGAGCACGATCAGGAAGATGAGCAACACGGCGAAGAAGGTGCCGTTGGGCAGCAGGAAGTTTTGGGTCCCACCACCCTCCTCCGCTGCTTGAGCGGAGGCCAGGATCGTTGCGGTCAATTCACCCATGCTGTCGGTGGACTAGCCCGTGTAGGCGGGCGTGGCGAAGACGAACAGCGCCATGAACGCCAGGTTGATGAAGTACGCGGCCTCCACCAGACCGACGGTGATGAAGAACGGCGTGAACAGCCGGCCCTGCGCCTCGGGCTGCCGGGCGATGCCGGAGATCAGTGCGTTGCCGGCAATGCCGTCACCGATGCCAGCGCCGATGGCGCCGCCACCCATGATCAGCCCGCCGCCGATCAGCGCACCCGCCGTGATGAGGGCGTTTGCATCCATTCCTATTTCCTCCTTGATAGCTGGTGGTGTTGCCACCAGGTTGCTGGTCCTACGTGTCGTGCTGGTCTAGTCGTGATCAGTGGTCATCGTGGTCCAGTTCCATCGACTGGCTGAAGTACAAGATCGTCAGTAGCGAGAAGATGAACGCCTGGATCAGTCCGACGAAGAGGTCGAACGTCTTCCAGATGGCGTTGGGCGCCCACTGGATGTACCAGGGGAACATCGCGATCAGCGCGACCAGGATGCCGCCGGCGAAGATGTTGCCGAAGAGTCGCAGCGCCAACGAGATCGGCTTGGCGATCTCTTCGACGATGTTGATCGGCATCAGCAGCGTGACGTGGCCCTTCAGCACCTTCCAGGGGTGGCCGAGCGCGCCACGCCGCCAGAAGCCTGCGGCGTGGTAGCAGATGAACACGAACGCCGCGAGGGCGAACACGTAGTTGATGTCGGCAGCCGGCGGCTTGAGCAGCTCACCCGCCGCGCCGTCGGCCTCGCCGTACTGCCACGGGAACACCGAGAGCCAGTTCGACACCAGGATGAACACGAAGATCGTCACCGCGAGCGGCAGCACGAACGGCGCGATCCGCATGCCGATGGCGGTCTCGATCTGGCTGCGCATCTGAATGGTGATGGCCTCGAAGAACAGTTGCACGCCACCGGGAACGCCGGTCGACGTGACCTTGGCGCGCAGGAAGAAGGCCAGCGCGATCACGATCACCGCGGCGATCGACGTGGAGATGATGGTGTCGCCGTTGAAGTCCATCCCGAGGAAGTGCCACACCGGGTCGTGGCTACCCACGTGGATCGCGGCACCGCCACCCTCGCCTTCCTCGGCGGCGAGCACGGTCTCAGTCATCAGGCCCGTCATGTCAGTCAGCTCAATCCTTCGATTCCGTATCCAAGACGTCTAGCCCGTTGGCCCGGATCTTCTTCAGCACCGGCAGGCTGGTGCTCATCACCAGCAGCGCCTGGAAGATTGCAAGACCGAACAGCACGCCGAGCCCGTCGTTGTTCTTGAACAACGCCTTGGACCCGATCGCAATGGCCAGCGCGACGACCGTGATGACGAGCAACCGGGTCGCCGAGTTGAGCGCCATCTTCTTCTTCAGTGGGTGATCCTCGGCCGTGATCGCCTCTACGGCCCGCTTGACCAACATCGCGTTGAGCAACCCGAGCATGAGACCCACGCCGAAGAAGACTCCGATGAGGGGATGGCCGACGTACCAAGAAGCCGCTACCGCCACGGCGGTCAGCGCCGCACAGATCACGAGCAGGCGAAGCGGTCGAAATGCAACGGACGGAAACACCAACGGCGCGTCCTGCGCTGGCGTCGTCATCGACTCACCTTCATCCCGCTTTCACGAGAGCGATCTCAAATGATTCTGTGCGTGCCCGACGAGCGTAGCGAAGTGCGTCGGTCGCGCTGGAATCACCCAAGGGGTAGCTCCCTTTGTCGGTCGTATATCGGCGCCGATCGGTCTTGCGAACCGATGGGCCGGGCCGGCAACCCGCGAGGTTTTTCGGGTTCTGCCAGTAACGTACCACATGGTAGACGGGCCAAAACAGCACCTACTACTTTTCGTCGTACAACTCGTCTGGCAGCTCGCTGTGAGCGAAATCGCCGCGTCGCAACAGGGGTATGAGCGTGATGACGATGGCGACCAGAATGGCGGCCAGCATGACCGCGCCGCTGTAGCGCGGATCGAAGAAGATGGTGCTCGCGGCACCCAGCGCGATGATGCCCACCCATAGGTAGATCAGCAGCACGGCACGGCGATGGGAGTGCCCGATCTGCAGCAGCCGATGGTGCAGATGCATCTTGTCCGGGCTGAGCGGGCTACGCCCGGCCCTCGTCCGACGCACGATCGCCAGCAACGTATCCAGGGCCGGAACCAGCATCACCGCAATCACCAGGAGGAACGGCGACAGCAGCGCGAACACGTCCCGCGCGCCGTAGGCGTTCTGAGAGATGGGCCCGGCTGCAGTGGTCGACGCCGCCGCGAGCATCAGCCCGATCAACATTGAACCCGAGTCGCCCATGAAGATGCGGGCTGGGTAGAAGTTGTGCGGCAGGAACCCCAGACACGCGCCCGCGAGCACCACCGAGATGACTGCGGGCGGATAGAACAGCACGTCGCCGCCGTGATCGCGCAGCAAGCCGATGGAGAAGATGCAGATGGCCGCCGCCGTGATCAAGCCGAGCCCCGCCGCCAACCCGTCGAGGCCATCCACGAAATTCATGGCGTTGACGATCGAAACCGTCAGGGCCAACGTCAGCAGGATCGACGTGACCTGGTCGAGCACGATGGTGCCGACGCCGCCGATCGGGATGTAGAGCACGCTCCACGCCACGCCCATGGTGACCAGCACGCTGGCCGCGGTGATCTGGCCCGCGAACTTTGTCAGTGCGTCGAGCCCCCAGCGGTCGTCGATCAACCCGATCGCCATGATGAGCCCGCCGGCGACCACCACGGCGGGCATGCCCGAGGAGTAGACGAATCCCCGTGTCAGCGCGGGCAATTGGGAGGCCAGCAGGACGGCGGCGACGATGCCGACGTACATGGCGAGCCCGCCCATTCGCGGGGTCGGCTGCATGTGGACGTCGCGTTCGCGTGGGTAGGCGACGGCACCGACCCTGGTCGCGAAGGCGCGCACCCAGCCCGTCGCGAGGTACGTGATGATCGCGGCGGTGAGGCCGACGAGTGCGAGCTCGCGCAGCGGGACACCCGCGCCACGGTCGTTCAGCGCGAGCGTCACCGTGCCCAGCGCTTCACTCACCACCTGGAAAACCGTACTGGAGTCACCTGAGTGCGTTCAGCCCGCGAGCGAGTCCGCATCGATCCCGAGGACGCCGGCGATTGCCGCTGCGGTGATCGGGCCTTCGCGCAGTACGCGGGGCTCGCTGCTGGTGAGGTCGACGATCGTCGAAGCAGCCTGTCGGGCCGACGGGCCCGACTCGAGGTAGACCTCGACGAGGTCGCCGAGTTGGTCGCGCGCATCGGCGGCAGTGAGGGCGGCCGGACGACCGGAGACGTTGGCGCTGGAGACCGCCATGGGACCGACTTCGCGAAGCAGCTCGATGGCCACGGGGTGCAGCGGCATGCGCAGCATCACCGTGCCGTTCGCGTCACCGAGATCCCATTGCAGCGAGGGAGCCTGCCGCACGACGAGGCTGAGTGCCCCCGGCCAGAACGCACGGATGAGTTCGCGCGCGGCGGGCGGCACCGCGTACACCAGGCCGTCGATGGTGTGCCACGACCCGACCAGGACCGGCACCGGCATGTCGCGTCCGCGCCCCTTGGCCGCGAGCAGTGCTGCGACAGCGGAGTTGTCGAACGCGTCGGCACCGATGCCGTACACGGTGTCAGTGGGCAGCACCACCAACCGGCCGCCCTTGAGCGCGCTGATCGCCGATGCGATGCCCACCGATCGCTGGCCGGCGTCGGAGCAGTCGAACACCTCAGTCATGCGCGATCCCGCTTCGCTTCTCGCTCGGAAGTCATGGCCGTAAGCCTCACCCTTGTCGTCTCGCGGTGACGAACCGGGGTCGTCCCGTCAGGTCGCGGTGGGACGTGACCTCGGTGAAGACCCCAGCTGCCTCGAACACTGCCACGGTCTGCGCCGCAGTGGTGTCATCGTGCTCCACGGCGGCGCGTCCCCCCGGCCGCAACAACCGGGCCGCCAGTGCGACGATCGGCACGATAACCCGCATTCCGTCCGGGCCGCCGAACAGCGCGTGCGCCGGATCGTGTTCGGCGACTTCGGGTTCCAGCACGGCGCCGTCGGGAATGTAGGGCGGGTTGGCGACGACGAGCTCAACCCGGCCGACCAGGTCAGCGAGCACCTCCGGGTCGGTGACGTCGCCCTCGAGCACCGTGACTGCGCTGCCCGCAGCGTTGCATCTGGCATAGCCGAGTGCCTCGGCGGAGTCGTCGACGGCGACCACACGCGCTTGCGGCCTGCCGTGTGCGAGCGCAACGGCGAGCGCCCCGGATCCGGTGCACAGGTCGACGATCACCGGGTTGGCCGACAGTCGTTGAGCAAGCGCCCACTCCAGCAGCGCCTCGGTCTCCGGCCGCGGGATGAACACGCCCGGGCCAACGTCAAGTGTGACCGGGCCGAACGCGGCCGTCGTCATCAAGTGCTGCAAGGGAATTCGACGAGCGCGGGCGGCGACGAGCTCGCGGTATCGGTCGAGGAACGTCGCATCGGGCTCGTGCCAGCTGAGCCGGCCGCGGTCGACGCCCGCGGTGTGCGCGGCCAGCTGCTCGGCGTCGACCCGCGCGGTGTCGATGCCCGCCGCGGTGAGCGTGTCGGCGGCCTCGTCGATGGCCCGCCGCATGGAGGTCATGCCTCTTGCAACCTGGACTGCTTGTCGGCGGCCGCGAGCGCGTCGAGCAGTGCGTCCATGTCACCGTCGAGCACTTGGTCGAGGTTGTGAGCCTTGAAGTTGATGCGGTGGTCGGCGATGCGGTTCTCGGGGAAGTTGTAAGTGCGGATGCGTTCGCTGCGGTCGACGGTGCGGATCTGGCTGGCCCGGTCGGCGGAGGCGTCGGCCGAGGCCTGCTCCTCGGCCAGGGCCTGCAGCCGGGCGGCCAGCACCACCATCGCGCGCGCCTTGTTCTGCAGCTGTGAGCGCTCGTTCTGGCAGGTGACGACGATGCCGGTGGGTAGGTGCGTGATGCGCACCGCGGAGTCCGTGGTGTTGACGCCCTGCCCGCCCTTGCCGGACGAGCGGTAGACGTCGATGCGGAGGTCGGATTCGTCGATCTGTACCTCGGCCACGTCCTCGGGTTCGGGGTAGACGAGCACGCCAGCGGCCGAGGTGTGCACGCGGCCCTGCGATTCGGTGACGGGCACGCGCTGGACGCGGTGCACGCCGCCCTCGAACTTCATCCGCGACCACACGCCGTCGGCCGAGTCGCCCTTGCTGGCGATCGTCAGCGTCGCGTCCTTGTAGCCGCCGAGGTCCGACCATGTCTCGTCGAGCACGGTGACCGTCCAGCCGTGGCGCTCGGCGTACCGGATGTACATGCGTGCGAGATCGGCCGCGAACAGCGCCGACTCCTCGCCGCCTTCCCCGGACTTCACCTCGAGCACGACGTCGTCGGCGTCGTGCGGATCGCGCGGCGCCAGCAGGTCGGTGAGGTGGGTGTCGAGTTCGGCGACGCGCATCTCGAGCTCGGGAACCTCGTCAGCGAACGACTGGTCGTCCTGCGCGAGTTCCTTGGCCGCTTCGAGATCGCCGCGCGCGGTCTCCAGCTTGCGGTAGGTCGACACGATCGGCGAGATCTGGGCGAACCGGCGGCCGACCCGACGGGCGGCGCCGGCGTCGCCGTGCAGTCCGGGGTCGGAGAGCTGCCGCTCGAGGTCGGCGTGCTCGAGGAGCAGCGCCTCTACCTTCGGGGCGGTGTCGCTCACTCGAGCCTCCTCATCACGTGCGTCGTCCGACGAACCTGCCAACGAGAACGGCGCCCGAACCTGACGCAGGTGCGACAGATCGGGCGCCGTTGACGCAGCTAGTTGTCGGTTGCGGCCTTCTCGCCGGCGGTGCGCTTGCCGTAGCGCTTCTCGAAGCGTGCGACGCGGCCGCCGCTGTCGAGGATCTTCTGCTTGCCGGTGTAGAAGGGGTGGCACTGGGAGCAGACCTCGACCACGATGTGGCCGCTCTCCTTGGTGCTACGAGTCGTGAAGGTGTTGCCGCAGCCGCAGACCACGCTGGTCTCGACGTAGGCGGGGTGAATACCCGATCTCATTTCATGGTCCTCTTCGCTAGTGGTCGCCGGGTCGCCTGAGCTGCTGACCGTTGAAGTCATCAGACGTGAACCGGAACCGAGGGGGTCGGCGGCCAATTATGCCAGGTCAGCCGCCAGAGTCATAAACGCCCGCGGACCGGCCGCTATTCCGGCGACGTCAGCGGGCGGTATCGAGTGACGTCGCGCTTCCACATCACGCCGCCGTCCACCGCAAGGCCGCGCGCGACGAGCTCGCGCTTGAGGATCTTGTTGGTCGCCGTCGTCGGCAGCTCGTCGGTGATCCAGACGTATCGCGGCCACGCCTTGGGCGACATCTCCTCGTGTGTGGACAGGAACTTCTCGAACTCGTCGGCATCGAACTCGGCACCGTCGCGCAGCACGATCGCCGCCATGATCTGGTCGCCGACCAACTCGTCGGGCACGGCGTAGACGACCGCCCGGCTGACCGCGGGGAATTGGACGAGCACGCGCTCGATGGGCGCGGTCGCCATGTTCTCGCCGTCGACGCGCAGCCAGTCCGCGCTGCGGCCGGCGAAGTAGATCCACCCGTCGGCGTCGCGGTAGGCCAGGTCGCCCGACCAGTACATGCCGTGCCTGATGCGCTCGTCGGTGGCCGACTGATCGTTGTAGTAGCCGCGGAACAACCCGCTGCCGGTCGTGTTGACCAACTCCCCGACGGCCGCGTCGGCGTTGCGCAGCGCGCCGTGCTCGTCGAACTCCGCGACGTCGCACTCGGTGACGGTGTCGGCGTGGTAGATCGCCACCCCCGGGTAGCCCTTGCCCAGCGAACCCGGCGGGCAGCCGTCCTCGCGGATGACGATGATCGCGTTCTCGGTCGACCCGAAGCCGTCCCACACGGTGCAATCGAACCGGCGGGCGAACTCGTCGATGTCTCGGTCGCTGGCCTCGTTGCCGAATGCGACGCGCAGCGGGTTGTCGTGGTCGTCCGGCTGCTCGGCGGTGGCCAGGATGTAGGCCAGCGGCTTGCCGACGTAGTTCATGTAGGTGACGCCGTGGCGGCGCACGTCGGACAGGAAGCGCGACGCCGAGAACTTCGCAGGAACCATCGCGGCGCCCGACACCAGCGTGACCGCCCAGCCCGCGTACACGGCGTTGGAATGGAACAGCGGCATCGAGAGATAGCCGACGTCGTCCGAGCCGACCTCGTACTTGGCCACCAGCGCGCTGCCCGCGATGAGCACGACGGCGTGCGGTACCTGGACGGCCTTGGGTTCGCCGCTCGTCCCGGAGGTGAAGATCATCATGAACGTGTCGTCGGGCGTCGACTCGCGGATCGGGGTGAGCGGGGGCGCCTGGGCCACCATCGCGGCCCATTCCGGGCCGGACACGTCGATCACCCGGACGCCAGGGAGGTCGAGTCCGTCGATCAAGGCGCGGTGCTCGGCGTTCACCAGCAGGAGCTGGGCGTCCACCCGCGCAATGTCGCGCGCCAACGCCGCGCCGGGGCGGGTGGTGTTGATGCCACATAGGACGTAGCCGCCCAGCCCTGCCGCCGCCAGTGCCCGGAGCATGTCGGGGGTGTTGCCCAGCAAGGCGGCGACGTGCAACGGCCGACCGGGCTCCGCGGCGGCGATGAGCGCGGCGGCTTCCGCGGCGGCCTCGGCGATGTGCTCGCGCCACGTCCACGTCTGGTCGCCGTACTTCAGCCCGGTCGTATCGTCCTCGGCCCGCTCGCGTAGCAGCTGCTGGAGCGTGTCCGCCATGGCATTCCACCTTGATCCGATCGAGTGAACAGATTCGAGAAACTGTCTACCATCACTGGCTGGGCACACGGTACCGTGAGCCACTTGGCAGAATGCATGGGTTCCGCTGGGTCCCGCTGAGAAATGACCAGGAGTCGTCGCATTGACCACCCCCACGGCACGTAGGAGCGTTCGCGATCGGTTGACCGACGCGGCCGAGGTATGCCTGCGCGCCAAGGGGATTCGTGCGACGACGGTGTCCGAGGTGGCCGAGGCCGCCGGGGTGTCCCGCGGCTGGCTGTATCGGCACTTCCCCGACAAGGCGTCACTCCTTGGGGCGGCGATCGTGCGACTCAACAACGCGTACTGGTCGGATGCGCACGCGATGCTCGAACGGATCGACGGCTTGGATCGCCAACTCGCCGCGGGAATCCGGCACGGCCGAACCGCCTACGACGATCCCGGCGCGCTGCTGATGAAGCTGCGGGTCGACGAACCCGAGGAGTTCGCCGCCTGCGCTGGCGCCGGCGTGCAGGGCCTGGTGCCCGATCTGGCCGAGTTCTGGACGCGGTATCTGGTCACAGCGCGCGACGCGGGCGACATCCACCGCGACACCGACATGGCCGAGGCGTCGGAATGGGTTGCGCGCGTGTTGATCTCGCTGGCCACCGTCCCCGGTGAACGACTCGACGCGAGCGACGAGGACGCGGTGTTGACCCACGTCCGGCGCTACGTCATGCCGGGCCTTCGCGCCAACCCGAACGTGTGACTCCGGCCCATCGCCGAGCGCATGGCCGCTAGCCGTCGTTGAGCGAGAACGCGTCAAGGTCGCTACCGATGGGGGTGGTCGGCGAATTCGAACTCCCCGCGCCTGATCCGCGCCAGCATGATCTCCGTCCACGTCGCCCTGGCGGCGAAGGTCCCCCGCCACAGGTCGAGCAGGTGGTGGGCGTGCGGGGGTTCAGTGGGATCCGGCCACTGTGGTTTCATCTCCTCCAACTGCCTGCCAATGGTCTCGGTGGTACCCCACTGCTCCTCGAGTAGCTCGACCACCCGGGCCCGGGTCAAGCAGCGCATGAAGGCGATGCCCGCCCCGAACTCCTCGAGCTCGGGGCTCCGCAACGCCGACTCGAGCAGCAGCACGAACTCCTGTTCGCCGGCCGGCGTGATGCGGTAGGCGACCCGCGCCGGGCCCTGCGGGCTGTCCTCGGGGCCGGAACCGGTGAGCTTCCCCTCACGGTCGAGTTGCTTGACCGCGTGATAGATGGACGGTGGCTTCACCGCAGTCCAGGTGTCGACGCGCCACGACACGAGTTCGCGATGAATCGCGTATCCGTGCGCAGCCCCGCGCGTACGGACCACGCCGAGCACGAGCAACCGCACGGTGGACATCAGGCCATCCACTGCTCGATCTGGTCGAGCGCCGTGAGCTCGGACGCGATGGACGTGCGCTCGCCGTCGCTCAACTCCATCGCCGAGAGTTCGGCGCGGACCTCGGCGGCGCGGGCGTGGTCGCCCAATGCGACGTCCAGTTCGGCCCGATCGGCCAGGGCCCGCGCGACGTCCACCCGTGTCGCGGATGCTCGAAACCGATTCAGCGCAGCGTCCATCGCCCGCGCGGCCAGTGCGTCGTCGTTCTTGAAGTCGCGAAAGTTGCGGACGTTGTCGTGCGCCTTGGCGAGACCAGACAAGGCACCCGAGCCGCCGTACTCGATGTCGGATTCGTCGTGATTGATGAACAACACGCAGTTGCCGGACGGGTCGTAGAGGCTGAACCGAGACTGTGCGGGGCGCAGTCTGGTCAGCCGCGGCAGCCCCGTCGCGAGTATCCGGCCGTAGCCGCGTCGCAGTCCGTCGGCGAAGCTCCGGTGAAACTCCGTCACGTCGTCCACCATGACCAGCGCCCCGCCCGAGAGTTCCTCGGCGGGCGCCAGGTGTGGCGACGGCTCCTTGAAGTGCACTTCAACGTCGTTCAACGCCAGCGCCAGGTACAGATACGGACGTGTCTGGAGGTGGGCCACGGTGAATCCGAGGGCCTCGTAGAACGCGACTGTCGGCTCGACGGCGACACACGGCAGCAACGGAATCGTTTTGGTTGGCATGCCGACATACTAGTCAATGTTGACTAGATGGTGACCGGAGCACGCGCCGAACAGACGCAAAGGGCCCTGAATCGGCGTGATTCAGGGCCCTTTGCGTCTGTTCGCGGGTTAGTCGTGCTCCATGTTGCCCGGCGTGGTCTTGGAGACCTGCACCAGGAACTCGTAGTTGGTCTTCGTCTTGCGCAGCTGGCTCATCAGCAAGTCGATGGCCGCATGGGCGTCGAGCCCGGACATCACGCGACGCAGCTTGTGCACCACCGCGAACTCGTCGGGAGACAACAGCAGTTCGTCCTTGCGGGTACCCGACGGGTTCACGTCGACGGCCGGGAACACGCGGCGCTCGGAGATCTTGCGGTCGAGCTTGAGCTCGGCGTTGCCGGTGCCCTTGAACTCCTCGAAGATCACCGTGTCGCCGGTCGACCCGGTCTCGACCATCGCCGTGGCGATGATCGTCAGCGAGCCACCGAACTCGATGTTGCGGGCCGCGCCGAGGAACCGCTTCGGCGGGTACAGGGCGGTCGAATCGACACCACCGGACAGGATGCGTCCCGACGCAGGCGACGCGTTGTTGTACGCGCGGCCCAGCCGGGTGATCGAGTCGAGCAGCACGACGACGTCCTTGCCCTGCTCGACCAGGCGCTTGGCCCGCTCGATCGCCAACTCGGCAGCCTGGGTGTGGTCTGACGGCGGCCGGTCGAAGGTCGAGGCGATGACCTCACCCTTGACCGAACGCTGCATGTCCGTGACCTCTTCAGGACGCTCGTCGACGAGCACGACCATTAGGTGGCATTCGGGATTGTTCTTGGTGATCGCGTTGGCGATGTCCTGCATGATCGTGGTCTTACCGGCCTTGGGCGGCGACACGATCAGCGCGCGCTGCCCCTTGCCGATCGGCATGATCAGGTCGATGACGCGGGTGGTCAGCCGCTCGGGCGTGGTCTCCAGGCGCAGCCGCTGGTTGGGGTACAGCGGGGTCAGCTTGTTGAAGTCGGGGCGGTTCTTGGCCGCGTCGACCGGTCCGCCGTTGACGGTGTCGAGGCGGACCAGCGGGTTGAACTTCTGCCGCGGGTTCTGACTACCGCCGCCACCGCCTTCGCCCTCACGGGGCACCCGGACGGCGCCGGTAACGGCGTCACCACGACGCAGGCCGTTCTTGCGCACCATGTTCATGGACACGTAGACGTCGTTGGGGCCGGCCAGGTAGCCGGAGGTCCGCACGAACGCGTAGTTGTCCAGCACGTCGAGGATGCCCGCGACCGGCTGCACGACGTCGTCTTCGCGAAGCTCGGTGTCGCGATCGCCGCCGCCACCGCCTTCGCCGCCTGGGCGATCGCCGCGACGCCTGCGGTCACGGAACCGGCGGCCGCGTCGACCTTGCCTGCCGTCACCGTCGTCGTCATCGTTGTCGTTGTTGTTGCCGCCGCGGTTGTTGTTGCCGCTGTTGTTGCCGCCGCGGTTGGAGTTGCCGCCGTCATTGCGGTCGTTCTGCTCGCCAGACCTGTTCTGCCTGCCGGCGTCGCGACCACCTTCGTCGGCCTTCTCCGCCTTCTCGGGCTTGTCGGCCTTCTCGGGCTGGCCTGCGTCGTCGGACGCGGCGTCTTGCACGGGGGCTCCGGCTTGCCGGGAAGCACCACGACGCTCACGGCGTGGGCGTGTCGGTGCGTCGCCGGCCGCGGCAGTCGTGGCCTGGGTCGGCTCGGCATCCTCGGCCGGTGCCGACGCGTCGGACGGCGCGGCCGCTTCTGCGGGCGCTACCGGCTCGGCAGGCGCCACTTCGGGTGCAGGGGCGGACTCGGAGGCGCGACCGTTGGACTCGCCGCGCTGTTCGCGGATGGCGGCGATGAGCTCGCTCTTGCGCATCGCCGAAGCGCCCTTGACGCCAATTTGGCCCGCGAGAGCTCGGAGATCTGGCAGCACCATGGAGGTCAGCGAGCCGGAACGCTCGCTGGACGCGACGTCGGCCACCGGGGCCGGTTCGGCCTGCGGCGGAGCCGCGGTCTCGTCCGACGGAGCAGGCACGTCCTGCTCGTTGGAGTGTGAACTCACGGGGTCCGGCTGCGCGATGTCGTCGCTGCTGCCACCAGCCGTGATGAGGTCCGTATCAGTCACGGATTTCCTTTCCTTCCCTCGCCGATCTAATTCCGCGAGGGTTCTGTGCATTCAGCTGTACGGCACGGGGCCGGTCACTGAATGCCTTCGTCCCACCATCGCCTGTGCAACGGTGATCGCCTGGATTCGCCGGAATGGGCGAACCGTCAGTCCACGAGATTGAACACCTAAAGAAAGAGTGGTCGTCCTAGTGTCGGCGCAGGTACAGACGCTGCGATTGCTGGACGAGAGCGAGAATAACCCGCATCCGTGTCCGAAGCAAGAATACCGCTGATTCGCGTGTGACTCGTGTGAACTCCACGGGTGTCGGACGTGAACTTCGCCGACCCTGGAACTCACCGTGCGACCGGAACGCCGGCCGACCATCGGACACCGTCCCCGACCGACATCTCGCGTACGACGAACCCGTGCGCGCTGCCGAATTCCCCGGCTTCGGCGGGCAAATCCGACCCGGAGCTCAGCGCAAGAACCGCAGGTCCGGCACCGGAAAGCACCGCCGCAATGCCAAAACGCCGCAGTATTGCCAGATATTCCGCCGACGCTGGCATCGCCGCCGCCCGCTGTGGTTGGTGCAGCCTGTCCTCGGTCGCCACCATGAGCAGATCGGGCCGCTCGGTGAGCGCCACCACGAGCAACGCAGCGCGGCTGAGGTTGAAGCGGGCGTCGACGTGGCTGACGTGCTCCGGCAGCAAGACCCGGGTCTCGGCGGTCGACGAGCGAACCTCGGGAATGGCGGAGAACAGCCGGATGTCGGGGTGCAACCGCAGCGGTGCCGCCGCGTAGCGCGGTTCGGCGCCCTCGGTGTAGGACACGACTGCCCCGCCGAATACCGCCGCCGAGGCGTTGTCGGGGTGTCCTTCGAACTCCGACGAGAGTTGGACTAGGTCGGCGTCGGTGAATGGCGTCGAATCAGATTGCGCGACAAGTCCGTTCGCGGCTGCGAGTCCACCAACCACGGCGGCAGCCGACGAGCCCAGGCCCCGCGAATGGGGAATGTCGTTGCGGCACCACACCTTCAGCCCGCCGGCGCTCACCCCCGCAACCTCTAGCCCGCGTTCGATGGCGCGGACGACGAGGTGCGTCGCATCCAACGGAACTTGGCCGGCGCCCTCCCCCTCGACCGCGACCGTCAACCCGGATTCGGTTGTCTCCACGACGATCTCGTCGTACAGGCTCAGCGCCAAGCCGAGACTGTCGAAGCCCGATCCCAAGTTGGCGCTCGACGCGGCGACCACGGCACTCGCGGTCAGCCCAGCCGGCAGAATCTGCGTCACCAACGGTTCACCCCGCTAGACCAGCCCGAGTTCGGCTGCGACGGCGATGGGGTCGACGGCGATGGCCGTGACGGGCGGCAACTCCTTCAGCGCCGTGTCGGGATCCTTGAGCCCGTTGCCCGTGACGGTGCACACCACGGTGGAACCGCGCGCTACCCAACCGTCTTCGATCGACTTGAGCAGCCCGGCGATGCTCGCGGCCGAGGCGGGCTCGACGAACACCCCTTCGGCGCGTGCGACCAGGTGATACGCGGCGAGAATCTCCTCGTCCGTGGCGGCGAGGAACCGACCGTTCGACTGTTGTTGCGCCTCGACGGCGGTGTCCCACGACGCGGGCGAGCCGATCCGGATGGCGGTGGCGATGGTTTCGGGGTTGCTCACGGGCTTCCCCAGCACCAACGGCGCCGCGCCTGCGGCCTGCGTACCGAGCATGCGGGGCAGCTTGTCGGCTAGCCCGTCGCGATGGTACTCGCTGTAGCCCTTCCAGTACGCGGTGATGTTGCCCGCGTTTCCGACGGGCAGCGAGTGCACGTCCGGCGCGTGGCCCAGCGCGTCGACGATCTCGAACGCCGCCGTCTTCTGGCCCTCGATGCGGTACGGATTGACCGAGTTCACCAGCGACACCGTCGGGAAGTCCGCGGTGAGCTTGCGCGCCAGTTCGAGACAGTCGTCGAAGTTGCCGTCGATCTGAATGATCTTCGCGCCGTGCATGACCGCCTGGGCGAGCTTGCCCATCGCGATCTTGCCCTGAGGAATCAGCACCGCACAGGTGATGCCCGCGCGCGCCGCGTACGCCGCGGCGGACGCCGAGGTGTTGCCCGTCGACGCGCACAACACCGCCTTCTGACCACGTGCCACCGCCTCGGTGACCGCCATCGTCATGCCGCGGTCCTTGAACGAACCGGTGGGGTTGAGTCCCTCGACCTTCAAATGGACTGTGCAGCCGGTCTGTTCGGACAACCGCTTGGCGTGGATGAGCGGCGTGCCGCCCTCCAGCAGCGTGATCGGCGTCCAGCCGTCCTCGACCGGCAACCGGTCGCGGTAGGAGGCGATGAGCCCCGGCCACGGTTGGTGCACGGCAGTGCGAGACGCGCTCATTCGGTCGTTCCTTCCAGTCTCAGCACGCTGTTGATGCTCTCCACCACGTCCAGATCAGCAAGTGCCGCAACGGTTTCCGACAGCGCGGCATCGGTGGCCTTGTGGGTGACGACGACGATGCGCGCCCCGGCCCGTTGGCCCTCGTGGTCGACCATGCCTTCCTGGCGCACCTCGGCGATGCTCACCTCGCGCTTGCCGAATTCGGCGGCCACCGCGGACAGCACGCCGGGCCGGTCGGCGACGTTCATGCTGACGTAGTAGCGCGTGGGGATGAACCCGATCGGCGAGATCGGGAGCTGCGCGTACTTCGACTCGCGCGGCCCACGGCCACCCTGGACCCGGTTGCGGGCAGCCATCACCAGATCTCCCATCACCGCCGAGGCGGTCGGCGCGCCGCCGGCACCCTGCCCGTAGAACATGAGCCGCCCCGCGGCCTCGGCCTCGACCACCACGGCGTTGAACGCGCCGCCGACCGACGCCAACGGGTGTTCGAGCGGAACCAGCGCCGGGTACACCCGAGCCGAAACGCGTTGCTGACCTTCGTCGTTGGTGAGCCGCTCGCAGATCGCCAGCAGCTTGATGTTGCACCCGAGCGCACGAGCGGACTCGAAGTCCGCGGCGGTGACCTTGGTGATGCCCTCGCGGTACACGTCGTCAGCGGTGACGCGGGTATGGAACGCGATGGAGGCCAGGATCGCGGCCTTCGCGGCGGCGTCGTATCCCTCGACGTCCGCGGTGGGGTCGGCCTCGGCATATCCGAGGGCGCTGGCATCGGCCAAGGCCGACGCGTAATCGGCGCCGGTGTCGTTCATCGCCGACAGGATGTAGTTGGTGGTGCCGTTGACGATTCCCGCCACGCGCAGCACTGTGTCACCCGCCAGCGACTGGGTCAGCGGACGGATCACCGGGATCGCGCCGGCCACCGCGGCCTCGAAGTACAGGTCGGCGTGGGCACTTTCGGCGGCCTGCGCCAGCTCTCCGGTCGACTGGGCCATCAGCGCCTTGTTGGCGGTGACCACCGACTTGCCACGTTCCAGCGCCGCCAGGATCGCCTTGCGTGCGGGTTCGACCGGGCCCATCAACTCGACGACGATGTCGACGTCGTCGCGCGAGACCAGTGCGGCCACGTCGTCGGTGAGCAGTTCGATGGGGACGCCGCGGTCCGCGGCCACCCGCCGGACTCCGATGCCGCGCAGTTCCAGGGGCGCACCGATGCGGGCGGCGAGGTCGGACGCGCTGGCCTCGATGATGCGCACGACTTCGCTGCCAACGTTGCCAAGACCCAATACGGCTACGCCGACGGGCTTCTCGGGCTGGCTCATGCGCGATCCGCCTTCGCTACTCGCTTGAATCTCATTGGGCTCCTACCTCCAGGCTGATCAGGTCATCGACCGTCTCGCGGCGCAGGATCAACCGCGCCACACCGTCCCGCACGGCGACCACCGCGGGGCGGCCGAGCAGGTTGTACCGGCTCGACATCGAATAGCAATAGGCGCCGGTGGCGGCGACACCGACGAGGTCACCCGGCGTCACGTCGTCGGACACCCAGGTGTCGCGAACGACGATGTCGCCACTCTCGCAGTGCTTTCCGACGATGCGCGCCAACGTCGGCGGAGCATCGCTGACGCGGGACACCAGTCGGGCGTCGTATTCGGCTGCGTAGAGCGAGGTGCGGATGTTGTCGCTCATGCCACCGTCGACGCTGACGTAGCGACGGTGGGCGCTCTGGCTGATCGCGACGTCCTTGACCGTGCCGACCTCGTAGAGCGTGATGGTGCCGGGTCCGGCGATGGCCCGGCCGGGTTCCACCACCAGCTTCGGCGCGGGCAACCCCACGGCGGCGGACTCGTTGCGGACGATGGCATCCAGCTTGTCGGCCAGGTCGTACATCGGGGGCGGATCGTCTTGCGGCAGATAGGAGATGCCGAGTCCGCCGCCGAGATCGACGATGGAGATCTGCGCGGTCTTCTCGACGCCGAACTCAGCGACCACGTCGCGCAACAGCCCGATCACACGGTGTGCGGCGAGCTCGAACCCAGCGACGTCGAAGATCTGCGACCCGATGTGGCTATGCAGCCCGACCAGCCGCAGGTGGTCGGCGGCGAACACGCGGCGCACGGCGTCCATCGCGGCGCCGCTGGCCAGCGACAGCCCGAACTTCTGATCCTCGTGCGCGGTCGAGATGAACTCGTGGGTGTGCGCCTCGACGCCGACCGTCACGCGCACCAGCACGTCCTGAACGATGCCAGCCTCACCAGCGATGGCGTCGAGTCGTTCGATCTCGGTCATCGAGTCCAGCACGACATGTTCGACGCCGGCCTTCACCGCGGCGATGAGTTCGGGAACCGACTTGTTGTTGCCGTGCAACGCGATCCGCTCTGCCGGGAATCCGGCATGCAACGCCACGGCCAGCTCGCCGCCGGTGGCGACGTCGAGCGACAGGCCTTCCTGTTCTACCCAGCGGGCCACCTCCGAACAGAGGAAGGCCTTGGCGGCGTAGCGCACGTGCTCGCCGCCGCCGAACGCCGCGGCGATGTCCCGGCAGCGGGACCGGAAGTCGTCCTCGTCGATGACGAACAACGGAGTGCCGTACTCCTCGGCGAGTCGCGTCACCGGCACGCCCGCGATGCTGACAATGCCGTCGGATCCGCGAACGGCGTTGCGCGGCCACACGTTCGGAGCCAACGAGAGCATCTCGGCGACCGACTGCGGGCGCGCGGGAGCGCCACCGTGATGGATCTCGTCGGCGTGCCGTGGTCCGGCGGGGTGTGCGTTCACATGCGCTCCGGTGCACTGACGCCGAGGATGGCGAGCCCGTTGGCGATGACCTGCCGCGTGGCGCTGCACAGCGCCAGTCGGGCGGCGTTCAGTTCGCTCGGCTGCTCGTCACCCTGCGGGAGCACCCGGCAGGAGTCGTAGAACCGGTGGTAGTCGCCGGCGAGATCCTCCAGATAACGGCAGACGCGGTGCGGTTCACGAAGGGAAGCAGCGGTTTTCAGCACCCTTTGGAAGTCTCCGAGGCTGCGCATCAGCGTGCCCTCGCGGTCGTGCACGAGCAGGTCCAGGTGCCCGGTGTCGGCGGCGATGCCCAGCTCGGCGGCGCTACGCGCCAGCGCAGACAGCCGGGCGTGCGCGTATTGCACGTAGTAGACCGGGTTCTCGGTGGTCGCCGAGGACCACAGCGCCAGGTCGATGTCGATGGGCGAGTCCACGGAACTGCGGATCAGCACGTAGCGGGCGGCGTCGACCCCGATGGCGTCGACGAGGTCGTCGAGCGTGATGACGGTGCCCGCGCGCTTGCTCATCCGGACGGGTTGACCGTCGCGCACCAGGTTGACCATCTGTCCGATCAGCACTTCGACGGTGTTCGGATCGTCGCCGAGCGCCGCGGCGGCCGCCTTCAGCCGCGCGATGTAGCCGTGGTGGTCGGCGCCGAGCATGTAGATGCACAGGTCGAAGCCGCGCTGCCGCTTGTCCAGGAAGTACGCGAGGTCACCGGCGACGTAGGCGGCGTTGCCGTCGCTCTTGATGACGACGCGGTCCTTGTCATCGCCGAACTCGGTGGTGCGCAACCACGTTGCGCCGTCCTTCTCGTAGATGCTGCCGGTCTCGCGCAGCTTGGCGATGGCCTGCTCGACTCGGCCGCTGGTGTGCATCGAGTCTTCGTGTGTGTAGACGTCGAAGTCGGTGCCGAAGTCGTGCAACGACTTCTTGATGTGGGTGAACATCAGGTCGACGCCGATGGCGCGGAACGTCTCCTGGCGCTCGTCGTCGGGCTGGCCGAGCACGTCGGGCACCTTGGCCACGACCTGGGCGGCGATGTCGGCGATGTAGTCGCCCGCGTAGCCGTCCTCCGGAGCCGGCTCGCCCTTGGCGGCGGCGACCAGCGAGCGGGCGAACCGGTCGATCTGAGCGCCGTGGTCGTTGAAGTAGTACTCCCGTACTACCTCGGCACCCTGGGTCGACAGCAGCCGACCAAGCGCGTCGCCGACGGCCGCCCAGCGAGTGCCGCCGATGTGGATGGGGCCGGTCGGGTTGGCCGAGACGAATTCGAGGTTGATCTTGGTGCCTGCGAGGTCGGTCGAACCGCCGTACGCCTCCCCCGCGCCGAGCACGTCGTCGACGACGACGGCCTGGGCCGACGTCTCGATCCGCAGGTTGACGAACCCGGGTCCCGCGACGTCGGCGGCGGCGATGCCAGCGGTGGCGGCCAGCGCCGTGGCCAACCATCCGGCCAGGTCACGGGGGTTCTTGCCGACCTTCTTGGCGAGTTGAAGAGCCAGGTTGGTGGCGTAGTCGCCGTGCTCGGGGTTGCGGGGGCGCTCGACGGTGACGGTTGCGGGCAGCGCGGCAGCATCGAGGCCGTGCTCGGCCAGCACCGCGGCAGCGGTGGTCTTGAGCAGCTCGGCCAGATCGGCGGGGGTCACGGGGCACCATCCTATGGTCTGGGGTGGTCAGCCCCCGAATCAGTTTCGCCGGGCGGCACAGCGACTCGCGATGCGATTGGACATGGGGCGATGCGTTAGGCTGTCGGGGCCCAACGGCGCAGTTGTTCTCATGCGCCCCCGTAGCTCAGGGGATAGAGCGTCTGCCTCCGGAGCAGAAGGCCGCAGGTTCGAATCCTGCCGGGGGCACCAGGTCGGAGCATAGTTTCGCCTCTAATGGGCAACTACCGGGCAATAAGTCGCGATCGCGCCCATAAGACCGTCGGTTGCGCCCCCTGCGCGGTCCGCTTGGCACAATCGGCCCGAATCGCCCTGTCGTCACCGCACGTTGGACAAGTTGTCTCAGCTGCCTGCGAGAGTCAGAATCCGCAGCCCACCTCACAGCAGCGGATGGATCACGGTCAACGGGAGATGCCGAGGATCGAACACCGCGGGAAGGCTGCCGCTACCAAACAGCAGGCCGTGACGGAGGAACAGAAATGAGCGACAAGAAGATCCGGTCCTCGACGGGCACCTCGGTGCATCGCATCGAGCTAGCCGAAGGCCAGCTGCCCGACATGGCCTGCGGCGTTAACGGGGTTGCGCAACAGACGTGGTTTCGGCCCACCCACATCGATGTGGAGTTCGACCCCAAAGGCGTGGTGGAGACCCGCATCTACGGCCAGCAAATCAAGCAGGACGGCTCCCTGAGCGAGCGCGAGTTGGATCACCGTTGGCGTCGGCAATGACTACCAACAGCCTGGTGCTGACATGCCGCGCCGACCGGCCCGCCGTCTCTCGCAGCATGGAGACTGCCGCGACACGTGTGCAACTGAAGCGCTAATGCGCGAAATACGTGCAATACTAAAGTCAGTGCCTTGGCCGAACCCGCGGCTATGGGCGCGATCAGGAGGCACCCAATGGCTTCGCAATCACCAGTCGACACTCTCGGCTCCCACGCTCCGGCCGTCCGAGACCTAATCGTCGAAGTCGTGCAGTCCAGACACGACCGTGTCGCGGAGGCACACGTGACCTCGGGGTCGCGATACGCGATGTTGTACAGCACCCTTTGGCGCGATCTTCTAGTCGATGCGAAGGACGCACTGGTCGATCGCGGTTTCCAATCGCGGAAGCTGTCCCCGGCGGGGTATGAGCTTCCCGTCGTCAACGACTGCCTGTTGTACGTCTGGCGTGTGCCGGGCGCTCCGCACGCGGTTAGCGAGTTCGCGTCGAGTTCGACGCGGAAGAATGGTTTCGCAGTCCCGCCTCCGGACCCGATGCTGTTCGAGCCTGATCTCGGGAACGTGCTGGAGTCGGACGCCGATGATGCGAGCGAGGACACAGATGGGGCGAACCTAGAGCGCCTCGTCAGGGCGGTTGGCGACACGATGCCCCTTGTGCTCATCATGGTCCATTCGTCCCCGCGGCAGCTGCAGTCGATTGAGTGGGCCGTCGCGGTCCTCGACGATGCTGGCAAGGTCAAGCTGCACGGGCATGAGGCGATCTGGGAGCCTGAGGTCGACGTCAACGATGCTGCCTCTGACGTCGAGTCGTTCGACAGCGGAACTCCGGCCGTCCCGTCCGTAGAGCTCCAGAAGCAGGAGGACACGCGTCCGGATGCGTAACGACACCCCGAGCCTCTTCGATCTGCCTGGCTCTGGGCAGGTGCACGGCCGCTTCGAACCGGCGCGGCTGACCCAGGCCCGTGTTCGCTGCTCAATGACGAAGTCGGACTTGGCCGCCGAGGTGGGGGTATCGGCCGCCGCGATCGGCCAGTATGAGGCTGGAGTCAACTCACCTCGATCAGATGTCATTGACCGGCTGGCAAAAGCCCTCGACGTCGACCCGAGCTTCTTCGGCGTAGGTCGCCCATTGGCGCGCCTTGACACTGTGAACGCTCACTTCCGGAGCTTGCGTTCAGCGCGCGTGAGCGACCGCCAGAAGGCGCTGGCCACGGCGGCCCTAGTGTGGGAGCTGACCTTCGCGCTAGAGCGACACATCAAGCTCCCCGCGGTCGACCTTCCCGATATACAACCCGGAACCAGACCCGCTGAGGCCGCCGCGCTTCTGCGGCGCCATTGGGGCCTGCCCGACGGCCCGGTCAAGCACCTGGTAGCCACGGCAGAGTACCGCGGGGTCGTCGTAGCCGTCCGTCCTCTCGGTGAGATTGACGCCGTCGACGCCTTCTCCGTCGTAATTGTTGACCGCCCGATCATCATCACGACTCCGCGGCGGACCGAGAACGTGTTCAAGCACCGGTTCTCGATTGCGCATGAGATCGGGCACTTGCTGCTACACGCCAATTCCGGCGAGTACAGCGCGGCTAACGAAAAGGAGGCCGACGAGTTCGCCGCCGCATTTTTAACGCCGGCGGCTTCGATGGATGCTGCTCTGCCGCAGCGGCTCGACTTGGCCGCCCTCGACCGGCTTGGCAGGACGTGGGGCGTCTCGCCCCATTCGCTGGTTCGCCGAATGGTCGAGCGCGGACGCACCACCGAGTCGTCTGCCCGCAGGGCGTACCAACGCCTCGCGGTTGTCAACGACCCGCGCGCCGATCCGGCGAGCTTGTACCCCGGTGAGGTGCCGACGCTGCTGAAGAAGGCAGCCGCCCTTTCCGGCGACCATGGCGGAGGCATCCCTGCTCTCGCTCAGGCTCTCAAGATCAGCCCCAGACTGGTCCGCGACCTGCTCGGAGAAGCCGATCAGCGGCCGGTGCTGCGCCTAGTCGGCGACGAGTGAACCCGTGTTTCATTCGGACGATTGTTGGTTGAAGACCGCGGTCCGCAAGTGTGACTCAATCCGTAACTGCGAATAAGGATGCTGACTGATGGCCTATCCCACGCTGGCGCTCCACCTTCTAATCTCGGCACCTGGGGACGTACCGCCGGACGACATGGCTGTCATGCGCAAGACGATAAGCCAGTGGAACCTCAACCTCGGTCGCATCGTCGGGCTCACCGTGCTGCCCGTCTCTTGGACTGAGCATGCCGTCGCTGAGTTCGGCGAACGACCCCAATCCATTCTCAACCACCAGATCGTGGAAGAGGCGGACCTTGCTGTTGCACTGTTCTATGACCGCCTGGGGACGCCGACCGGTGAGTCTGAGTCGGGTACAGCCGAGGAAATCAACGTCCTAGTAGAGGCCGGGAAATCAGTGGCGGTGCTGGTGAATACGACTCCGCGCGCACCCCTCAGTGGTCTGGCACTTGAAGAAAGGCAGCGGCTCACCGCATACCTGAACGATGTGCGTAAGACCGCGCTCGTTTTCGAGTACGCACACGCAGGTGATCTTGTCGGACACCTCAACAACTTCCTCAGCCGTGCGACGGCTCAGTTCCAACAATCCGTTGAGTCGTCCAAGATCGAGGAGGCGGGGGATTCCCCGGACCCCTCTGAGGGGGTGTGGCCGCGCGCCGAGGTGCGCGAGACCGTTGAAAGTGACAGCAAAGGACGAGTTAAGACGAAACGCAAGTGGGCCTTGGTGCTTCACAACACGTCTCGCGGCCCGGCGTCCGACGTCGATTTCAAGTTCGAGAACCTGCCCACGAATGCGCTCTTCCGTGCGCACCGCGAGGACGGCTTGCTTGGCATCATCCCGCCCGGCCAAGAGGTGCGGTTCCCGCTGATGTTGGCGATGGGATCACCCGACGCCGTCGACTGCGTGGTCACCTGGACCGATGCGGGTGGTCATGCTCGAGAGACGAGGGCGACTGTGCGTACCTGATTCTGGCAGACCATTGCTGAAAGCCTTGAAAGTAACCCGATTTGGCCGTCAGCTGGCACCTATGCGGCGCACCAGCGGATCGAAGGGCAGTACGGTCGCACCGCCGATACCGGGAAGGGAGCTTCGGACACCGTGCTGACCCAGGCGGCCGGTCGGTGCGGCGATGGTGATCTGGGCACCACGGATCCGGATAGGGCGGCAGGGGTCGGCGCAAACAGAGTGACCTCAGATCAGTGGAGGGCCTGCCTTAGGCGGTACCGGAAGGGGCCTCGTCTCCCGCTGGGTCGACGAACAAACAACTGGCACGACTGCTCGCGCATCTCGCCGAAGCGATCAGGACGTTGGACGAGGAACCGCGCCGTTCCTACGCAAATCCACTAGCAGGAGCGACGATACTGATCGCGTGTACGGATGTGATTTGCTCTAGCGGCGTCGGCACTGTTTAGAACGAATAGCCGGCGCTGATTGTCGCGATCTGCAGCGCCGCGTTCAGCCTCGGCGCCGTTAATTGGCACTCCGATGAGCTAGCTGCTGTCGGGATTGTCGCGGTGGTATTCCAAATGCTCTTCGTCGAGCCGGTCACGCTCGGCCTTCGTCTCCGCCTCCGCTTCCCAGCCACAAGCGCAGGTGACCCTGTACGCGTAGTTCCCCATGCTGCACATCATGCTCGACGCTGATCCTGAGGTGCTGCGTTCGACCGCCTATTCTTCGGCACTGCTCCCGTGATGCGGATCTGCTTCGGCGTTCTTGGACGAGGGTTTCTTGGGAGATTCGTTCGTCACCGCGTCGCGCACCGCCTTGCGAACGTCTGCCGCGATCTGACGTAGCGGATGCGACGTGGCCGTCCGGGCGCTCGGAGACTCGGAAGCCGCCGGCTCGGGATCCGCCGCCGAACGCAACTTCGCCGTCGGCTTCGAGCGAATCGTCGTGCCCGGGCTCGCCGGTGGCTTGGCATCCACGGACGGTTCCGATTTGCTTGCCGCAGAGGATGTTTGCGCCGCCGCAGTGGTGGTCGTGGGCACGGCGGGCGTGCCCGCCGCGCGAATGTCCTCGACCGCGGTGACGACGGCGTCGGCGATGACCGACACGGCCGCGTTCCCTGCTTCGGCTGTCTTCGCGACCCCCGCGGCGATCGCCCGGGCCGGATCGCCCGTGACCGCCAATTCCTGTGCCACGGCGTCGGGAACCGCCGTCGTCGCGCCCAGCACCTCGTTGAAGGCCGGGAAGACGACCGCTCCCCCGACGTTGAGCAGGCCAACTACCGCAACCTGCACGAACCCGTTCGGCGTGACGGTCGGCGTGGGGTTGGGCACGATGGGTGCGTTGAGCGCATCGAAAGTGTCCTGGCGTGCGCTCTGCACTGCCGCGAGGACACCCGGCAGTCCGTCGGCGACTGACGGAACGACGTTGAGCAGCCCGACCACGCCCACCTTGAAGGCGTTGAACGCACGTGGCGCGACTTCCGAACCGTCGGCAAGAATCGTTGCCGCCGCCGCCGCGTTCGTCGGGCCGGTCACCGATGCGGCGGTGGCGCCGAGCGCCTTCAACAGGTCACCGGCCTGCAATGCGCCGAGGAACGTCGCGGGCGTCAGCACCGACGTCACCACGGCCGTCGCCCCGGTCTGCACCACTAGCGGGCAGATTATGGAGCAGTAGATCACCTGGTTACCAAGGAAACTGGTGATCAGTCCACCGGGAGGCACTTCCGTCGCGACCAATCGGACGTCTGCCGACACCACCGGTGGCGCATGCTCGGGAGCAACGGGAGCACCGGGCACGATGGCCATCGCTGCGGTGCTCGCGACCGCGAGACCCGCGGCAGTGAGGACGGTGTGCCCGCGGGTCGATGACTGCATGGTCCCCCCTCGTCGACGCTGGTACCCGTGACACGTACTGCGCGCGGGCGCAGTTCAATCCGGTCACCGGAGGGTAGGTGCTGCCGGGACAGGTGCTGGTGAGTGCGGTGCTGGCGAGTGAGGATGTGTGAACGTGCTCGGCGATGCTGCGGTAGGCGGTGGTGCGAGCGGCGCGGCTGAGGCACCGGCGACGAACCCGCAGGTAGACGTCACTTCGGTGCCCGGCTCACCGAGATCTGCCATCGCGCTCCGCCTCGCCTCAGCCGGAACCTTCGCCACCCCCCAGGAGTACAGGGATTCATTCGCGACGAGCGAGGCACAATTTGGTCTTTGAACCGTGACGACGATTTCGCAGGCAGCTCCACCGCTGTTGCCGCAGTCGAAGAGGGCCGCACTCTTGGCGTCGGCCTCACTGGCTTGCTGCGACGACGTGCCGGAAGCTCCGTCGGCAAGCGAGTACGAGATAGCGCCCCAGTACTGCTGATCGGCGAGGGTGGGCGCGGCGGTGACGATCACCGTTGCGCCGACCACCGCGGCTACCGCGCTCGCGGCGAGAATTCCCTTGGTGATCATTTGTCCGCCCCTTCAGAAAGACCCGACTCGGCAATAGCCGACTCCCCGTGCCATCGCAACACCCTTTGCGCGGGAGCGTGGTCGATCCGCAATAATTGACGCCTACGTAAGCCACGCGTCCTCCGAGTATCGGCGGAACGCGACTCGATCGACGCGCGCAGAGCTAGCATCAGGATGCAGTTAGGCATTGTCATAGGGAGATCGATGCCCAGACGCACGCAGACACAGCCCGGAATCTTCATCAGCCACACCGCTGCCGAAGCGGAAGTCGCCGAATGGCTCAAGAGCGCATTGAATCGGGATTTCCTTGGGGGGCTGAGCATTTACGTGTCATCGGATCGGGAGACGATAGCGGCGGGGCAGCGTTGGCTCGACAGCCTCGTCCAAGCCCTGAAAGGCGCCGACCTTGAAGTGTTGGTACTGAGCCGCGAGTCCATGAAGAGACCGTGGGTCAACTTCGAGGCCGGTGCAGGGTGGATTCAGGGCATCCCCATCGTGCCCGTGTGTCATTCCGGCCTGGACATGAACGAACTCCCGGTGCCACTCAACATGCTGCAGTCGATCGTCCTGACGTCACCCGAGGGACTCGCAAAGCTGTACGACGCGGTCGCAGGCATTCTTGGACTCAACACGCCTGCAGTAGATTTCGCGAATCTCGCCGCGCAGGCCCGTGAGCTCGAGGCAAGGCAGGAACAGGCGAACTCGCCGATCAAGATGATCGAGAACCCGCGCGTCCTGTGTGCAGCCAGCGCTCCATACGCGCAGCCTAGGTACGGGTTCGACGCCGACGTCGCGGTCGTGGAGAAGCACTTTCCGAACTGCGTCACCGTCGATCGGGCGCTCGACAGTTCCACCCTGCTCGACCGCCTCACCAGCGAGCGTTACGACATCCTGCACCTGGTGTTGCGGGTTGATCAGGTCACGGGGTCGTTGCTCTTCGATTCCTGCGGGCCGCAAGTGGATGTCGCGCCCGGCGACGACGTGATGACGTCGGAGGCGTTCGCATCACTGTTGACGGAGTCAGGCACTCGGCTCGTGGTTCTTGCCACGTGCAAGTCGTTGTTGTTGGCCGTGGACGTCGCCCGCGTGGCGAACATGGCGGCGAGCGACGAGGACATCTTTGCCGCAGAAGCCGTCGACTGGGCGGATCACTTCTACGGCCTGCTGGTCAAGGGGAAGTCCGTCCACAAGGCATTCGACCTCATGCGGTCGCAAGACAAGTTGGCGATCCGCGCGGTGTACCAGGAGGACGTCAAGTTCGCCCTGCGGCAAGGCGTGACCGGGCGGGACTAGGCAGTTCGTACGGGACTATGCAATAGGTACGGCATCGGCCGGTTCAGCCGGGCGATACTGGAAGCGGCGCAACGCCCGTCGGCTTCGACTGAATCTCCAGGCCACCTTCAACGCCCAACTGTCCGCGTGCACCTCGCCGTACTGAAGAACCAAGGTCGCGCGCAGCAGTCCGGGCGCACAGACGAGATTGCCGTGATAGGTGCGGTAGCCCCAAAATACGCAGGCGTCGCCCGGTTGAAGCGCAACGATGTGCTTCTCGGGAGCATCGAGCACCGCCTTTGTGACACGGCGGCGGTACGCCGAGTTGTATGTCCGGATCACGTCGACGAGATGTGAAGCGACGAAGCGGCGATATGGGCGCTTGTTGGCGAAGGTCGCCAATTCGCCACAGCTGCCGACAGTGGCGCGAGGAATGAATATGGGCACGACGATCGTCAGAACGCTTGCGTCGTAATGAAACAGGTTCGAGCGTGCCCGTGGACCAGTACCGGCGCGAACGGGAATGCCGCTCCGTATTTCCTGTGCCGCATCGACTTTGGGAAATCCAAGTCTCGCGGTCTCACTGAAGAGCTGTCGCAGTGCGGGGTCGGAGACCAGTTGATGCGCCGGTGAGCCGATCTCCTGATCGGGTTGGGTGATCAAGAAGTCGCCTTCGCCGTGACGGGCCATATGGTCGGTCACCGAGACACGCAGGGCTTCCAACCATTCATCGGAGAACACGTCTCGAAGCTGCACCACGCCGTGGTCATCGAGTTGGTTCGCGAGCCACGACGCCGCAATGCCGTCGAGACTGACTATCTTCTCGTTCACCGTGTGCCGCCCGCCCCTGCGGCCACGAAATACGAATTGGGCAAATCACCAACTGGTCGCAATGTGGTCGAACCTCCGTGCCAGCATGAGAAGTGGGGCGACGGCGGACTGTAGCACGTGATTTCGTGGGTTTCCTGTACGACGTCGGCGATCGGCAGGTCACAGCCGTTCGCCGCCGAGTGGTCCCCAGGCACGCCTCGGAATCGCTCGGCGTGGCCTCAGCGTGACGAAGCCTTAATCGAATTGCTATGGCGGCCTTGCTCATCGAATCGCCGTGGCTCTCCTACGATCAAATTGACAACTATGTAATTTGCAAGGAATTGGGGCCATGCAGCGGATTGTTCGGTATGTCCTTGCCATTAGCGTGATCGCTGCGGCCGTGGTGTCGGATCCGGCCGGCGCGAGCCTGGCGGCGCTGAACCGCTCGATTCTGCCCGCCATCGCTTCGGTGCTGCCAAGGCAGGGCGACGTGGTGGGCGTGGCGCACCCAGTGGTGGTGACGTTCAATGCGCCAGTCACCGACCGGCGAACGGCCGAGCGCGCCATCGAGATTGCATCGACACCCGCGATGACGGGCAAGTTCGAATGGCTCGACAATGAGGTCGTGCAGTGGATTCCCGACCGATACTGGCCGGCGCACAGCACGATCGCGCTGTCGGTGGGTGGCCTGGCAACGAACTTCGCTACGGGGCCCGCCGTCGTCGGTGTCGCCAACATCTCGGAGCACACGTTCACGGTGACCATCGACGGCATCGACGCGGGACCACCGTCGGCACTACCGTCGCCGCACCACCGCCCCCACTACGGAGAAGCGGGAGTGTTCCCCGCCTCGATGGGTCGGCCCGAGTACCCGACGCCCGTCGGCACGTACACGGTCTTGGCCAAAGAACGCGACGTGACAATGGATTCGAGCAGCGTCGGCATTCCCGTCGATGCTCCCGACGGCTATCTGCTGGACGTGGAACACGCCGTCCGGTTCACCAGCCGTGGCCTCTTCGTGCATTCGGCGCCGTGGGCCGTCAACTCGCTCGGGTACGACAACGTCAGCCACGGCTGCATCAGCCTGAGCCCCGAGGACGCCGAGTGGTACTTCAACACCGTCAACGTCGGCGACCCGGTCATCGTGCAGGAGAACAGCATCGAGGTTCCGCGACCAGTGTCGCGGTAACCAAGCTCGCGCGCCTCGTCGCGCAGTCCTGGTGTACACGTTTACCGACTCAGTTCCGTTCCAGCCTGTGACTCGCTGCGCCACGGCAAGATTCAGGGCCGCGCGGGTACAGCAACTCGCCCGGCGACACCAGTCGCCGGGCGAGAAGGATCGAGCTCAGTGCGTGCCGTCAGGCGGCAGGGCCGGGCAAGATCGGCTGACCGGGCGCAGGGGCGCCGGCCGGCGCCGGTGCGATCGGGTCGCCCTTGCCGCCGTAGCCGCCCGCCATGTCGAGCAGGGGTGCGCCAGCCGCGACGGGAGCGGCCACAGGAGCGCCTGCCGGCACCACCGGAACCACAGGCACCGGCGGAGCCAAGGGCACCGGCGGGACTGGCGGAGCCACTGGCACCACCGGGACCGGCGGAGCCACTGGAATCGGGCCAGGCAAGGCCATCGGGATACCCGCCGCCATGTCAGTGAGTGGAGCGCCGGCCGGAGCGCACGCAGCCGCAGCCGCAGCCGCAGCCGGAGCTGCACCCACGACCTCGCCCGCCGACGTCTGAATGCAGTCGTACCCGCCGGTCACCCAGGAGGCGGCGGCGACGTCCGGACTCAGAGCTATGGCGACTCCGCACAACCCAGCGCCGGCGGCCACAACCTTGATGCTCAATCGATCAAACATCGTCATCGACGTCGACTCCTTAATTCGCGCTCCGACAATCCGCGTTCACGGGTACAGCAGTACGGCATGCCCAACCAACGTCACGGTTGGACGGCCGCGTCAATTATCAGCAGCGGAAATCGATTTCGCGCCACGCCGCACCCGACCGTTTCCAAATGGTGACGTTGGCGTGGTCTAACGGTGAGCGGTCATCGGCCGGCACCGATGCTACTTTCACGCCTGGCACTGGAAGGAGCGCATGTGGCCGACGACAACAAAGAGGTGTACGCCTGGGAGGGCCTCATGAAGGAGGCAGGGGTTAGCCCTTGGCTGCGGCGGTTTCACATGATCCTTTGGTACGTGCTGTTGTTGCTCATCATTCTCGCGGTCGCACTGACCGTCATTGGCATCTTCGTCGGCGGCACGCTCCTTGAGATTGGACTCCCGCTGTTGGTGAGCGTCGTCGTCTTGATGGTTGCGGCGA
>Ga0207668_10000252_pt1 | contig 35699 bp, 41 predicted proteins | sample KBSS43metaG_FD_184323 | JGI IMG/M metagenome (GOLD analysis project Ga0207668, IMG submission 184323) | Switchgrass rhizosphere microbial communities from Kellogg Biological Station, Michigan, USA - KBS S4-3 metaG (SPAdes) (version 2) | ecosystem: Host-associated > Plants > Roots > Rhizosphere...
TGGCGCCTGACACCATTCAACGGCGGTTCAGTCGTGAGGCCCTCCCTTGTCCCGGCGAGGGAGGGTTTCATGTATCTGCGACTTGGGCTTGGACTGATTGCGCTCGCTGGCTCAGCGGGCATCTCGGCGATGCCGGTGTCGACTTTTCTCGCCAAGGCTTCGGCGCTGAAGGCGAAAGGTCCGTTCGCGCTCTTCTCCGGCGATCTCAAGCTGCTGACCAACCAGGTTAAGGGCGACTTCGCTCAGATTGCGGCCGAGCGCAAAGCCGCTCAGGCGGCGCACCGCCCGGCGGCCTTCTGCCCACCTGGCAAAAGCATCAGCCTAACCGACAAGGACATCATGGCGGCGATGGAGGCGGTCTCGACCGATACCAGGGACGCACTTCGCGCCGACATGGCGCGGCGCTTCCCCTGCCCGCGCTAGCGACCCTTCCAACTGCTGGCAGCGAGCCGCACAACCAGCGGGGTCAGGCCGCGATACGCCGACGCGTGATAGATGGAGCCGGTCTCCAGCTCCTTGCACAACCGGCGATGGGCTTCACCGAGGGCATGATAGGGCAGCCCCGGCAGCAAATGGTGGAGCGCGTGATAGCGCAGGCCGACCGGCGCCCACAGCGCGGGCAGCGCGCCCGGCGGCGGCACATTGACGCTGTCGAGATATTGCGCGGTGACGCTCATCGGCTCGCCCTCATTCTCCCACAAATGGGCGACCAGCGTGCGGATCTGGTTGAGGAACATCACCCCCGCCGCGACGCCGAGGAAGATCAGGAAAGCGCGCAGCGGCACCACCCCAGTCGCGACCAGCGCCAGCAATGTAATCGCCCAGGCGCTTGCCGCGCCTTCCTGCCACGCCCAGTCGCGGGCGAACTCGCCTTCCGGCGCCGGACGGACGAACTTCGGGTTGATCTGCAGCCCCGAATATTTGCCGACCACGATCGCGCGCAGCCGCTTCGACAGCAGCGATAGCGGGGCGAGGATGCCGAACCGGATGAGCATGCCGATCGGCGCCAGCGCGGCGACGACCAGGAATAGCGGCAGCGTCCACGGGTGCATCAGCGCCAGCGGCAGATATTCGGGATCGTCGGCTGTCCCGTAATAGGTCTTGGCGTGATGCTGGTTGTGGACGCCCTCATACATGAAGGACGGGATCATCATCGGCACGCCGACGATGAGGTTCCAGGTGAAGCGAAAGCCCTTCACCGCGCCCTTCTTGATGTGAGTGAGCTCGTGAATGAAGGAGCCGGCGCGATAGAGTGCAAGCACCGCAACCACGCCGCTGACCAACGCCAGCGGCCACTGCAGCGCCATGGTCGCGATCAGAGCGGCATAGCCGAGCGCAGCCGAGCCGAGCATGTCCGCCCAGTAAATCGACGACCGCGGCACATTAAGGTCGCGCGTCAGATTGGCGGCGGCCTTGAGCATCGTCGCGTCGTCCTTGACGCGCGCCGGCGCGCGCTGCCCGGGGGCAACGTCGGGGGAGCGCTCAAGGGTCGCGGGATCGGTCATCGTGGTCTGCAAGGCGGTGTCTCTGCCATTAGATAGTGGCGGGACTTAGGCGTCTCAACCTTAACTGGCGCTGGGCGCACGGAGACGCTAGCCGTCGCCCATGAGCAGCACCGTAACGATCCGGCCGGTTTCGACCAAGGCCGACAAGAAGGCTTTCGTCGACTTCGCCTGGGAGGTTTACAAGGACGATCCGGCCTGGGTCCCGCCGCTCAAGGACGAAGTCCACGGCCTGATTACGCCGGGCAAGAACCCGTGGTTCGAACATGCCAAGGCGCAGCTGTGGCTGGCCGAGCGCGGCGGCAAGGTCGTCGGGCGGATCAGCGCGCAGGTCGACGAGCTCGTCCAGGAGCATATGGGCAAGGGCATCGGCCAGTGGGGCTTCTTCGATGCCCTCGATGCCGAGGCCGCCGCGGCGCTCATCAAGACCGCCGAGGAGTGGCTGCGCGCGCAGGGCATGACCAGCTCGCTCGGTCCGATCAGCCTCTCGATCTGGGACGAGCCCGGCCTCGAGATCGAGGGCTTCGCCGAGCCGCCGACGGCGATGATGGGCCACCACAGGCCCGAATATCAGGGCTGGATCGAGGCCGCGGGCTACGCCAAGGCCAAGGACCTCGTCACCTACGGCCTCAACATCGAGCATTGGGAAGACCCGATGATCGACCGCCTGATCGCGATGGGCGAGCGCAACCCGAAGATCCGCATCCGCATGGTCGACAAGTCGAAGTTCAACCAGGAAGCGGAACTCATCCTCAACCTCCTCAACGACGCCTGGTCGAGCAATTGGGGCTATGTCCCGCTGACGGAGGCCGAGATCAAATATGCCGGCAAGAAACTGAAGCCGATCATCTTCAATGAGCTGGTGCGCATCGCCGAAGTCGATGGCGAGCCGGTCGCTTTCATGCTGACCATTCCCGACATCAACGAGCTGACCGCCGACCTCAACGGCGAGCTGTTCCCGTTCAACTTCATCAAATTGCTGTGGCGCCTGCGGAAGCCGCGCACCCGGCGCCTGCGCGTGCCGCTGATGGGCGTCTCCAAGAAGCTCCACCACTCCCGGCTCGCCAGCCAACTCGCCTTCATGATGATCGAGTACACCCGGCGTGACGCGACCACGAAATATGGCGCGACCCACGGCGAGTTCGGCTGGATCCTCGAGGACAATAAGGGGATGCTGTCGATCGCCCAGCTGCCCGGCGCCGCGATCAATCACCGCTACCGGATTTACGAAAAGGCGCTCTGATCAGCGCTTGCGCGCGCGCCCATAGCTCGCTGCGCCGGCAGAACCCTTGATCCAGTCGGCAAGCAGCGAAAAATAGCCCGCGGCAACGCGGGTCACAGTGCGGCTGCCGTCGGGCGCCTGGGTGAATTCGTAGATTCCGTGATCGGTGTCCGGGAAGCTGTAAATGGTGATGTCCCGGCCTTCCTTGCGCAGCGCCGACAGGCGTTCGAAGGTGACCTCGGGTGGCGCCTCGCGGTCCTTCTCCGCGAACACCCACAACAGCGGCACCTTGAGCCGGCGGATGGTGATCCGGCTGTCGTAATTCCAAATCAGCTCGTCATGGTCGAACAGGCCCTGGCCAACGCGCCGCAACTCGGCGTCGCTCTCGTGCAGCATCGGGCCGGTATATTCGCCCTTGATTGCGCCGTACCCGCGTTGCCCTGAATAGCGCTGCTTCAGCGCCTCGAATTGCTCGAACCCCGCCGTGAAATGCGACGACGCCACGCGGGAAGCGGCGGCGGCGAGTTCCAGCGCCGATGCGATTTCGCGCTGGCCGTACCCCTTCTCGCGCAAATCATCGATGACCTGCTCACCGTCTTCCTCAATCGGGCTCGAAATTAGCCCGAAGCCAACGGCGACGAAATCGGCCGGTGAGCGCGTTGCGGCGAGCGGCGCAACCCAGCCGCCCTGGCTGCCGCCGAAGAAACCGGCACGTGAATAACGGCCGGCGGCCAGCTTCCGCGCCTCGACCAACGCTGCAGCGGCGTCGTCGGCAAGGAGTTCGAAGTTCTGCGTATAGTCACCCTCGGAGCGCGCCGTCCCGCGCTTGTCATAAGCGAAGACGGCCAGTCCGTTCGCAGCGAGGATGTAAGGGTAATAGCCTTCGCGCGGCGAACTGTGCTCGGACCCGTGAACCGTCACGACCAGCGGATGCGGTCCCGGCGTCGGCGGCTCGATGAGCACGCCGCTGAGGCTCGCGCCGTGACTGCTGAAGCGACTTTCCGTCAATTTGAGCGCCACGCGGGACCAGACCCCGGCCGCCGAACGGATGGTTTCTCCCTCGCAGGTCAAAATGCCCGGCGCCTTGCCCACCGGACCGCGGTTGCCGTCGGTCAGGGTGTAACGCATCGAGCCGTCGGCGATGTGGACCACCGCGGCCTGCATGTTCCCGTCCGGCGACCGGTACAGGCCGGTTTCGCAGGCGCTCGCGGCGTAGGACGAGACGAGCAACAGGGGCGCACAAGCCCAGACGCGTTTCATTTAGCTCAATTCCACCCAGGTCGGCGCGTGGTCCGATGCCTTTTCCTCACCCCGGGCCCACCGGTCGACGCCCGCCGCTTGCAGCCGGTCGGTCGCCTCGGGCGAGCAGAGCAGGTGATCGATGCGAAAGCCGGCGTCGCGCTGCCAGCAACCGGCGGTGTAATCCCAGAAGGTGTAGAGCTTCGGCTCGTTCGGGTGGAACGCGCGCAAGGCCTCGGTCCACCCCTGGTGGAGGATCTGGCGCCAGGCGGCGCGGGTCTCGGGCTGGAGCAGGGCGTCATTGGCAGCAGCACGCGCGGAAAAGACGTCACGGTCTTCCGGCACCACGTTCCAGTCCCCGGCCAGGACGACCGCCCGTTCCTCGGCCAGCAATTCCGCCGCATGCGCGCGGAGGCGGTCCATCCATTTGAGCTTGTAGTCGAATTTCTCGGTTCCAACGGGATTGCCATTGGGGAGGTAGAGCGAGGCGACGACAATGCCGTGCGCTTCGGCCTCGATATAGCGGCTGTGCGTGTCGTCCGGATCGCCTGGCAGGCCAACGCGGCGGAGCGCCGGCGCATCGCCTTTTGCGAGGATCGCGACCCCGTTGAAGCCCTTCTGCCCGTGCCACACCGCGCCGTAACCAGCGGCCTCGATGTCGGCGATCGGCAGCAGGTCGTCGGCACACTTCAGTTCTTGCAGGCAGGCGACATCGGGTTGCTCGCGCTCGAGCCATTCGAGGAGGCGCGGTAGGCGCGCCCGGATGCCGTTGATGTTGAACGTGGCGAGCTTCATTGCCCGCCGCTTAGCGGGACGGGCCTAAGCAGGAAAGCGCGCGTAGCCGCGTTCCGCGATCCGATCGACGAGATGCCGATATTCGACGAAACATTCGTCGCCTTCACGCACAACCCCAACCTGCGGATCGGCGCTCATCCGGGTCGGAACCAGCGTGATCGGCACCGCCGCTGGCGTGAGTTGGGCGCCTGACCCGGCGGCTAACGTCAGCAAGATACCGCTCATCGCCCCGCCCCCGGTCGGACGGTTGAGGATGGCCACGCGATATTGACCCTCGCTGACGGTCACCAGGTAAATGGCGCCGGAAATATTGGGAAAGGAAACGAACCCCTTCTGCTCATATTCGGCGTCCGTGCGCGCCGCCTCGTTGAAGACGAGGTGGCCGTTGCCGTCATCCCAGGTAATCGACGTCAGGTAGGCGAAGACCGCGCCAGGTTCGCTGAATGAGGGACGAAGCGTCAGGTACGAGCCTTCGAGCCACTGGATCCCCGGGCGCGAATAAGCGCCCATGGACTCCGGCGCGAACGATCGCGCTGCGGCATCGGCGGCGCTTTTCCGGACTCGCAGGCTGGTTCCCAGCGCGTCTTCGAGCCTGACCACAGTCGCGAGCGTGAACGGCCGCCGGCCGGCGAGCGCCTTCTCCAGCGTCGACAAACTGACTCGAGCCTCATCGGCGAGCCACTGGCGCGACAGCCGGCGGCGGGCGAGCTCCTCGCGTACGATCAGAGCGACGGCCTCACTGCCTTCGGTGCTTAGCTCATTGGTCAAGAATCGCTCCACGGTTCCCGCACATTTCCGCACATTCCCGCACATACCGTCAATGGCCCAATGCGGGAATCGGTCCTTTGCGGTCATTTCCAAGTCTTTCCCGTAGCGGTTGAACCGACCCTGCCGCAGAGCACACCTACCGAAACAGGATGATGATGATGCTCAGCACCAGGATGACGACGGGATTTGGCGGATTGTTCGCGGTGACGACGATCCTGCTCGCCGTGCAGTTCGTGACGGGCGTTCAGGCGTTCCCGCTATGAGCCCGCTGTGGTCCGACGAGGCGCTGGCGAAAGCCGCATGGGCGAAGGCGGTCGACACCGGCCTGGTGGTTGATGCGACGGCCAAGGATCGCGTGCGCCGCATTCCGCGCCCGCGCGTCCACAGCTTCGCCCTTTAAGCTAGACGCTGAAGCTCGACCCGCAGCCGCATCCCGACTGCGCATTGGGGTTGGTCACCCGAAACGCGGCTCCCCCCAAGTCCTCGACGAAATCGACTGCCGAACCCTTGACCAGCTCCAGGCTGACGGGATCGACCACGAGCGTAACGCCGTCGGTCTCGGCGATCGCGTCTTCGGCCTCGGCCTCGTCGGCGAGTTCGAACTTATAGGTGAACCCGGCACAGCCGCCTCCATCGACGGCAAGGCGGAGGATGGCCGGCTTGTGCTGCCGCTCGGCGATCCACGCAACGCGCTTGGCCGCGCTCTCGGTAAGGCTGATCTGGGGTTCGCTCACACGCGTAAGATAGGGAGCGCCGGTTGGCGCGGCAATATTACTTGCCCGCGCTCGGTCCGCCGAGCGCCACCGTGTCCATCGAAGCGGCGCCGCTGCGGCGCTGCATCGCCAGCACGTAGTCGGTCGACTTCATGAAGGGGATCGGATTGACCGCCTTGCCGTCGATCCGGACTTCATAATGCAGGTGGTTGCCGGTCGAACGGCCGGTCGAGCCCATGCGGCCAACCTGCTGGCCGCGGGTGATGTGCTGGCCGGGGCTGACGAGGATGGCCGACATGTGGCCGTAGCGGGTGGTGATGCCGCGACCGTGGTCGATCTCGACCAAATTGCCGTAGCCGCCGCTATTCCAGCCGGCGCGAAGCACCGTGCCGTCGGCAGTCGCGTAGATCGGCGTGCCGTACGAGCCGGCAAGGTCGATTCCCGGGTGCATGGCAGCACCGGCGTGGAAGGGATCTGAGCGGACCCCGAAGCCGCTGGTGAATTCGACATTCATCTTCACCGGCTTCTCGGACGGGATCGCGATCACGCCGTCCTGCAGACGATCGAGCTTCTTCCAGCTGTCGAACAGGGCTTTGAAGGTGCTGCCGCCGGCGCTCTCGAACGGACCGCCCTTGCCGGCGTTGCCCGACTTGGCGGGGTAGAAACCGAGACGGCGGAGCGTCGCTTCGTCGATGTCCTGGCCTTGCAGCGCTGCAGCCAGGGCCAGCTGGCGCTGCTCAATGGCCTGCACGCGGCGGTCGGTCTCGGCGGTAAGCTGCGCGACCTGCGCCGCATAATTGCTGGCCGGCAGGGCTTCGCTGACGGTCGGCACGCCCGCGCCGGTGGCGAACCGCGCCGTCGCGTAGCTCGACCAGGCGACCAGCGCCATCAGCACCAAAAAAAAGACCGCCTGAATCGGGGCGGAAATACGGAAGCGACGGAGCTTCGAGCCATCGTGGACAAACAGATCGCGGTCGCGAAACAACACGCCCGTCGCCGCCAATACCTGAGTCATTGCGTTCCCCGCTCCAAACACGAACGTGGCGCTGTTGGCGCCACCTTCGAAATCTCACTGTCAGGAGCTCCCCAGCCCCACGACCGTGCCCGCGTATTTGCCCTCCGCGAACCGGCACGATGGGTCTCGCCCGGATTGGTTAATGATTTCAACACCCGCTCACGAGGCCCGGGATGAAGCGCGGGGTAACTGCGGTGAATGGAACTTTGTTCTCGTTACGGCCCCGTCTCTCGCAGGGAAATTCACCCGGTCGAGCCGGGCGAGGGCGAATCTTTCGCGACTGCCTTGTCCCCGCCGCAATCGCGCTTAGAAGCGGCGGCGGGCCACGCCGTCCCAACGCGGCGCGTGCTCTCTGCGAGGAGAGTTACTTGTGACGAAACCTACCGCGCTTCCAGCGCGTCCTCATTTTTCTTCCGGTCCCTGCCCGAAGCCGCCCGGCTGGTCGCTCGATCAGCTCGATACGCGCGTGCTCGGCCGTTCGCATCGCAGCGCACTTGGCAAGGCGCGGCTCGGCGAAGCGATCGAACGGACCCACGCCCTGCTCCAGCTTCCCGCCGACTATCGCCTGGGCATCGTTCCCGCGTCTGACACCGGCGCGATGGAGATGGCCTTGTGGTCGCTCCTCGGTCCCAGGCCAGTGACGATGCTCGCGTGGGAAAGCTTCGGCGCCGGCTGGGTGACCGACGTCGCCAAGCAGCTCAAGCTCGACGCCGATATTCGTACCGCCGATTACGGCCAGATCTGCGACCTCGGGGGCATCGACCCCGCCAGCGACCTGATCTTCACCTGGAACGGCACGACCAGCGGCGTCCGCGTGCCGGACGGCGAGTGGATCGCAGACGACCGCACGGGCCTGGCAATCTGCGACGCCACCTCGGGCGCCTTCGCCCAGGATATCGACTGGGCGAAAATCGATGTCGGCACCTTCAGCTGGCAGAAGGCGCTAGGTGGCGAGGCCGCGCACGGCATGCTGGTGCTCAGCCCCCGCGCCGTCGAGCGGCTCGAAAGCGCGCCCGCGCCGCGCCCCCTGCCCAAGATCTTCCGCCTGACCAAAAGCGGCAAGCTCATCGACGGGGTCTTCAAGGGCGAGACGATCAACACGCCGTCGATGCTGTGTGTCGAGGATTGGCTGGTGGCGCTCGACTGGGCCGAGCAGGCCGGCGGCCTCGGCGCCCTGATCGCCCGGGCCGACGCCAATGCCGCGGCCCTCGATCGCTGGGTCCAGTCGGCCGACTGGATCGACCATCTCGTCGCCGACCCGGCGATCCGCTCGAACACATCGGTGTGCCTGCAGTTTGCCGACCGCTCGGATGCCGAGGCGAACACCGCACGGCAGAAGGCAATGACCAAGCTGCTCGAGGCCGAGGACGCCGCCTACGACATCGGCGCCTACCGCGACGCACCGCCGGGCCTGCGCATCTGGTGCGGCGCGACCGTGGAAACCGCCGACGTTGAAGACCTCGGGCCGTGGCTCGACTGGGCCTGGGAGCAGACCAAATGACCGACCAAGTAAGCGTTCTCATCGCGGACAAGATGGACCCGCGCGCGGCGGCGATTTTCCGCGAGCGCGGGATCCAAGTCGACGAGAAGCCCGGCCTGGCAGCAGACGAGCTCGCCGCGATCATCGGGGGTTACGATGGCGTCGCCGTGCGCAGCTCCACGCGCATCAATGCCGCGGCGATGGACGCCGCCGCCCCGCGCCTGAAGGTCATCGGCCGCGCCGGAATTGGCGTCGACACGATCGATGTGCCCGCGGCCTCGGCGCGCGGCATCGTCGTCATGAACACGCCATTCGGCAATTCGATCACCACCGCCGAACATGCGATCGCCATGCTGTTCGCGCTCGCCCGGGACATCCCGCAGGCCGACCAGTCGACCCAGGCAGGCAAGTGGGAGAAGAGCCGCTTCATGGGCGTCGAGCTGGCCGGCAAGACGCTCGGCCTGATCGGCTGCGGCAATATCGGTTCGATCGTCGCCGACCGCGCGCACGGCCTCAAGATGAAGGTCGTCGCCTACGACCCGTTCCTGTCACCGGAGCGGGCGATCGAGCTCGGCGTCGAGAAGGTTGAACTCGACGAATTGCTGCCCCGCGCCGACTTCATCACGCTCCACACGCCGTTGACCGACCAGACGCGCGGCATCCTCAGCCGCGAAGCGCTGGCCAAGACCAAGCCGGGCGTCCGCATCGTCAATTGCGCGCGCGGCGGCCTGATCGACGAGGCTGCGCTCAAGGATGCGCTGGAGAGCGGCCACGTCGCGGGCGCAGCGCTCGATGTGTTCGCGGTCGAACCGGCGACCGACAGCCCGCTGTTCGGCACCCGCGGCCTCATCTGCACGCCGCACCTCGGCGCCTCGACCACCGAGGCGCAGGTCAATGTCGCGATTCAGATCGCCGAGCAGATGAGCGACTTTCTGCTACTCGGCGGCATCACCAATGCGGTTAACGTGCCGTCGCTGTCGGCCGAGGAAGCCCCGCGGCTCAAGCCCTACATGGCGCTGGCCGAGAAGCTCGGGCGGCTGGTCGGGCAGATCGCCGGCACCGAGATTCGCTCGATCGATGTCGAGGTCGAAGGCGCCGCGGCCGAGCTCAACATCAAGCCGATCACCGGCGCGGTGCTGGCCGGCGTCATGCGCACCTGGTCTGACACGGTGAACATGGTCAACGCGCCCTACCTCGCGAAGGAGCGCGGCCTCGCGGTGCGCGAAATCCGCAACGAGGGCGAAGGCGATTATCACACGCTCGTCGCGGTGACGGTCGGCACGGAACACGGGCCGAAGCGCGTCGAAGGTACTTTGTTCGGCAACCGCGCGCCGCGGCTGGTCAGCATCTTCGGGGTGCCGATCGAGGCCGAGCTTGCCGGCCAGATGATCTACATCGTCAACACCGACGCCCCGGGCTTCATCGGTGCGCTCGGCACCCAGCTCGGCGAGAACAAGATCAACATCGCGACCTTCAACCTCGGCCGACACGAGGCTGGCGGCGAAGCGGTGGCGCTGGTTGCAGTCGACGACCCGATCACGCCGGACGTGGCTAAGCAACTCCACGCCGTCCCCGGCGTCCGCGAGGTCGTCCCGCTGAGCTTTTAACCGCTTAGAACCGCCCTTCCTTCGCGTGGAAAAATCTCAGGACGAAGATATCGGTTCCGGCCAGTTCATAACGGTGCAAGTAGTTACCCACCCGATATTCGCGTACCTCCCGCGGGTCGAACTGACTAAGACGCGGGCCCCGGCGTGGAAAATTCAGTAGCGCCGTTGGTGAATTGGCCAGTCTGTCGAAGACCGCGTCGGCAGCGTCGAGGTCATGCTCGGCAAGAAACGCGTGCAACCGGTCGACGTCTGTCCATGCCGCCGACGACCAGACGATCCTCACGCCGCCGACTTCGTCCGTGCCTCGCGTCGCTCACGCTTCCGCTGCTCCACCATGGCTAACACCTCCTCATGCGGAATCGTCCGCCCTTGGTCGACATCCCGGAGCGCCTCGAGTGTCAGCTCGTAGCGTCGTTGCTCCTCGGCCAACCACTCGGACACCGCCTGGCGCACGATCCAGCTCTTGCTCCGATCGATCCGTTCGGCGACCTCGTCCATCTTCAAAACAAGGTCGTCCGGGAGCTTGGCAGTAACTACACGCCCGTCGTCAGCCATTCTCATTTCTCCATCGAACAATAAACAACAATCATATTCAATATGAACCAATTTATCCCAATTTCAAGCGCGAAGCCCGCTGCGATCGCCAACTGAGACCAGTCAGCGAACTTGCTGGCCAACATAGCTTATTGAGAACAGATCAAGAACCAGAGTTGGGTTCGAAATGGAGGAAGAGGCCGCGGCCTAGACGCCCGCACCCCTTGCCCCTAGAGCCGCGCGGGCTCCCAACAACGAGGAATTCACGTGGGCAACGTAACCGTCATCGGCGCGCAATGGGGCGACGAAGGCAAGGGCAAGATCGTCGATTGGCTAGCAAGCCGGGCGGACATGGTCGTGCGCTTCCAGGGCGGCCACAATGCCGGGCACACTTTGGTCGTCGGCGAGCAGGTCTATAAGCTTTCGCTGCTGCCCTCGGGCATTGTTCGCGGCACGCCCTCGGTCATCGGCAACGGCGTGGTGCTCGATCCGTGGGCGCTGAAAGCCGAGGTCGAGAAGCTCGCCGGGCAGGGCATCGTGATCACGCCCGACGTGCTGATGATCGCCGACAATTGCCCCTTGATCCTGCCCATTCACCGCGACCTCGATGCCTTGCGCGAGGATGCGTCGGGCGCGGGCAAGATCGGCACGACGCGACGCGGCATCGGCCCGGCTTACGAGGACAAGGTCGGTCGCCGCGCGATCCGCCTCTGCGACCTCGCGAAGCTCGACGATCTCGGGCCGTTGCTCGATCGCTTGTGCGCGCACCACGATGCGCTTCGCGCCGGCTTCAACGAGCCGCCGGTCGACCGCGAGCGGCTGCTCCGTGACCTCTCCGACATCGCGGGTTTCGTCCTGCCGTTCGCCAAGCCGGTGTGGCGCGACCTCGACGCGGCGTTGCAACGCGGCCGGCGCATCCTGTTCGAGGGCGCGCAGGGCGTGCTGCTCGACGTCGACCACGGCACCTATCCGTTCGTCACCTCATCCAACACGGTCGCGGGGACGACCGGCTCGGGCACCGGCATGGGCCCGCGCGCGGCCGGCTTCGTGCTCGGCATCGCCAAGGCCTACACCACCCGCGTCGGTTCGGGGCCGTTCCCGACCGAGCAGGAGAATGAGATCGGCCAGCGGCTCGGCGAGCGCGGCCATGAGTTCGGCACGGTGACCGGGCGCCAGCGCCGTTGCGGCTGGTTCGATGCGGTGCTTGTCCGACAGGCAGCCGCGGTCAGCGGCGTTACCGGGATCGCGCTGACCAAGCTCGACGTGCTCGACGGGTTCGAAACCGTGAAAATCTGCACCGGCTACACGCTCGATGGCGAGACGCTCGATTACCTCCCGTCCCACGCTGCGGACCAGGCGCGGGTCGAGCCGATCTACGAGGAGATTGAGGGCTGGCCCGGATCCACACGCGGCGCGCGCAGCTGGGCCGATTTGCCGGCGCGGGCGATCAAGTACGTCCGCCGCATCGAGGAATTGATCCGCTGTCCGGTGGCGCTGGTGAGCACGTCACCCGAGCGCGACGACACCATCCTCGTCCGCGATCCCTTCGCGGGCTAGGCGTCACGGCGCCTTCGCGACCTGCGTGTAGGTGACCTGCCAGCGGCCGTTGCGCTTGGCCCAGATGTCGGCGAAGCGCAGCCGCAGTTCGAAACGCTGGCCGCCGTCGGTCCCCTTGAGGGTCGCGATGCCGCCCATCACGGCACCGTCGCCCCAGACCTTCTCGACCGGCTGCTCGATCGTGAACGGCTCGATCTTGAACCCGGGCGCGGTGTAATCGGCGATCAACTGCGCCTTGGTCTCGATCTGGCCACTGCTGTTGACCAGCAGATAATCGTCGGCGAGCCAGCGCTCGAGCTCGGCCTTGTTGCCGCGAATCTGGGCCTGATCATAACCATGGACAGCAGCGGCGAGGTCGGCCGGAATGGCGGCGGCCGCAGCGGCAGCCAAAAGCAGGCTCAGCATCAGACCACCGAAATGTCGGGCGCGTCTTCGGCCTTCATGCCGACGACATTGTATCCGCCATCGACGTGGTGGATCTCACCCGTGACGCCGGACGACAGATCGGACACGAAATAGAGCCCGGCCCCGCCGACGTCCTCGATCGTGACGTTGCGGCGGAGCGGCGAGTTATATTCGTTCCACTTCATGATGTAGCGGAAGTCGCCGATCCCGCTCGCGGCGAGCGTCTTGATCGGGCCGGCCGAAATCGCGTTGACCCGGATATTCTCGGGCCCGAGGTCGGCGGCGAGATATTTGACCGAGGTTTCCAGCGCGGACTTGGCGACCCCCATCACATTGTAATGCGGGATGACCTTCTCGGCGCCGTAATAGGTGAGGGTGAGCATCGATCCGCCGCCGGCCATCAAGGCCTTGGCGCGCTGCGCGACGGCGACGAAGCTGTAGACCGAGATGTTCATGGTCATCAGGAAATTGTCCATCGACGTGTCGACGAACTTCCCGCGCAGCTCATTCTTGTCGGAATAACCGATCGCGTGGACGACGAAGTCGAGCTTGCCCCACCGTTCCTTCAGTTGATCGAACGTCTTGTCGAGCGCCTTCATGTCGCTGACGTCGCAATCGACCAGCAAGTCGGAGCCAAGTTCGGCCGCCAGCGGCCGCACCCGCTTTTCCAGCGCCTCGCCCTGGTACGAAAAAGCGAGCTCCGCGCCCTGTCCCCCGACGGCGCGGGCAATTCCCCAGGCGAGCGAGCGATCGTTGGCAAGCCCCATGATCAACCCGCGCTTGCCCTGCATTATTCCGGTCAAAGGTGCGTACCCCCTGTTTCCAGTTCGACTTTGACGTCCTCACCGGGCTGCGGCTCCTCCACCTCCAACTCGTCGATGTAGGGCCCGGTGTAGACCTCGCCCTTTAGCGCGGTGGCGCCGCCTTCCGCCAGTGCGGCGTTAAGCTCGGCGCCGATCACCACGCCGAGGCCGATGACGAAAAAGAAGATGAGGGCGATCATCACGCCCGCGAGGCTGCCGTAAGTGAGGCTGTAGCCGCCGAGCATGCCGAGCGCGACCGGCAACACCTCGACGGTCGCCAGCCACCAGGCGGTGACAAACAATGCGCCAGGCCATTTGCGGCATCCACGCTTGCGATAGCGCGCCGGAGTGAGCGCAAGGAACAGGCCGTAAAAGGTCAGGAACAGCGTCACCGCCGGAACCAGCCGATACAGCCCGAGCCGCGTGCCGAGGCCCGATGCGAACGGGAACCATTCGAGCAACAAATGCTGGGCGATGGTCAGCGAGGTCGAAGCCGCAAAGGCAATCATCAGCAACAGCACGGCGCCGAGGATCAGCAGGATCGACCCCAGGCGATATTCCCAGAAGGGGGCGCAGAATTTGACGCCATAGGCGCGCCGCAGGATGTCGCGGATCGTCTCGACAAAGCTCGCCGCCGTCCACAGTCCAATCACTCCGCCCACCCACAATAGCGGTCCCGTGCGCACCGTCAGCACTTCGCTGATTGGTTCGCGCAGCGTTTCCGCGACATTCGGCGGCAGCCGGCGCAGCACGTTGGCCACGGTAAGCATCGCATCTTGGCTCTGGCCGAACAGATGCGCGACCGCCGCAGCGACGATGAAGAAGGGAAACAGAGCGACGATCGACAAATAAGCGAGGTTGCCGGCATGGATGAACCCGTCGTTATAGACGCCGACTGCGACGCGCTTGATCACCTCCCACGCAGTCAAATGCGGCTTGAGCTTCTCCTCGACGTCCGTGCCGAACGCCGCCCGCATGCTCGCGAGCCGTTTGCGCCGTGCTTCGGGCGATTGGGGTGATTGTTCTCTCATCCAGCAGGAGCTAAACCCCGAGCGATGCGCGCGGGTTGCCGCCGCCGTCCCATTGTTCGGCGAATTGCTGAAGCGCGGGGTCGTCCGCGGGGACGTCGACTTCGACGGTAACCAGCTGGTCGCCCCGCTTGCCGTCCTTGCCGGCGAACCCTCGGCCTTTGAGGCGCAGGACCTTGCCCGAGCTGGTACCCTTCGGCACCGTCAGCATCACGTCGCCCTCGGGCGTCGGCACCTTCACCTTGGCCCCGAGCACCGCTTCCTTGAGCGTCACCGGCAGCTCCAGGCGGATGTCGTTGCCGTCGCGCTTGAAGAAGCGGTGCGGCGCTAGCTCGACCGTGACGATCGCGTCGCCGCGCCCCCCGGCACCATCCTCACCCTTGCCGGTGAGCCGGATCTTGGTCCCGTCCTCAATTCCTTTCGGGAGCTTGAGGTCGATCGTCTTGCCGTCGCCCAGCTTGATGCGCTGCGGCTTCAGCGCGACCGCATCGATGAACGGCACGCTGAGGCGATAGGCGACGTCGGCGCCCTTCTGCGGTGCCCGGCCCTTGCGGCCGAAGCCCTGGAAGCCACCTCCGCCACGGCTGCGCGTTGCCCCGCCAAACAGGCCTTCGAATAAATCACTCAAGTCCGCGCTGTCGGCGGCGAAGCTGAAATCGTCGAAACCGGCCCGGCCGGCGCCCGGCCCGGGCCCACCGGCGCTCGAATAGCCGCCATAGCCGCCGCCGAACGGCATCTTGGGATTGCCGTCCTCGTCGATCTCGCCGCGGTCGTAGCGCGCGCGCTTGTCCTTGTCGGACAGCAGGTCATAGGCCTGCGTGACTTCGCCGAAGCGCCGCGCCGCATCGGGCTTGTCCTTGTTGCGGTCGGGATGCAACTGCTTGGCGAGGCTGCGATATGCCTTCTTTATCTCGGCCTCGCTCGCGCCGCGCTTCACTCCCAGGCGTTGGTACAGGTCGAGGGCCATATCGCTTTCATGCCGTAACGAATCTCCACTTACCAGATGGGTTGCCGCGACGGCGCATCCAAGCTTAAGCGCCGGGCAAGATGCCGACTGACCCCTTTCAGCTGTTTGACGACTGGTTCCGCGAGGCCCGCGCGGCGGAGGTCAACGATCCCGAGGCGATGGCGCTCGCTACCGCCGACGAGTCCGGCCAGCCGTCGGTGCGGATGGTGCTGTTGAAGGGGCACGGGCCGGACGGCTTCGTCTTCTACACCAACGAGCAGAGCGCCAAGGGCGAGCAACTGGCCGCCAATCCCAACGCCGCTCTGCTGTTTCACTGGAAGGCGTTGCGCCGGCAGGTCCGCATCGAGGGTGCCGTCGAGCACGCCGCCGACGCCGAAGCCGACGCCTATTTCGCGACCCGGGCGCGGGATTCGCAGATTGGCGCCTGGGCGTCCGACCAGTCGCGACCGCTCGACAGTCGGGAGACGTTTGAGACCCGGTTCAGCGAGTTCGAGCGCAAGTTCGCCGGGGGGAACGTATCGCGGCCGCCGCATTGGGGCGGTTATCGCCTGGTGCCGCAGCGGATCGAATTCTGGACCGACCGCCCCCACCGCCTACACGAGCGCCGCCTGTTCACGCGCGGCCGCGACGGCTGGAGCGAAGGGCTGCTTTACCCGTGACCACCGCCAAGATCGCCGCTGAGCACAGCCGGCACTCGACGCGCGCTGCGCTCGCCAGTGTAACGCTCGCGCTCGGCTTGCTCTTCGCCAAGGCCTGGGCCGCCTACGCGACCGATTCGACGGCGATGCTCGGCTCGCTCGCTGACACCGCGCTCGACGTCGTCGCCAGCATCACGACCCTCGTCGGCGTCCGCATCGCCGCCGCGCCGGCCGACCACGATCACCGCTTCGGACATGGCAAGGCCGAAGCGCTCGTCGCGCTGGCGCAGGTCGGATTGATCAGCGTGTCGGCGATCGGCATTGCCTGGCGCGCCATCGACCGCCTGATTAACGGCGGCGAGACTGCGGCGCTGGAGCTTGGCGTCGGCGTCTCGCTGCTCGCGATCGTCGCGACCTTCCTGCTCCTCTGGTACCAGCGGATCGTCATCGCCCGCACCGGCTCGGTCGCGATCAAGACCGACAACGTCCATTACAGGTCCGACCTGTTCCTCAACGGGTCGGTCATCGCGGCGCTGGTGCTCGACCAGGCCTTCCACATCCATGGTGCCGACGCGGTGTTCGGCATCGGCATCGCTTTGTGGCTGATGTGGGGTGCGTATCGCGCCTCCAACGAGTCGATTCACCAGTTGATGGACCGCGAGTGGCCGGAGGAGGAGCGCCAGGAATTTCTCGACGCGGCGGCCGAATATGACGAACTGCGCGGCCTTCATGACCTGCGCACCCGCAAGAGCGGGACGGTCCGCTTTGTCCAGTTCCACGTCTGGGTCCCGGCCGATTGGACGGTGCAGCAAGCCCATGATCGCCTCGATGTCGTCGAAGAGAAATTGCAGCAGCGCTTCCCCGGCACGGAAATTCTGATTCACCTTGATCCGGAGGGCCAGGTCGATCGCGAAACCCTTCTCACCTCGGATCTCACGGAGAGCGCCAAGTGACGAGCCTGCCTTTCTTCCAGGTCGATGCCTTCGCCGAGCGCCCGCTGACCGGGAACCCCGCAGCGGTCCTGCCGCTGGAACGCTGGCTTGACGACACCCTGCTCCAGGCGATCGCGGCCGAAAACAACCTCAGTGAGACGGCGTTCACCATTCCAAGCGAGCGCGATGATGCCGATTACGAGCTGCGCTGGTTCACACCGACCGATGAAGTCGAACTATGCGGCCACGCAACGCTCGCCGCGGGTCACGTGCTGGGACATTCGGAGCCGGTTCGTTTCGCGACACGCAAGGCAGGCGTCCTGTCGGTCGCCCGGCGAGGCAGCCTGCTCGAACTCGACCTGCCCAACCCGAAACTTACAGAGGTGCACGAGCCGGCGCTGAACCGTTCGCTCGGACTCCCCGATGGACCCGCGTGGCTCGCCGACGGCTGCAACGACGCGGCGATCATCGAGCTTGCGGACGAAGCCGCGGTTCGCGCGGTTCGCCCGGATTTCGCCGCGCTCAAGGCAATCCCCCGAATGGCGGTCGTCACCGCGCGCGGCGACACCCACGACATCGTCAGCCGGGTATTCGTCCCCTACCTCGGGATCGACGAGGACCCGGTGACCGGCTCCGCCCACGCGGCGCTGACGCCTTACTGGGCTCAGCGCCTTGGCCGCACCGAATTCAGCGCGCTTCAGGCGAGTGCGCGGACGGGTCTGCTCAATTGCCGCCTCGACGGCGAGCGCGTGTTGCTCGGCGGCGCGTGCCATACCGTGATCGTTGGTCAGTTCCAGCTGTGAAGACGCTGCTGGTTGCCGCCTTGCTTCTGGCCGCACCGGCCAGCGCAAGCCCAAAGACCGAGCGGGCGGCCATCCTGTCGGTCGTCGCGCGGATGGAGGCCGCGTGGAATCGCGGCGACTTCCGCGGTTACATGGCGGGGTTCAAAAATCCGGACGTGGTCTTCGTTTCAGGCGGCAAGTTCCAGTCGGGCTGGCAAGGCACGCTTGACCATTATGTCCGCGACTATGGCGGCTCCGCGGAACGGCGCGGCAAGCTCCATTTCTACAATATGAAGGTCGATCTGCTCGGGCCCGACGCAGCAATGCTGGTCGGTCAGTATCGGCTGGAGCGAGGCCCGCGATTGACCGAGGGCGTCAACACGCGGCTGTTCCGCAAGGCACAGGGTCACTGGCTCATCACGATGAACCACGTTTCGGCTTACGACGTGGCGCCGGCTCCGATCGCTTCAGAAGCGAAATAAGATCGGCCTTCCAGAATTTGGCCCACGTGTGCGTGCCGTGGCCGTGCGTGCTCGCCGATTCCGGGATGAGGCGGAACTTCGCGGTCGGCATCCGTTTCAGCGCCTCGATCGGGTAGGGCAGATTGTGCGGATTGATAAAATCGTCCGCCGAATTGATCCAGGTGAGGGGAACCTTGATCCGCCCAAGGTTCAGCCACGGATTATAGTCTCGTGAGGAATCCAGCTGATAGATGAGGTCGTTGGCCTCCAGCTCGATCATCGCCGTCCGCACGCGCTCCTCGGCGAACACGCTGGCTGACGAATTGGTCGGATATTCCGCCTGGTAATAAAGCGGCGCCGCGCCGGCGACGAACAGCAATGACTGCGCGGTCCGCAAGCCCTGGATCGGTTGCGCCTTGTAGTTGCCGCCCTTCCACGCCGGATCGGCCTCGATCCCGTTGATTGCCAGTTGCCGCCACATCCGGTTGAGGCCGGCGATTTCGACCGGTTCGCAGGCAAGCGGCATCAGCGCGCTGGCGAAAGTTGGAAAGGTCTCGCCCCAGATGAAGCTGTGCATGCAGCCCATCGACGTGCCCATGATCAGCCGCAGGTGGGTGACGCCGAGCCCCTCGGTCAGCATGCGGTGCTGCGCGTCGACCATGTCGTCATAGTCGTATTTCGGGAATTTCATCTTGAGGCCGTCCGATGGCTTCGACGACTTGCCGTGCCCGATATTGTCGGGGAGGATGACCCAGTAGCGCTTGATGTCGAGCGGCTGGCCCGGCCCGTACAATTCGTCGGCGAATTGCGGCCGCAGGAACTGCTGGCCGGTGCCGCCGGTGCCGTGCAGCACCATCACCGCATTGTCGATCTCGCCCGCCGCATCGCGGTGCGGCTGGCCAAGCGTCGTGACGTGCATCCGCAGCTCGGGGAGCGTTTCACCGGAGTGGAAGCGAAAACCCTTGAGGACGATGTCGTCTTCGCGGCGCGGGTACATTCTGGTCGCGGCGGGTGACGGTGCGCCCCACCCCGATGGCTGAGCGGCTTGAAGGGCAAGGATGGCGAGAATGCCCAGCATCGAGTTATCCCTTCAGTGCTTCTAGCGCGTCGAGCAACGGCAGCTGGCTAGGAAGCATGAGGGCGCGCGCTTCGGCAAGGCTCATCCAGCGCGCTTCTTCGGCTTCGGGGAAGCTCTGCCGCCGGCCGCTCTTCGGCGGCCATTCCATCTCGAACGCGATGGATTGAATGGCGGCCGGGTCCAGGTCGCCTTCCACGGCGAAGGCTTCGACCATCTTCCCGCCCGACTGCCGGACCGTTGCCAGCGGCACCGGCGCATCGGTCAGCCGCGTCCCGGTTTCCTCTTCAAATTCGCGCAGCGCGGCCGCAACAGCGGTCTCGCCCGGCTCGACCATTCCCTTGGGGATCATCCACGCGCCAGCATCCTTGCCCTGCCAGAAGGGGCCGCCGGGCCTAATCAACAGCACTTCCAGCACATCGCCGCGGTGGCGGTAGAGGAGGATCCCGGCGCTGCGCGGAGCCGGCACTAGGCGGCGACAAGCGCGGCGGCAGCGGCGGTCTCGGCGATCCAGCCACCGCCGAGCAGCCGCGTCCCGTCATAGGCAACTGCAGCCTGGCCTGGCGCGACGCCATATTCAGCCTGGCTGAAGCGGATCCAGTCGCCCTCAAGGGTTGCCGGGATGGGTGGCGCGAGCGAGCGGACCTTGACCGCGACATCCCGCTGCCCCTCGCCGAGCCAGTTCCAGTCGTTGGTGCGCAACGCATCGACCGCGAGAGCCCGGCGGGGCCCAACCACCAGGCGCCGGGCCTCGGGCTCGATCCGCACCACGTAGAGCGGTTCCTTCTGGCCGCCGATCTCGATTCCCCGGCGCTGGCCGACCGTGAAATGGATCACGCCGGGATGCGTGCCCAGAACGCGCCCCTCCTGATCGACGATTTCACCTGCCGCCTCCGTATCCGGGCGGATGCGCTTCACCAGCCCCGCATAATCGCCGTCGGGAACGAAGCAGATGTCCTGGCTGTCGGGCTTGGCCGCAACCTCGAGCCCGAGGTCCGCGGCGATGCGCCGCACCTCCGGCTTGGGCAGGTCGCCCAGCGGGAAGCGCAGGAAATCCAGCTGGTCCCGCGTCGTGCCGTACAGGAAATAGCTCTGGTCGCGGCGCGGATCGGCACCCTTGTGCAATTCGGCTCGGCCGTGGTTCAAAATCCTGCGCACGTAGTGGCCGGTGGCGAGGCAATCGGCGCCAAGCTCGCGGGCGAAGGCGATGAGGTCGGTGAACTTCACCCCCTGATTGCACAGCGCGCAGGGGATCGGCGTCCGGCCGTGGGCATATTCGTCGACGAACTTGTCGATGACGCCGGTGCGGAAGCGGCTTTCATAGTCGAGCACGTAATGCGCGATGCCGAGCCGGTCGGCGACCATCTTCGCGTCGTAAATGTCCTGCCCGGCGCAACAGGAGCCGGTGCGGCGCACCGCCTCGCCATGGTCGTAGAGCTGGAGCGTCACCCCGATCACCTCGGCTCCGGTCTCGGCCGCGAGCGCAGCCGTGACCGAGCTGTCGACGCCGCCGGACATGGCGACGACGATCCGGGCGTCCCTCGCGGGGCGGGCTAGATCGAAGCTTGGGGACATCGGCTGCGTCTTTACCCGAATTTCACTCCTCGTCGCTAGAGCAGAGCCGATTGAGGTTTCACGGGGGACGCTGGTGGCACGCCACGAGCCGAAATTTAAGGCTGCTGCAGAGAGTAAGCTGCATGCTGAAGAATTATTGGCTCTCCTCGGAGAAGCCCGATCGAATTGCGACCGCGAGCGTCAGGACGCGATCGCTTGTTACCTGTCCTCCAGCGAGGGCTGGACAAAGGCGGTTGAGCGGCTCGGCGGCGCCTTCGCTGCAAGCCCGGGAGAGTTAAGGGAGCGTAAGGCCGACTAAAGGGGGATTAACCAGCGCGTTTCACATTCTTTTCAATGAAGCGCGCTTAAACACTTCGCACCAGCAATGATTAAGCAGGTTTGACCAGGAATGCTTGAGAACCAGAAAATCCGTCCGGCTCAAGTCATCGGCCCCCTTGGGGAGCCGCTGACGCTCGACAGCTTGCCGCCGCCGCAGACGACCCGCTGGGTCGTGCGACGGAAGGCCGAGGTCGTGGCCGCGGTTTCCGGTGGCCTGCTGTCGGTCGACGAAGCGTGTCAGCGTTACTCGCTCAGCCTCGAGGAATTCACCAGCTGGCAGCGCGCGGTCGACCGTAGCGGCATGCCGGGGCTGCGCGTCACCCGGATCAAGCAATATCGCGACCAATACGAGCGCCAGCAGCGCTACTGAGCGAGTTCGTTCCGGACGCGCATTCGTCCAGCTTTAGTGCGGCCTTCAACCGGGTCGCGTTGACTAATTTTCTCGACATAGCCCCTCCGATTCGGAACAACGAGGCCGCATCGCGCGTCTCAGATGCCAGAAAGCCGTCCAATGCCGATGGCGGCTTCAGGAAAAAACAGGAGGGATTGCTCTCATGGGTATTATCATCTGGCTAGTCGTTGGCGGTATCGTGGGTTGGCTTGCGAGCCTCATCATGCGGACCGACGGGCAGCAGGGAATCATCTTGAACGTCGTCGTCGGAATCGTCGGCGCCGTCATTGCCGGCCTCGTGCTCGGCAAGGGCAACATCAATGGCGGACTGACGATCGAGACGTTCCTGTGGTCGCTGCTCGGTGCGGTGATCCTGCTTGCCGTCGTCAACCTCATCCGCCGAGGCAGCGTCCGCTAGCGACACTGCGTCAGCAAATTAAAGGCCGCCCGGATCGGATCCGGGCGGCCTTTTTTTCACTGCAGCTCGAAGACCATCGCGAGCGTGACTGACAGTTTCTGCTCGCCGGCCTCGATCTTGGTGTCAGCAGCCTGAGCACGCGCCTGCATCATCACCGGCATTGGCGGCGGCGGATAGTTGCCACCGCCCTCGCTGATCGAAACGAGGCGCACCACCCGCATCCCCAGCGACCGTGCGTATAGGTCGGCGCGCGCGCGCCCCATTCTGACCGCTGCACCACGGGCCTCATCGAGCGCGGCGTCCGGCTGGTCGATGGTCAGGTTCGGCCCGTTGATCTGGTTGGCGCCCTCCTTCACCAGCGCGTCGAGAATTTTCCCGGAATTGCGGATGTCGCGGAACCGGACCGACAGCTGGTTGGACGCCGTATAAGCAACGAGTTGGGGCGCCTGGTTGTTCTCGTAGCGATATTCGGGGTTGAGGCTGAGATTGCTGGTCTGGATGTCGCGCGCCGCGATGCCGGCGCGTGTTAGCGCCGCCTGGACCCGCGCCATGCGGTCCGCGGCATCCTGCAAGGCACCCGTCGCGGTTGGCGCGCGGGTCACGACACCCGCGGAAATGATCGCGACGTCGGGCACGCGCGTGACCTCGCCTGTTGCGCTGACGTCGAGCCGGGTACCGGCGATGGTCTGGGTGATCGCCGCCTGCTGTGCAGCAGCAGGCGCGGCGATCGCCGCCGCGCCGAAGATCAGTCCGGCCAGGAGGGTAGTCTTCATGTCGTTTCGTCCTTCACAAGGCGTTGCTTAGGACCAAGCTGGCGCAACGGCCATGGCTGGACGATGAATGCCGCTCGCTCAGGAGCCCCGGCGCCTGCCGAGGATCAGGCGATAGGCCAGAAGGATGATGAAGGCGCCGACCACGGCGCCGATGAAGCCCGCCTGCTCGTTCGGGCCATAGAGATGCAGCAAGCGGCCGAGCCACGTCCCCAGCACCGCCCCGGCGATCCCGAGCAGGATGGTGACGATGCACCCGCCCGGGTCCTTTCCCGGCATCAACAGTTTCGCCAGGGCGCCCGCAAGCAGGCCGAGGAGGATGATCACCAGCCAATTATTATGGTCCCCGAACATTCAGCTTCCTTTCAAACGGGCGGCGCAATGGCGCCGGCGATGGGCCCAACGCGCTCTCGCGACGCAAGAGCCACCGTTGGTCGAAAAGCAATGGCAATGTCACGCGCCGGACAGTCTGTTGCGCTAGGTGAGTTATTGGATTAATACAGCTCCCGCAACCGCCGGCTGGCAGATTCGGGATACTGAGTAGGGAATGATGAACAGGGAAACTTCGATCCACTCGTCCCACACGTTGATTGTGGACGATCGGGCGCGTCAGCGCCGTTGGGTGATCATCGGCGTCGTCGTCGCGCTGGTCGCCATCGCGGCTGTCCTCTTCATGGTGATGGGTGGCGGCAAGGACGAAAAAGCCGCCGCCGATGCGGCTGCTTCCGGCGGCCAGGTGCCGACGGTCTCCGTGATTGTTCCCGGCCGCAGCCAGGTTGCCGGAATGATCACCGCCAGCGGGCCGCTGGCCGCCAAGCGCGACCAGCAGGTCGGCATCGCCGGCTCCGGTGGGCGCGTGGTCCGGGTGCTGGTTGATGCCGGCAACTGGGTTCGCGCGGGCCAGGTGCTCGCGGTCGTCGACCGTTCGGTGCAGGCGCAGCAGGCCGCGCAACTTGCGGCCCAGATTCAGGCAGCCAAGGCTGAGGCTGCTCTCGCCCAATCCAATTATGACCGCGCCGTCGCTCTCAAGGACCGTGGCTTCGTGTCCAAGGCGGAAATCGATTCCAAGCGGGCGACCCGCGATGCGGCCTTCGCCCAGGTGAAAGTCGCACAGGCCCAACTCGCCGGGACCCGCGCGGAAATCGGGCGGCTGAACGTCACCGCTCCGGCGTCCGGGCTGATCATGGCGCGGAGCGTCGAGGTCGGCCAGATCGTCGGCCCGGGCTCGGGTGCGCTGTTCCGGCTCGCCGAGGGCGGCCAGATGGAAATGCAGGCGCAGCTGTCGCAGCAGGACCTCGCCCAGGTGCATGTCGGCATGCCGGCCACCGTGACGCCGGTCGGATCCGATCGAAGCTTCAGCGGCTCGGTGTGGCAGGTCGCGCCGATGATCGACGCGCAGTCGCGCCTCGGCTCGGTGCGGATCGCCGTTCCTTATGACCCCGCGATGCGTCCAGGTGGTTTCGCCGAAGCGCGGATCAGCGGCGGGACGACGGCGGCTCCGCTGCTCCCGCAGAGCGCCGTGCTCAGCGATGACCGCGGCAATTACGTCTACGTCATCAACGCGAAGAACGAAGTCGAACGGCGCGACATCAAGATCGGAACCGTCGGCGACGAGGGCGTGACGGTTGCGGCGGGACTGTCCGGAAATGAGGCCGTCGTGCTCTCGGCGGGGCCGTTCCTCAATCCGGGCCAGAAAGTAAAGCCGAAGCGTCAGGCGGCTCAGTAATCGCCAGGAAAGATTAGACCGATGAATTTTCGTAACATCTCGTCCTGGTGCATCCGCAACCCGGTTGCTCCGATTGTCCTCTTCGTCGGGCTGATGCTCGCCGGACTGGTGTCGTTTGCCCGGATGCAGGTCAACAACGCACCGGACATCGACTTCCCGGCAGCGATCATCTCGGTCTCGCAGCCTGGCGCGGCACCGAATGAGCTGGAGACCCAGGTAACGCAGCGCGTCGAGTCGGCGGTCCGCGGGATCACCGGCGTGGACGAGATCAACAGCAACGTCAGCGAAGGTAACAGCACGACGTTCGTCTCGTTCCAGCTGGGAACGCCGGCCGACCGCGCCGTCAACGACGTCCGCAACGCCATCGCCCAGATCCGCAGCAACCTGCCCGAAGGCATCCTCGAACCGCAGGTCACGCGCGTCGATGCCGAGGACGAGCCGATCATGGTGATGTCGGCGCAAACCACCGACATGACCTTGGAGCAGTTGAGCTGGTACATCGACAATAACGTCGCCAAGCGGCTGCTCGGGGTCGAAGGTATCGCCGCCGTTCAGCGCGGTGGCGGAGTCGACCGGAATATCCGGGTCATCCTCGATCCTGCAGCCTTGCAATCGCAGGGCATTACCGCCGCTCAGGTCAATGCGCAGCTTCGCCAGAGCAACCTCAATGGCGCTGGTGGACGCGCCGAAATCGCTGGCTCTGAACAATCGGTCCGCGTCGTCGGCAACGCCAAGGACGCCTACGAACTGTCGCAGCTTCAGATCGCGCTTCCGGGCGGTCGCTTCGTCAAGCTCGCCGACCTCGGCGAGGTCAAGGACAGCAACTCCGAGCAGCGCACGATCACCAAGATGAACGGCGCCCAGGTCGTTACCTTCTATGTCCAGCGCGCCAAGGGCACCTCGGCGGTCTCGGACTACGAAGCCGGCATGGCCGAATTGAAGAAGCTGGAGAAAGAGAATCCGCGGGTTCGCTTCTCCGAAATCGTCAACCGGATCGACTATACGAAGGCGCAATACCGGTCGGCGATGGAAGGCCTGATTGAGGGAGCGATCCTCGCCGTTCTCGTCGTGCTGCTCTTCCTCCGCGATATCCGCGCGACGGCCATTTCGGCCCTTGCCATCCCGCTGTCTGCGATCCCCGCCTTCTTCTTCATGAGCCTCATGGGCATCACCATGAACTTCATGTCGACCATGGCCATGGGCCTGGTCGCAGGCGTTCTCGTCGACGACGCGATCGTCGAGATCGAAAACATCGTTCGCCACATGCGAATGGGTAAGTCCGGCTATCAGGCCTCACTCGACGCCGCGGACGAGATCGGCCTCGCCGTGCTCGCCACGACCATGGCGATCGTGGCGGTGTTCCTTCCGGTTGCCCTGATGCCCGGGATTGCCGGGCAGTACTTCAAGGCATTCGGCTTCACCGTCGTCCTGTCGGTGCTGATGAGCTTGCTCGTCGCCCGTATGATCACACCGCTGGTGGCTGCCTATTTCCTCCGGTCGCACGGCGCTCAGCCGCACGCCGACTTCAAGTGGATGCATGCCTATCTCAGGATCCTGAACTGGAGCCTCGATACGTCCAAGGCGCATGCGATGCTGGACCGGCTGCGCCCGGTGCGCGGCCGGATCCCCTATTGGATCGTGCACGTCCTCCTGCGCATCGTGGTCGTCTTGTCGTTCTTCGCCGGGACGTTCGGCGCCTTGAAGGGCTTCGGCATGCTCCCCGGACCGGGCTGGCTGCATTTCGTGCTTGCCCAGGTCGTCGGCGGCGCAATCGCTTATGCCTTGTACAAGATTATCCAATTCGTTGTCGGCGCGACCGGCGGTGGATACGCCGACTGGTTCGAATACCGGACCGCTCGCCTGGCAGCTCGGCTTAAGGACCATCGCATGGTCATGGTCGGGGCCGGCGTCGTCATCCTGGAACTGAGCGGAATCCTGTTCAGCCAGGTTCCGCAGTCGTTCTTCCCGCCGCAGAATGACGACTTCGCCCGGATCAACATCACGTTGGCCCCGGGCACGACGATCAAGCAGACCGAAGTGGTCGTCGATCAAGTCGCCGCTCTCGTCAAAAAGGACCCGAACGTCGAGCGCGTGTTCGAGCGCGTCAATGTCGGGAATGGGCGCGTCAGTATCGTCCTCAAGAAGAGCCGGCCGATGACGAGTACCGTGTGGCAGCGGCAGCTTTCGCCGATGCTGGCGGCATTCCCTGACGCTCGGGTCAGTTTCGAGAGCCAGAACGGCGGCGGACCCGATCCGGATTCGCGCGACATCATGCTCTATCTGGGCGGCGACGACCCCGTGCAGCTGACGTCGGTTGCGAACGAAATCGTCAAGGAAATGGCGACCATCCCGGGCCTCCGCGCGCCGCGCGTCGGCAGCAATCTCGCGCAGCCGGAGATCACCATCAAGCCGCACTTCGACCTGGCCGCTGATCTTGGCGTGACCACGGCCGCGCTCAGCCAAACCATCCGCATCGCGACGCTCGGCGACATCGAGCAGAACAGCGCGAAATTCTCGCTGTCCGACCGTCAGGTGCCGATCACCGTGTCGCTGTCGGAGAATGCGCGCCGCGATATCGATGTGCTCAAGAACCTGCCGGTGCCGACCTCCAGCGGGGGCTCGGTGCCCTTGAAGTCGGTTGCCGACATCGGTTTCGGTGCTGGGCCGACGACCATCAACCGGTCGAACCAGCTGCGCCGCATGACGGTCGGCGCCGACCTCGCGCCGGGCGTTGTCGAGGGCGACGTGTGGGAGAAGGTCAAGGCGCTTCCCGCCTACAAGAACCTGCCGCAGGGCGTTCAACAGATGAACCTCGGCAACCAGAAATGGCAGGCGGAGCTGCTGTTCAATTTCGGCGTCGCCCTGATGTCCGGCGTCCTCCTGGTGTTCGCCGTCCTCGTGCTGCTTTACCGCCGCTTCCTGGCGCCGTTCGTCAACATGGGCTCGCTGTTGCTCGCGCCGCTCGGCGCTGCCGTGGCGCTGCTCATTGCCGGCCAGCCGATCTCGCTATTCGTCCTGATCGGCATTCTGATGCTGTTCGGCATCGTCGCCAAGAACTCGATTCTGCTGGTCGATTTCGCGGTCGAGATGATGAACCACGGGATGCCGAAGAATGACGCGATTTGGGAAGCCGGCCACAAGCGGGCCCAGCCGATCGTCATGACCACGGTGGCCATGGTCGCGGGCATGCTGCCGACGGCGATCTCGATCAGCGGCGACAACAGCTGGCGCGCGCCAATGGGCATCACCGTGATCGGCGGGTTGATCTTCTCGACCGTCCTCACTCTGGTGCTGGTGCCGGCCTATTTCTCGATCGCCATCTCGATCGAGAGCCGCCTCGGCCGACTGTTCCACAAGTTCGTGGGCGAGGATGCGCACCGGACCGGGACGCCTGTCCCGGCGGAGTGAATCGCGCGAGGTGAACCTCAACGCCGGCTCGGCTATTGAGCCGGCATGAGGGCCAACGGCACCCTGTCCCGCTTCAATCCCGCGCAGCCCGGCGCGCAGGGCATGAAGGTCGTCGCCACCGGTTTGCTGGTGGTGATGGCTGCGGTCTTCGCCGCCGCCCGGGCTTTCCAGCCGCACTATCCGTGGCTCGGCTTCGTGAAGGCGTTCGCCGAAGCGGCCATGGTTGGCGGCCTCGCCGACTGGTTTGCGGTGACGGCGCTGTTCCGCCACCCGCTCGGCCTGCCCATCCCGCACACCGCGATCATCCCGCGCAACAAGGACCGGATCGGCGAAGCGCTTGCTCGCTTCATCCAGGAGAATTTCCTCATTCCCGGCGTCGTCGCGCGGCGGATGCAGAAGCTCGACGTCGCCGGTGCGGCGGGCCGCTTCCTCCAGACGCCCGAGGGCCAAGGCACGCGCATCCGCGCCGGCGCGTCGCGCCTGCTTGCCGACATTTTCGAGAGCCTCGACGACGAGCGTTTGGGCGGAATCGTCAAAAGCGCGATCTCGTCGCGGTTGCGCAAGAGCGAGATCGCGCCGCTGCTCGGCCATGCCCTCGCTTCGGCCATCAACGAAGACCGGCATGTGCCGATGCTCGAAGCGACGATTCGCTGGACCGCGCGGGCGCTCGAAGCCAACGAGCCGCTGATTCGCGATCTCGTGCACAAGAAGGCCAACTGGGCGGTGAAGCTCGCCGGACTCGACGCCAAGCTCGCCGAGGCGATCATCAAGGGCCTCAGGAAGCTGACGGTCGAAATGTCGACCGATCCCGCCCATCCCGTCCGGATCAAAGCTGAAGAGGCCTTGGCCCAGCTTGCCAATGATCTGCAGACCCGCCCAGAGACGCGCGAACGGGTCGAGGCGATCAAGGAGCAATTGCTCGACAACAAGTCGGTCAGCCTGTGGCTCGATACGCTGTGGCAAAAGGGTCGCGAGGCGATCGTCAAGGCGGCGCGCAACCCGGATGCAGTGCTTGCCGGCAAGCTCGGCGAGGTGTTGCAGTCGATGGGCGCGACGCTGGAAAAAGACGCGCGCATCCGCGGCGCGATCAACCAGTTCGCCCGCCGCGCCATAGTCGGCATGGCAGCGAGCTACGGCAGCTCGATCGTGACCCTGGTCTCGGAGACGATCCGCGGCTGGGATGCGCAGACCGTGACCAACCGGCTCGAATCGGCGGTCGGGCGCGACCTCCAATATATCCGCATCAACGGGACCCTCGTCGGCGGCCTGGTCGGGGTCGTCCTCTACGCGCTGGACAGACTGTGAGCGACGATCGGCTGGATGCCCTGGCCGGGACTGCCCGCAATCGCGGCCTGAAGCTGATCCGGTCGCGCGTGCGGACGCCCGGCAAGCGCGGCTTCGGCAAAGTCGGCCTGGCCGACAGGGCCGGCAAGCCTGTGTTCGGGATGGACGACGAGGGCCCGGCCGCCGACCCCGGCGAGGTCGAATATTATCTGCGCAACATCGGCGCTCAGGACTGGGGCGCCTCGCTCGACGTGCCGGTGGCGCCGCGCAAGAAGAAACCCGCAAAGACAAGGAATGACGCCGCAAACGACGCTCAGCCGGGCGTCCTACGGGTCGTGCCCGCGCCGAAACGGGAGTCCAAGCCCAAGCCGCCGCCGGAGCCCAAGCTGCGCGCCGCCAAGCCCGGCGACGCGAAGACGCTGGTGGCACTACTCGAATTCCTCGGTCACCCGATCGGCGAAAAGGCGCTGCGAAAGAATCTCACGGCACTGGCGAAGCTCAAGGAAACGCCGATTGTCGCCACGCTCGACAAGCAGGTGATCGGGCTGATCGGCGTCCACAAGATGACGACCGTCCACCGCGACGCGCCGGTCGGGCGCATCCCGGTCCTCGTCGTCGCTGAAGCCGCGCAGGGGCACGGCATTGGCCGGATGCTGGTGGCGGAGGCCGAGCGGCTGCTGAAGAAAGCCGGCTGCACGATTGTCGAGGTCACGAGCAACGACAGCCGCGCCCGCGCCCACGCTTTCTACCGGCACCTCGGTTACCAGCGGACCAGCATCCGGTTCATGAAAAAGCTTTAGCCCTGGCTGCGGCGCTCGATCGTCGCGCCGACCGCCGACAGCTTCTCTTCCAGCCGCTCATAGCCGCGGTCGAGGTGATAGACCCGCAGCACTTCGGTTTCGCCTTCCGCCGCGAGCCCGGCGAGCACCAGGCTCATCGATGCGCGGAGATCGGTCGCCATGACGCTGGCGCCGGTCAGCGCCTTTGGCCCGTGCACGACGGCCGAACGTCCGTGAACCTCGATATCGGCACCCATGCGGCGCAGCTCGGGCACGTGCATGTAGCGATTCTCGAAGATCGTCTCCTCGAGGAAGCTCTGCCCGTCCGCGACACAGAGCATCGCCATCAGCTGGGCCTGCATGTCGGTCGCGAAGCCCGGGAAGGGCGCGGTCGATACCGCGACCGGCCGCAGCGGCTGGTGCGCGTTGACCTTCATCCCCTTGTCGGTGAACTCGATCGCGAGGCCGGCCTGCGCCAGGACGTTGGTCGTCGCCAGCATCTCCTCGGCGCGAATTCCGGTCAGATGAAGCGAGCCGCCGGTGATCCCCGCCGCGCAGGCATAACTGCCCGCCTCGATCCGGTCGGGCATGACGGCATATTCGCAACCATGCAGTCCCTCGACGCCCTCGATGATCAAATGGCCGCTGCCGATCCCGTCGATGTTCGCGCCCATCGCAACCAGCAAGTTGCACAGGTCGACAATCTCGGGTTCGCGCGCGGCGTTGAACAGCTGCGTCTTCCCGTTGGCGAGAACCGCAGCCATCACCGCATTCTCGGTCGCGCCGACCGACACCACCGGAAAGCTGTAGTCGCCGCCGGTCAGCCGTCCCTTGGGGGCAACCGCTTTCACATAGCCGGCGGCGAGCTCGATCTCGGCGCCCATCGCTTCGAGCGCCTTCAAATGCAGGTCGATCGGACGGTCGCCGATGGCGCAGCCGCCGGGCAACGACACGGTGGATTCGCCCATCCGCGCCAGCATCGGCCCAAGCACCAGGATCGACGCCCGCATCTTCCGCACCATGTCGTACGGCGCGATGGTCGAGACGATGTCGTCGGCCTGCAGCGTCATGCGCCGGCCGATCTCGCCCTTCCTCACCCCCGCGACCTTGGTCGAGACGCCGAGCACGTTCAGCAAATGACCGAACGTATCGACATCGGCGAGTCGGGGGAGGTTGGAGAGCGTCAACGGCTCCTCGGTGAGGAGGGCGCAGGGCAATAGGGTCAGGGCCGCGTTCTTCGCGCCGCTAATCGGAATTTCGCCTTCGAGGCGGGCGCCGCCCTTGATCCAGATGCTGTCCACCGCTCGCGTTTAGCGCGTGACGGTCGCGTGACAAGCTGGCCTCAAGCCTTCTCCAGCGTGCACTGCAGCGGGTGCTGGTTCTCGCGCGCGAAGTCGATCACCTGAGTGACCTTGGTCTCGGCCACTTCATAGGTGAACACGCCGCACACGGCGACGCCCTTCTGGTGGACCTGGAGCATGACGCGAGTCGCGTCCTCGATGCCCATCGAAAAGAATTGCTGGAGGACGAGCACGACGAATTCCATCGGCGTGTAATCGTCGTTGAGCATCAGGACTTTGTAGTTGGACGGCTTCTTGGTCCGTGGCCGGGTGCGCGTTGCGACGCCGGTCTCGATCTCGTCGAGGCCGTCATCGTCGCCGTTCGCCATCCGGATCCAGTCGCTGCTCATCACTGTCTAAAATATGGCGAGCACGAAAAGTGCCGCAAGGCATCATTCGCATACTGGCCTTAAAAAAGTGGCGGCCGCCCCTCTCGTTGGAGGAGCGGCCGCCGTTCGTCGCCTGGACTAGGAGGGGAGAGGGTCAGGCAACGAGCGTGTTGAAGCGCTCGGCATTGGCCGCGGCGCGATTCGAAAGCGGCTGGAACGCCTCGCCGGCGAGCTTCACCAGCGACTCGGTCAGCTTCGAGCTCTCGGCGATCGCGCGGTCGAACGACGCGCGAGCGAATTCGCCCTGGAGCTGCAGATATTCGGTCGGCGACTTCGCCTCGGCGAACGAGCGAACCGCATCAGCGGCCTGCTCGAAGCTGTCGCGCTGCTTCGCGACAACGTCCTGGCCGATCGAGCGAGCACCCTCGCTGGCGAGACGGCCGGCCTCAACCACCGCCTCAACGTTGGCGCGGGCGAGATCGGCGAGTTCACCGGCAACCTTCTGGCTGCGAGCGACGAACTCCTGGCTGCGCTCGCTGGCGCCAGCGAACATCGACTGGAACGGGGCAAACGCCGGAACGGCTTCGAAGCCCTTGAAGAAATCATTGTTGGTCACGGTATCAATCCTTTTCTGGGCCGGCCGCGCGATCTTGCGGGCGGCGGTACGAACCTTGCGGCGCGAAACTTTGGTGCGGCGAGCGACGGCTTTCGGAGCGGCCGTCTTCCGCTTCTCGGTGCGGGCCTTGGGGGCGCGCGCACGCTTGGCGGTTTTGATGCTCTCCTTGGCGACCGTCGCGACAGTGTCGGCGGCCGCTGCGGCGACCTTGGCCGGAGCCTCGGCGATTGCCTCGACTTCAACCTTGGTTTCGTCTGCCATGAATAATTCCTCCGAATATGTTGCAGTGCACAATACGCATTGCGCCGCACCATTTCAAGGGGAAATTTGTGCAGTGCATCATTCCACCGCTTGACGGCCACGGCCTGGCCGAAGCACAGTCGGCCATGGATACTGCCAACCGCCGCCGCCGTGGCCTGCTCATTGTGCTGTCCTCGCCGTCAGGGGCCGGCAAGTCGACCATCAGCCGGTTGCTCCTCGACGCGGACGACAACATCACCATGTCGGTCAGCGCGACGACTCGCCCGATGCGACCCGGCGAAGTCGAGAATGTCGATTATCACTTTGTCGATACGGCCGAGTTCGAGCGGCTGATCAAGGCCGATGAATTTGCCGAATGGGCCTACGTCTTCGACCACATGTACGGCAGCCCGAAAGAGCCGATCAAGGAAGCGCTGAAGGACGGGCGCGACACCTTGTTCGACATCGATTGGCAGGGCACGCAGCAGCTCGAATATGCCTTCCGTACTGACCTCGTCCTCATCTTCATCCTGCCGCCATCGATGAGTGAGCTGGAGCGTCGCCTCCACGAGCGGGGCACCGACAGCGAGGAGATCATCGCCGGCCGCATGAAGCGCGCCGCTGGCGAGATTGGTCATTGGGCTGAATATAATTACGTCCTGATCAACGAAGACATGGACAAATGCCTGAAGGACGTCCGGGCGATCATCGCCGCCGAGCGCCTGCGCCGCGAGCGCCAGCCCTATTTGCTCAATTTCGTGCGGGAACTCGTCGCCCGCCCTAATTGAGCCCGCCCTAGTTGAGCAGGTCGAGAAACTGGCCCGCTGCCAGGAAATCCTGACGGCGATTATCCAGCGCCAGCTCGGCCTCCGCGTCCGATCCCCATTGCTCGAGCTGCCAGCGGTCATCGAGGCTGACCGCGGACCAGGCGTCGCCAGCGGAATAAGCCTTCTCGAAGACCGCGAGCGCGGCGACCAGCGAGCCGCCGATGGTCACCAGCGGCGAAAGTCCTGACAGCTGGAACGGGCCCAGCGCAGCTACTTCGTGGATCAGCCGCTCGACCGTGGCCGGTGGCTGGGCGACGTGCAGCAATCCCGTCGTCGTCGCGAAATCGACATCGTAGCGCCGCCGCGCCCACGCCAGCAGCGGGTCCCAACCTGCCGCCTGCTGCTCGACCAGCTCGGGCGGCCATTCGGCGCGATAGCAGGCGAGGTCAGCCTCGGCGTAGCGCGCCAGGCCGTTGGCGAATGCCTGGCGGTCCGGCGCAACCTTGTCGACTGCAGCGTTAGCGAGCCCCGTCAGCGGCATGGCGCGCGGGTCGATATCGGCTCCTACTGCCTGCCACTCACCGGCGATGGCGTCCGCCAGGCCAGTTGTTGGCAGCACAAGCAGCGCGCGGGCTGGCGTCTGCACCGGTCGGCCATCGAGGCGGATGGACCATCCGCCCTCCGCTGCTTCGGTCGTGACGTCTGTCCAGAAGCGCTTCACGAAGCGCGATCCCACCGCCTCTTGAGCAAGCGCGGCGTCAGCAGCGCGCCGAGTGTGCCAGCAATGGCGACGATCGCGCCAACCTGCGGCCACCCGCCCGGGCGCAGCAAGTTGCCGTAAGCGATGGCGATGCCGAGGAAGAAAATCGCCAGGCCCAACATGCGGACGAACGTGTAGGCCATCAGCCGCCGTTTCCAGACCTCGTCGTCAGTCATCGCGCGTCAGCTCCGATATAGCTTCGACGATATCCGGCCGCCCGACCCCCGCCTGGCCGTCGATCGTCGCGCGCAGGTCCTCGCCGGTCTTGTGCTGGTTGAACTTGCGCGTCCCGCGCACCGCCACCGGGTCGAGCTCAAAGCCGACGATTGCCTTGGTCATCGCCTCGAACTTACCCGGAGTCATTTTGTCCCGGGTCCACGGCGCGTTGGGCGAAAGGCGTTGCTCCATCACCTCGCTGAGCCGGTCGAGCAGTTCGACCAATTCGTCATCGGACAGGCGGCGCGCCGGCCCGTCGATCTCAACCGCTTCATAATGCCACGTCGGCACCTGATCGTTCGAGGCGTACCAATTGGCGCTCTGATAACCTTCGCGTCCGGAGATGCTCGCGAGGATCGTGCGGCCGTCGATCTGGTCGACCATCCGGTTGCGGCGGGCGATGTGAAACCAGACCTTGCCGTCCACCACGAGCACCGGCGCGTGGACTACGAACAGGCCATCATCGGTCGCCGAGAAGATGTGCGCGAACGAACGTTCATCGGCGAAGCCAAGCAGCGCCTCGCGATCGTCCCAGTGGAATGCGCGATTGGGATGCATCAGCGCCGCTTCGCTTTGGGCGCCCCGCGCGATCGACGTTCGCCCCGGCGGCTGTCGCGCCGCGGTTTCGAGATCCGCTGCGGCGTCTTCGGCGGAGGGGGTGCCGGCCGCTCGCCCAACTCGAGGTCGAAGCCGAGCGTGTGCAGGGTCTCCGCGATGTGCGCCGGCAGCTCGGCGGTGACGTCAATCTTGCCCCCTTCCGGCGCATCGATTTTCAAACGCCGCGCGTGAAGGTGCAGCTTGCGGCTGACTCCGCCCGTCAGAAAGGCATCGGGGCCGCCATATTTGGCATCGCCGACAATCGGGTGGCCGATCGACGCCATGTGCGCGCGCAGCTGGTGGGTGCGGCCGGTCAGCGGCTGGAGCTCGACCCAGGCGGCGCGGTTGCCGGCCCGGTCGAGCACGCGCCAACGGGTCTTGGCCGGCGAGCCATGCTCCGGATCGATCTGCATCTTCTCGCCGCCGGTACCGGGCTGCTTGGCGAGCGGCGCATCGATCTCTCCGGATTCGCCCGAGGGCACGCCGGCAACCAGCGCCCAGTAGATTTTGCGCACCGTGCGGCCCGAGAAAGCCTTGGCGAAATGCCCGGCCGAGCGCGCCGTTCGCGCAACCAGCAGCGCGCCCGACGTGTCCTTGTCGAGGCGATGCACCAGCTTGGGCCGGCCGCGGTCGTCGGCGAGG
>Ga0207668_10000253_pt1 | contig 35650 bp, 37 predicted proteins | sample KBSS43metaG_FD_184323 | JGI IMG/M metagenome (GOLD analysis project Ga0207668, IMG submission 184323) | Switchgrass rhizosphere microbial communities from Kellogg Biological Station, Michigan, USA - KBS S4-3 metaG (SPAdes) (version 2) | ecosystem: Host-associated > Plants > Roots > Rhizosphere...
GTGACCAGAAGGACGCGGATGTCGCGCGCCGCCTGGACCTCGTCCAGCAGCTTGCCGAAGGTGATCACGTCATCGGGTTGCAGGCGGTTGTGATGCCGGGGCCGATTGAGCCGGATGACCGCGCGGTGGCCCTCGACCTCGAGCGTGGGCACGCCGCCCTCGGCGTCGCCATCGCCTTGCCACGCAGTCTGCCCCATGGCGCTCTCCCTAAAATGTTCTTGCGGCTCGCCGGGTCGCGCGCTGCGCGTCCGCGGACGCGGGCCGTCAGCCTGGCCGGCGACATGCTTTAGAGGTATTCTTTTACATATTTTGCGTCAATCGCCGAAGCATGAAATCTAGGGGCGCTGGGCGAGAGGATGGTGCAATGAAAGGGCGTGAGCGGTGACGGCCGACAGGCGCCCCAAAGCGCTCAAGGCAGGCGCGCCGAACGCCTCGCCGGAGACCGGCGCATGGCCCGCGCTCGTCGACACCGCGCCCATGGCGAGGGGGCCGAAGCCGGCCACGCAGCATGCCATCCAGGAACTCCGCGCCATGGTGCTGAAGGCCGCCGACGGAGACTTCCTGGGTTCCGAGGAGCAGCTCGCGAAATGGTTGAACGTCAGCCGCCCCACGCTACGCCAGGCCGTGCGGGTGCTGGAGCACGACTCGCTGATCACGGTGAAGCGGGGCGTCGGCGGCGGCTTCTACGCCCGGCGCCCCACGATCGACACCGTCGCGCGGTTGATCAGCATCTATCTCACCCTGTCGCGAACGACGCTGGAAGAGGCCCTCTCGGCGACCCACGCCCTGACGATGGAGGCGGCCCGAGCGGCCTGTCTCTCCACCGATACGGCGGCGCGCGCCCGGCTCGAAGCGGCCGTGGAAGCACTCGAAACGCCTGCGGACGGCCATATCGCCGTCGATGAACTGATGGCGCAGGAGCACGCGCTGGCCAACGCCCTACTGGAGCTGGGCGGCAACAACTTGATCAAGCTCCTGGTCGAAACGTTCCGGTCGTTGGGCGTGCTGGCCCTGTGGGACGACCATCCGCAAAGACGCGGCGTATGGCGGCGCGAGCGCGCCCGCCTCGGGCGCGCAATACTGGCCGGCGACCAGGAGCTGGCGCGAACCCAGGTCCATCGGTCGCATGAGCTGATCGCGTCCTGGATGCGGGAGACGCCTGGCCTCAGCCGCAACTGGTCGAGCGAGTTCGTCGAGGTGTTGCGGAGCGATCCGCCCCCACGAGGCGACGGCCCGCCCAGACGCAAATCCCGCTAGCACTGGACCCGGAAGTCCGGGACCTTCCACTCGCTGCCCAGGAGATCGACGATCTCGGCCTGCGCTGACCTTGATCGATTCATGGGACGCGCCGACGATCCGGCCCGGGATTTGCAGCTCCGGACTCTCCTCCGGCGAGACGATCGGCCGATCCCCACGATCATCGGATCCTTCGCGGCCATGTCAGGCCCGCTCCATCGCCAGGTTGGATTGTTCGCGGCCCAGGCGGGCAAGGGCCGCATTCGCGCCCCCGTGCAGATTGCGCAGCAGCACCAGTCGCTTGAAGTACATGCCGATGAGGTATTCGTCGGTCATGCCCATGCCGCCGTGCAGCTGCACCGACTGGGCCCCGACGAAGAACCCGCTGTTGCCGAACAGCACCTTCGCCGCAGTCAGGGTGTGCTCGCGCTTGGGGCCGGCGGCGTCGAATACGGAGATCAGCCGCAACAGCATCGACCGGGCCAGCTCCGTCTCCATCGCCATGTCGGCGAGCCGGTGCTGGACGGCCTGGAAGGTGGAAAGCTCGACGCCGAACTGCTTTCGCGTGCGGACATAGTCGCGCGTGGTCCACAGCGCCTTGTCCATCGCGCCCAGGGCTTCGGCGTGCAGGCCGAGCTGCAGCCAGGCCATGCCTTCGCGCAGAGCCGGGACGGCGCCGCCTTCCGGCCCCACGAGCGCCGCGGCGGGCAGGTCGAGCGCGGTGATGGCGAGGTCGCTCCCGAGGCTGTCATCGGTCAGCCGGACGTCCCTGCGGCCCAGCGCCGGATGGTCCGCGGCGACCAGGAACAGGCTGACGCCCTGCGCCGCGCCCGCCTCGCCCGCGGTGCGCGCGCTGATCAGATAATGGGTCGCCGCCGCCCCGCCGAGCACGAGCGTCTTGGCGCCCGACAGCCGCCAGCCGTCGCCGCTACGCTCCGCGCGGGTTTCGACATATTCGAGGGTCGCGCCCGAGCCCGGTTCACCATGGGCGAGGACCGGACGCGCGGAGCCGTCGATGACGGCGGCGGTCAGCTTCCCCGCGGCGCCGGCGGCGATGAGGGTCCTGATGGCGGCAGTCACCGGCACATAGGGTTCGAGCATCAGCCCGGCCCCCAGCCTCTCCACGAGCACGGCGAAGTCCGCGGCGCCGCCGCCAAGGCCGCCGTGCGCCTCGGGAATGGCGAGGCCCAGCCAGCCCAGCTCGGCGAACTGCCCCCAGAACTGGGGGCTGTAGGCCGCGCCGGACGCAACCGCCCTGCGGCGCGCCTCATAGTCGAAGCCTTGCTCGACGAGGCGTCGCGCGCTCTCGCTCAGCAGGACCTGTTCCTCGGATAGGCGGAAATCCATCGTTCAAAGGCCCAGGTATTGTTTGGCGATCAGGGTGCGTTGGATCTCGTTCGCGCCGCCGTAGATGGACGAGGCGCGGCGATACATCGCGTCCGCCCAGACGCCCAAGGCGTGCTCCGGCCCGGGCGCGGGTTGCGGCTCGCCGGCGAGAAAGGCGTGCTCGGAATAGAGATAGGCCCCGTGGTCGCCCAGGGCCTCGATCTGCAGCTGGGTCGTCCGTTGCGTCAGCTCCGACCCGCGCACCTTCAAGAGCGAACCGAAGGCCGCGCCGTCCGCCTTGCCGGCCATGGCGCGCAGGGTCAGGAACTCCAGCGCCATGAACTCGACCTCGAGCTCGGCGATGCGGGCGGCGAACAGCGGATCTTCGATCAGCGGCCGGCCGTCCCGCTTCGTCTCCGAGGCGATCCGGCGCAGCCGCGCGAGGCCGTTGCGGTTGCGCGGAATTTCCGCGGCGAACGAGCGCTCGTTCTCCAGCAGCGCCTTGGCGTAGCCCCACCCCTTGCCCTCTTCGCCGATGCGGTTGGCCACCGGCGTGCGGACATCGTCGAAGAAGACCTCGTTGAGGCTGTGTTCCTTGCGGATGTCGACGATCGGCCGGACCGTGATGCCCGGCGCCTTCATGTCGACGATCAGCATCGTCAGGCCGTTCTGCGTGCCTTCGCCGGTCCGGACAAGCAGGAAGATATGGTCCGACTGGTGCGCGCTGGAGGTCCAGATCTTGCGGCCGTTGATCACGTACTCGTCGCCCTGCACGACCGCGCGGGTCTGCAGGGAGCCGAGGTCCGAGCCCGAGTTCGGCTCGGAGAAGCCCTGCGCCCAGGAGATCTCGCCGCGCAGGAACCGCGGCAGGATCCGTGCCTTCAGATCGTCGGTCCCGAAGGTATAGATCAGCGGCCCGACCATCGAGAGGCCGAAGATGTCGAGCATCGGCGCGCCGGCGCCGAAGCATTCCTCGTCGAAGATCGCCTGCTGCTCCAGCGTCCACCCCGTGCCGCCGTGCTCGGCCAGCCAGTTGGGCGCGGACCAGCCCTTGCCGTGCAGGATCCGGGTCCATTCGCGGCAGTCGGTGCGCGGGCCATGGAAGCCGGTCGAGTTGCGCCGCGCCATCTCGGGCGGAAGGTTCTCGGCCAGGAAGCGGCGAACCTCCTGCCGAAACTGCTCGGCGGCGGTATCCGCCTTAAGATCGGTCATGACCATGCTCCCATCGGCGCAGCCTGGGACGGCGCGGCCCTTCTGTGCTCGGAGTAGGTACCTACACACCCCTGAGGCGTCAACCGGCTTCGGCCGCGCCATCCGGCCCCTGCACCGCCTTCCTGACGCCCCCATGTCAATGGAGGCGCCCACTTCTCGGCTTGACGGCCTTCGCTCCGAAAGATCAGCTTCCCGGCGGTCCGTAGGGCTCTGGAAAGACGATAGGAAGGCGAGGAACTTGCGCATGGACGGAATGCTGGCGGGCCTTCGGGTGCTCGATCTCTCGCTCTGGCAGCCCGGGCACACGGCCACCCAGCTGCTCGCCGACCTGGGCGCAGACGTGCTGAAGATCGAGCCGCCGGGCGGCGACCGCGAACGGATCATGCCCGACCGGGTCGCCAACTATTATGGCAACAAGCGCAGCCTGGTGCTGGACCTCAAGCGGGAGGAAGACCGGGCGAAATTGCTGGAGCTGGCCAAGGACGCCGAGGTGGTGGTCGAGGGCTCGCGCCCAGGCGTGGCCGACCGCCTGGGCGCCGGCTACGCCCAGCTGAGCGCTGTCAATCCGGCGCTGGTCTATTGCTCGATCTCCGGCTTCGGCCAGACCGGGCCTTTGGCCATGGCCCCCGGGCACGAGCACAACTACCAGGCCTATACCGGGGCCTTCACCTACCCCGAGCAAGGCGGAGAGCCTGTTGCAGCGAAGCCGCTGGTCGGCGACCAGGGCTCCGGCATCACGGCGGCCTTCGCCATACTCGCGGCCGTGCTGTGCGCCCGTCGCACGGGCCAGGGCGAATATATCGACGTGGCCATGGCCGACGTCATTCTCTACTGCGTCGCCCCTTCGGGAACCATCGGCGAGCAAGCCCCCGCCGGCCACAAGAACAAGCCTCCGGCCATGGGCGAGTTCGCGACGTCGGACGGCGGCTATGTCGTCCTGGGCGTCTTCAGCGAGGACCACTTCTGGGACAAGCTCTGCCAGGCGCTCAGCCTGGACGCCCATGTCGGCGTGAAGATGGCCGAGCGCGACCGGCGGTCGGCGGAGCTGCGGGCCGACCTGGTGGCGGCCGTCGCCAGGCGGCCGCGTGACGAGCTGGTCACGGAGCTGGCCCGCGCAGGCGTGCCGATCGCCCCGGTCCTGACCCGCGAGGAAGGACTGAGCCACCCGCACTTCTGGGAGCGCGGCGTGGTCGCGCGGGGACCGGACGGCGACCGCCGCATCGCCCACCCGATCCGCTACAAGAACCGCCCGGCGCTGCCGCCGGCGCGTCCGGCGGAGATCGGCGAAGGCGGCGACCTCGGCTTCAGCAAGCGGTAGCGCTCAGCCCTCCTCGGCCGCGGTCAGCGCGATGTCGACCATGATCTCGGCCGAGATCTCCTCCAGCGCCGCCTGCACCCGTTCGGCCGCCAGGCCGGGCGGCAACCGCAGGCGCGCCTCCAGGTGGAACAGCGGCTGGCCGGAGTGGGCCTCGACGCTCAGGCCGGTGTCGAAGCTTTCGATATTGGCGTTGAGCCCGCTGAGCGTCGCCGTCACCTGGTGCACGATCCCCGGCCGGTCCTGGCCCACCAGGCTGAAATCCACCGCCTCGCCCACGACGCCTGGGCCCTCGATCGCCGCGGCGATCCGCACCTCCAGCCCCTGGGCGTCCACCCGGCGCACGGCGGCGCGCAAGCTGTCGGCGGCCGCGGCGTCCAGTTCGACCAGGACCGATCCGACATAGAGCCCGCCGAGCTGGCTGAGGTGGCTCTCGAGCCAGTTGCCGCCGGCCGAGAGGACCGCGCCCGCGAGCGCCTGGGTGAGGCCTGGCCGATCGCTGCCGACCACGCTCAAGATCAACCTGGCCATTGGACGCGCCACTCCCTTGATCGATGCAACCGAACGAGCCACGCGCGCCACCGCCAGTCAATTCACCGTCGGGCCCCCGCGCGTGGACACCGCCTCGCCGAAGGGCTTAGTCTCGCGATCAAGAACTCGACAAAGAGCGAGGGAGGACCAGGAGATGTCCGGCGCATTGCAGTGGCGTCCGCTTGCGCCGTTCGGCGCCACGATCGACCTGGACCTTAAGGGCTCCGTCAGCGGCGACCAGATCGACGCCTTGCGGGAACTGTTCGACCGGCGACATCTGCTGCTGTTCACCGGCCAGTCGCTCTCCGCCGCCGACCAGCGGCGGGTCTGCGGCTGGTTCGGCCCGGTCGAGGAAGACAAGCCCGCGAGCCGCTTCACGACCGAACCGGAAATGGGCGCGCTGGGGGCCGGCGAGCTGGCCTTCCATTCGGACATGGCCTGCACGCCCGCCCCCCTGATCGGCCTGTCGCTGCTCGCCATCGAGGTGGAAGAGCGGTCCTCGACGACGATGTTCGTCGACGCCATGGCCGCCGCCCGCGACCTGCCGGAAATCCTGCGCCGACGGATCGAGGGCCTGCACGTGATGAACCTCTGGCCAAGCGAACTCGCCCAGCGCCAGCGAAGCCATCTGGCCCCAGCGGGCTGGCCGGGCGCCGCGCATCCGGTGCTCAAGCCCCATCCGCGCACGGGCGAGCCGATCCTCTACCTGAACGCCAACCAGAGCGACCGGATCGTCGAGCTGGAGGCCGCTGAGAGCGAAGACCTCATCCAGGCGCTGTTCCAGCGGCTGTATGCGCCCGCGCACCGGTATGAGCACCAGTGGCGCAACGGCGACTTCATCGTCTGGGACAACCTCGCCCTGCAGCATGCGCGCAAGCCGGTCCCGCCAGGCGTCGTCCGCACGCTGCAGCGGGTCGAGATCGGCGCCTGCCCGTGGTCGGACATGGCGCCGGAAGGCCTGGTCGCCGGCTATAGGCAGGCCTGATTCCGGGCCGCCACCGGCAAACCGCCTCTGTATTCTGCGCCGGAAGCCGAGTTATGTTTGCGTTCGACGCGACACCCAAAAACTGGAGGAGACGTGGTGAAGAAGCGATATCAGCTCGTGGTTCTGTCGAACGCGAAGGACGGCGCCGAAGACGCCTACAACGAGTGGTACACCAAGCAGCATATCCACGACGTGGTGAGCGCGCCCGACTTCGTCGAAGCCAAACGCTTCCGGTTCGTGCCGATGAACGGCGGCCCGGAGCCCGAGCATCGGTACATGGCGATCTACACCGTCGAGACCGAGGACCTGGCGGCCGCCCACGCCGGCATGACGGCCTTGGCGGGCACCCCCGCCATGATGATCAGCGATGCGATCGACATCGCGGGCGTCAAGAGCTTCTATTTCGAGCAGATCGCCAGCACCGAGGACTAAACCCGGGACGGCCTGGCGGCGCTATCGGAGGACCGTCAGGCCGTTCTTGATGACGGTGACGTTCCGCGCCCGCACGTGCGCCTCGAACGAGATCGCCTTGCCGTCCTGCCAAAGGTCGACCGTGATCGTGTCGCCCGGGTAGACCGGCGCGGAGAAGCGCGCCTGGTGCGAAAGGATCTGGTCCGGATCGAAACCGGTGACCGCCTGGAGCATGGCGCGGCAGGTCATGCCGAAGGTGCACAGGCCATGCAGGATGGGCGCCGGATAGCCGGCGCGTCGCGCGACGTCGGGATCGCAGTGCAGGGGCACGCGATCGCCGTTCAGGCGGTAGAGCAGCGCCTGGTCGGGGCGCGTCGGGAAATCGATCGACAGGTCGGGCGCGCGGCTGGGAACGCGGTGCGGGGTCGGCGCCTCGCCTGGGCCCCCGAAGCCGCCGTCCCCCCGGGCGAAGATCGCGGCGGTGACCGTCGCGACCTTCTCGCCGTCGGCGTCGCGCCAGACCGTCTCGCTGACGATGAGCGCCCCCTTGTCCGCGCCCTTGTCGTAGGCGCCGATCGTGCGCCCTTGCGCCGTGAAGGTTCCGCTGGCGGGCAACGGCCTGTGGAGCTCGACCTTTTCCTCGCCGTGAACGACCAGTTCGTTATGGAGTTCGCTCGGGCGGCATCCCGCGGGAAACTCGACCTTCGGCAATCGTCCGTCCGACGGCAGGCTCAAGACGGTGACCGCGGTCGGAACGACCTTCAGGTCCTTCTCGTAGACGAACGCCAGTTCCGCCGGGTCCAGCGGGTCCCGCCCCATGCCGACGCCCAGGGCGTACAGCATCACGTCCTTGTCGCCGTAGCTGAACGTCCACGGCCCGGTGCGTCCCTGCAGGATGTCCGGATAGTGGATGGGCATGATCCCGGCCTCCCCGCGGCGACGGGGCTCAGGCCTTGACGCGTCCGGGCCCGACCGCCTCGGCGGGCGCGACGGCGACCTTCCGACCTTTGGCCGCCTTGCCGCCGGGAATCAGCAAGGCGAAGATCAGGCTCGCCAGGCAGCAGCCCGCCATCAGCGTGAAGGTCGCCACATAGGCGCTTTCGTCAGGGAACTTCACGCCCGCGCTGTTCGAGATGGCGGCTGACGCCATGCAATAGGCGACCATCTGGGTGCCGATCGCCGTGGCCAGTGACCGCAGCATCGAGGTCAGCCCCGTCGCCTCGCTGGTGCGCTCCGCCGGCGCGGCTTCGATGATCATGCCGGGTGCGCAGCCGAAAATGATCACGGTCGCCGGGGCGATGAGCAGGATGCAGACCGCGGCGACGAACACCATGGAGTCGTGGAAAAAGATCAGCGCGGTGAAAGCCACGAAATTCGTGATCGCGGCGAGGATGATCGCCGGGCGCATCGAGTGGCGCCGTGCGAACAGGCCCGCGCCGATGCCCGCGAGGCCGGAGGTCGCGTTGGTTGGAAGCTTGATGATCCCGGCCAGGGTCGCGCTGATCCCGAAGCCCACCCCGGTCCAGAGCGGCTGCTGCAGCAGCGGCAGGATCACCAGCGGATAGACCATCGGCGCCATGGCCGTGAAGAAGATGGTGGTGTTGACGATGGCGATGGTGGGGTTGCGCAGCAGGCGCACGTCGATCAGCGGATTGGCTTGCCGAAGCTCGTGGAACGCCCAGGCCACGAGGGTCACCACGCCGCCCCCGACAAGGGCCAGGACGACGGGCGAATCCCAGCCCAGCGACTTGCCGTAGGTGGTCGCGAGCAGCAGCGCGCTGATCGGGAAGACGAAGAGGGCGCCCGCCAGATCGAGCCGCTCGGGCTTGGGCGGAATCTTGCCCGTCGGCAGGTAGCGGACGGCCACAAGCAACACCACCAGGGCCACCGACGCGCTGACCGTGAAGATGTCCTGCCAGCGCCCGTGGTCGACGATGAAGCCGCCCAGGATGAACCCGACCCCGTTACTCAGCGCGAAGGTGCCGCCCAGGATGCCGACGCCCAGGTTGACGTCGCGGCTGTCCTTGGCGTTCTCCCGCAGGATGCCGAACGCCAGCGGCAGGATGGCGAAGGTGGCGCCCTGCAGCGCCCGACCGAGGATGATCACGTTGAGGTCGGTCGCCACGGCGCTTATCGCCGAGCCGCAAACGGCGACGCCGAGCATCAGGAGCAGCATCTGTCGGCGGCCGTAAAGATCGCCCAGCCGGCTGCAGAGCGCGGAGCTCAAGGCCGACGCGAGCAGATAGGCCGTGATCAGCCAGCCCACGTGCGCCGGATCGCCGTAGATCCCATAGAGCGTGGAAAGCGCCGTGTAGATCATGCTGCTCTCGAGCGCGTTGACGAACTCGATGGCGACCAGCAGCGCCAGCAGCATCTTGAAGCTCAGGCCGGGGCGGTCGGAAGGCGCGGAGGACACGGGCATGGCGGCATAGAACGGGCAAATTTCGCCAGCACCAACCTCCTTTTTGTGCTGCAGCGCACCACCCGACCGGCCATTCTGCCCTCAAGGCCGGCAAGGCCGCAGGGAGGCGACCATGGCCGCAGAAGCTGATCAGCCCGCCCGGCCGGGAGGACCGTGTGCTGCGCATCCTCCGCAGCCTGGAACAGGCCCTGCCCTTTACGGCTCACCCGCCAGCGTTCGCCTGACCCGCTAACGCGGCGCGTTGGTCTTCAGCTGGTTGAACGGCAGGTCGCGGTCGAATGCCGGCTCGCGCGGCAGGCCGAGGTGGCGTTCGGACACCAGGTTGCGCTGCGTCTCCTGGGTGCCGCCGCCGATCCGGTGCATGGTCACACGCTGCATGCCCGCGTCGGCCCCTGGCGCATCGGGCAGGGACGCCACGCCCGCCGGCCCCGTCAGAGCCGAGAGCAGCTCCGTGCGGCGCACATTGGTCCGGGCGGCCAGCAGGCTCGCCACCATCCCGGCGGTCTGCGGCAACCGGCCGTTGCTCGTGCCGGCGGCGACGCGCCTCAGCGTGAGGTGGTAGACGGCGTCCAGCACGAATGCCTCGCCGACCTGCTGGCGCGCGAACGGGTCCTCGGCGAGCCCGAGGCCGCGCGCGGTCTCGATATACTCCGGCGTGAGCTCGATCTGCTCGGAGACCTCCGCGGCCTGGAATCCGCCGTGCCAGCCCCGCGCCATGCCCGCGCGTTCCGCGGCCAGCTGAGCCTGGGCGACGTTCCAGCCGTCGTTGACCGCGCCGACCACGTCCTCGTCCGGCACTTCGACGTCGTCGAAGAACTCCTGGCAGAACTCGCTCTCGCCGGTGATCAGCTTGATGCGCTGGAGGGTCACGCCTGGATGATGCAGATCGACCAGGAACATTGTCAGGCCAGCGTGCTTGCGCACGGTGGGATCGGTGCGCGCCAGGCAGAGGCCCATGTCGGAGACGTGGCCCCCGGTGGTCCAGATCTTCCCGCCGTTGAGCAGCCACCGCCCGTCCCGCCGCTCGGCGCGCGTCAGCACGCCGGCGAGGTCCGAGCCGCCGGAGGGCTCCGACAGCAACTGGCACCAGAAGATTTCGCTCTTCAGTGTGGCAGGGATGTACTTCTTCTTCTGCGCCTCGCTGCCGTGCGCCAGCAGCACCGGCACGACGATGTTGAACGAATTGCCGAAGGTCCACGGCAGCCGGTAGGGCTGGGCCTCTTCCCAGAAGATCTCCTCGAACCGCTGGCCGAGGCCCAGCCCGCCGTATTCGCGCGGAAGGGTGATGCCAGCGAGGTTGCCCTCCCACAGGGTGCGCTGGGTGGCGCGGTCGAGCTTGCAGGTCTCCAGGTCGCCGAACGGGTTGGGATGCTGCCCCGGAATGCGCGGCGGCATGCGGCCCTTCATCCACTCCCGCGCCCTCAGGCGGAAGGCGCGCTGCTCCTCGGTGTCGGCGTGTTCGCTTGTGGGGGATTGGTTCTCAGTCTGCACCGTCCGCTCCTACTCAAAGCCCTGCGAGACGGCAGAGGCGCTCGTGATGGACGCGCGGCGAGCCCCAGAGGGCCTCGCTGGACACCGCGCGGCGAAGATAGAAATGGATGTCGTGCTCCCAGGTCATCCCGATGCCGCCGTGCATCTGCAGGCAGTCGCGGATGATCTCGGTCGCGACGCGGCCGCAGTGACTCTTGGCGACGCTGACCGCGATGGCCGCGTCCGACGCGCCGGCCTGGACCGCGCGCGCGGCGTAGGCGGCGGCGGCCTTGGCGCCCTCCAGCTGGGCGGCGTGGTCGGCCAGGCGATGCTTGAGCGCCTGATACGAGCCGATCGGCCGGTTGAAGGCGTAGCGCTGGTTGACCCATTCGAGCGTGAACTCGAAGACCCGGTCGATGACGCCGACGGTCTCGGCGACTAGCAGAGCGAGCACCACCTGCAGCTGCCGCTCGACGTGATCGGCCGCGCCGCCCCACTCGCCCAGCAGCGCCTCGGCCCCGACCACCGCCCGATCGAAGCGGACGGTGGCGACGCGACGGCCGAGGTCGAGCGCCTCCAGGGGCTGGACGCTCACGCCCGCGGCTCCGGCCGGCAGCAGGAACTGCGAGAGGCCCGCGTCGACGGCCGCCGTCACCAGCAGCAAATCCGCCGCGGCGGCGTCGTCGACGTAGCCGGCGACCCCTTCGAGGACGTAGCGGCCGTCGTCCGAACGGGTCGCCCGCACGCTGCCGGGAGAAATTCCGTCGTTGGGTCCGGGACCTGCGACACACCAGGCGCCGATCTGCTCGCCGGCGGCCAAGCCGGGCAGCCAGGCCGCCTGCTGGGCCTCGGACCCGGCGCGCGCGATGGCGTCGGCCAGGACGCAGCTGGAGAAGAACGGGCCGGAATGGACCACCCGGCCCAGTTCTTCGGCGACGATGGCGGCGTCGATCACCCCTTCGGCCGATTCGGCGAAGCCGCCGTGCGCTTCGGGCACGAACAGGGCGACCCAGCCCAGCGCCGCGCCTTCCTGCCAGGCCTCGCGATCCAGACTCTCGCCCCGGTCGGCAAGTTTTCGCAGCACATCCACCGGGAATCGATCATTCAGAAACCGGCGCGTGGCGTCCTGCAGCATAAGCTGATCTTCAGTTAACGTGACGTCCATTTCCGATTTCCCGACAAATACTTCTTTCGAGGCGTGATCAGCCTGGATCCAGGCTCGTGATCTGGAAAATCTCTATTCCGCCCCACCCTCCAAAGATTTCTCCCCGAGGAGCGCGTGTCAACGCCGACCTGGGTCGTTCGCCTCGTGGTTCGGGACACGGATATGATCGATGACCGGCGTCGCAGCGCAGCACGGGCCGTCCACCGATCGGGGCACGGAGATTTTGGCGCGTAGGGCAGAACCCCTGCACGCTCCGCGAGTTAGAGCGCCATGTCGCGTTACTACTTCCACACCGAAGACGGCCGCTGCTACCCCGACGAAACGGGGGCCGAGTTGAACGGGATGGCGGAGGTTCGGCGATGGTCGCTTCGGGCGCTCTCCGAAATGCTCGAAGCCCAGGCCGAGGCCTTCTGGGACGACGGCTGTCTGCGCATGATCGTCCAGGACGAGCGCGGACTGACGCTGTTCACCATCGAAGCGGTCCTGCAACGCGCCCCGGCCGCTCGCGGACCGGCGAAATCCTGACCCTCTTCGGCCTCCTTCGGATACAGCCGCGGTACGTCGGCGGTTCGTCCGGTATGGACAACGCCCCACACGAGGAGGTCTCCGCATGCCCAGGATCGGTAAGTTCGACGTCGCCAGACAAGGCTTCGGCGGGATGAGCCTGTCCGGCGCCTACGGGGGAACCGACGAGGCGGAGGCGCTGAAGACCCTGCACCGGGCCTTCGAGCTGGGGGTCGACTTCCTCGACACCGCCAACGTCTACGGGGCCGGCCACAACGAGCAGCTGATCGGCCGCGCCATCAAGGGCCGGCGCGACAAGGTGGTCGTCGCCACCAAGGTCGGCATCGTGGGCGGCGGCGAGGCCGAGGAAGGCGCGGAAGGCAAGACGGTCAGCAATTCGCCCGCCTATACCCGCCTGCAGGTCGAAAAGAGCCTGAGGCGGCTGGGCGTCGAGCAGATCGACCTCTACTACCTCCACAGGCTCGACCCGACCCTGCCGATCGAGGAGTCCATCGGCGGCCTCGTGCGGCTCAAGGAAGAAGGCAAGATCGCCGAGATCGGCCTTTCCGAGGTCACCGCGGAAACCTTGCGCCGGGCGCACAAGATCCATCCCATCGCCGCCCTTCAAAGCGAGTATGCGATCTCCACCCGCGAGGTGGAGGCGGAGATCCTGCCTGCCGCGCGCGAGCTCGGCGTGACCTTCGTGCCCTTCTCGCCGCTCGGCCGCGGCTTCCTGGCCGGCGCTTCTGCGCCCGAGGACCAGAACGACATGCGCCGCAACCACCCGCGGTTCCAGGCCGAAGCGGTGAAGGCCAATGCGGTCCGGCGGACGGTCGTCGAGGATGTCGCGCGTCTCCTTGGCGCGACCGCCGCCCAGGTGGCGCTCGCCTGGGTGCTCTCGAAGGACACCGTTCCGATACCCGGCACGCGCCACGTCGCCCACCTCGAATCCAACTGGGCGGCGAACGAACTCAAGCTGGACCCGCAGATGATCGCCGAGTTGGAGGAGGCCTTCCCGGTCGGCGCGACGGTGGGCTCGCGCTTCATGACGACGGCGCCGGTCCAGGGGCCGAGCTGACCTGCGACGCCGGCAAAAAGCCGGCCCCGCACTGGGGGCGGGGCCGGAGAACGCGACCAATTTTTGAAAGTCGCGAGGGGTCGCCGGGAGGGGGATAGGCTGGCCGGCGATGTGATCAGACTAATTGGTCGCCGCTCCGGGCCGCATCCGGCGCCCGCCTGATGGTTTGTCAGGTAGACGCCTGAGGATACGGCGCCGAAATCCCTACCTGGGATAGCCGATACTCGGCCTGCAGCAATCTGGGATCGCGAGGGGTCGGACCGTCCCGACCGCTCGCGCGCCCCATCGAGCGGCGCTCAGAACTTGTAATCCAGCGCCACCCGGAAGGCGTTGGCCTTGACCTTGCCTTCGCCCGTGATCACCGCAAAGCCGTTGGTCGTCGGCGCACTGGCGCTCACCTTGCCGAAGTCCATGTAGAGCCACTCGCCCTTGACGCTCCACTGCGGGCTGAAGGCGTAGGCCGCGCCGAGCCCTCCGGCGAAGCCTGTCTTGGTGGCCGAGTCCGACATCTGGGCGGTGCGGCCGGCGCTGTCGGCGTAACGCGAGCGGAGCTTGACGTCGCTGACGCCGATCCCGGCGGAGCCGAAGAACATCCAGGGGCCGGACACGTAGCCGAGCCTGGGCCGGAGCGTCCAAACCCAGTCGGAGCTCACCTTCTGCTCGAGCGTGTACCGGAGCGGCGCGGCGAGCGGCAGCGTCGATTGGAAGGTCTTGGACGTGCTTTCGTCGACGTCGAGGAAGCCGAAGTCGGTCTCCAGCCCGACCAGGAAGGCTCCCATCTGATAGTTGTAGCCGGCCTCGATCGCCCCTGCGAAACCGCCGTTGTTGTCGTGATCGTCGGTGACCAGGGCGTTCAGCGAGGCGATGTCGGCCGGCGGAATGACCACCGCGCCGTTGCCCCGCTCGAGTCGAAGCCTGTTGGACGTATTGCCCCATACGCCGCCCACCGAAGCCCCGGCGTAGAATCCGGTCCAGGTCTGATCGTAATCCTGGGCGACGGCCGGAACGGCCGAAATGAGCACTGCTGACGCTGCGGCGAGCGCCGCTCCATAGCGAACCATGACTTCCCTCTTTGAGCTGCGGACATGCGGGGCCAGCATTGCGACGGGGCTGCCGGAGGGTCAGTCCGGCGTAATCCTGAGCGGGCAGGCTCGGAAGCCCCAGCGTGGGCCTAGGGGGGTGAGGCGCCGCCGACACGCCCGCATGCGAACCCTCCGGGACGGCCCGTGGAAGGCGAGGTCTCAGGGTTCAAGCGGCGCTGCGACGGGTCGGCGCCCTATGGACGAGGCCAAGGCCGAGCGGCGGACTAGGTCCCGGGCGTGTCGCAGGACGGGAGCTGACGCGGGCAATGCGGACGATCGCCGACGCCGGAGGGGTGAATTCGCCGACCATGGCGAATGACGGCGAGACGTTCCCGGTGCGCGAGATCGCGCCTGATGCAGCGATGGCGCGCCGCAGGAATACCGACGACGATCGATGTTTTTCCAACGCCAGGCTGAGCGCTGTTCTCAGGCGCCGCGCTGTCTACGCGCCCACGGGTGAAAGCCGCCAAAGGTGTACGGCGCGAGCTACCCGAAGAAGAGCCCGGAGCTTATTACCACCCTTAGGCGCACAACGGCGGCCTGCGCCAATCCGCGGCGAGTTTTCAGTACATCAGAAAACAGAGTTGCTTGGCGCATTCTGTACAGTTCACCGGACACAGGATACAACTTGGAAAATATAGAGTCTCTGTTCGGCAACTTGGACGCGCCCACAGACGGAGAAGAAAATGCTGCGGATCCTAGTCGCCGATGACCATGAGATCGTCCGAAAGGGCGTTCGCAACGTGATCGAGGGCCACCCCGGATGGGAGGTCTGCGCGGAGGCCGCGGACGGCCAGCAGGCGCTGGAGCTCACGCTGCAGGAGCGCCCGGACATCGCCATCCTGGATGTCTCCCTGCCGCTGCTGAACGGGGTGGCGCTCACGCGGCGCATTCACAAGGAATGCCCCGGCGTCCGCATCCTGCTGTTCACCATGCACGACGACGACGAAACGGTGACGACCGGCCTCGCCGCCGGAGCGCGGGGCTATCTCCTGAAGTCGGACAGCGAGAGCCACCTGGAGGCGGCGATCTCGGCGCTGGGGGCGAACCGGCCCTACTTCTCCGCCTCGGTCTCGGAGCTGTTGTTGGATGCGGCTGTCAACGAGCGCCGACGCTCGCGGCTCGAGAGTTTCACCACGCGAGAGCTCGAGGTCGCCCAGTTGATCGCAGAAGGGAACAACAACAAGCAGATCGCCCGGCGCCTCAACGTCAGCATCAAGACCGTCGAGAGCCACCGCGCCGCCGCCATGCGCAAGGCGGGCGTGCGGACGGCGGCGGAATTCGTCCGCTTCGCGATCAAACACAACCTGATCCAGCCCTAGGCAGGGGAGCCGGGCGAATTCGGGTTTCGCCTTATGGGCGGAGCAGACGGGCGAAGGGACAATCCAGCGCGACTGGAGTTCCGATGTGCCCCCCCCTCAATCCCTACAGCTCAATTCGGAATCCGCCGGGGCGGCCCGGATCTTCATCTACGCCTTTCCGCTGCTGCTGATGGACATCATCCGGCGCGCCCACCCGGTCGCGCCGCATCAGTTCCAGATCGTCAGCGAGAGCGCGGCGCTCGCGCCCGGCCTGCAGGATGACGATCCGCGCGCGATCGTCACGAGCGCATGGGTCGACGTCGCGCACGGCCCCGTGGCCGTGCGGCTGCCGCCCACCGGCGGACGGCATTACAGCCTCACGCTGATCGACACGGCCGGCGAGATCTTCGCCTCGTTCGGAACCCGGACGCGGGTCGACGCCGTGGAGAACGTGGCCGTGGTCGGTCCTAACTGGCACGGCGAACTTCCCGCCGGCCTCACGGCGAAGCGCTCGCCCAGCAACCGATTCTGGGCGGTCGGCCGCTGCTACGCCCACTCCGCCCTCGACCGAAAGCCGGCGCTGGCGGTCGTCCGCAGACAGGCCATAAGCGATGTTGAAACACGGATCGAGCGGCTGGACGTCGCGCAACTTGAGACGCCCAGCACGCCGTGCGCGCAGCAGGCCCTCGACATGGCCTCCGACGTCTTCTTCCACCGCCTGGGCGGCGTCCTGGATGGCGGGCCGCCACGGCATACCGCGGTCACCATGATCGAAACCCTGCTCGAGGGAATGGGCGCGAGCGGGGTGCGCGCAAGCTGGACGCCGGAGTTCGCCGCGGCGGTGGAGCAGGGCGTGCGCAAGGGTCACGCGCTCCTGAACGCCGCGGCCGCGCTGGCGATGCGCTCCGGTCGTGGCGCGGCAGTGCTGCGCCTGTCGAGCGCATCCTCCTGGGGCGACGCTCAGGCCTGGGCGGCGAATGCGCTTCGCGCCCTGGGCGCGCCGGCCCCGCAGGACCTGCTGTTCCTGGAAAGCGAGTTCGACAGCGACGGCCGGATGCTCACCGGCGAGAGCAGCTACAGGATCCGCCTGCGCGGCGACGCCATGCCGCCGGCACGGGCGTTCTGGTGGCTCTACACCTTGCCGAGCCCGGCGCATCGTCATCCGCGCGGGCTGGGAGACCGATCCGATCTGCTGGTGAATCGCGACGGCTCCGTCGACATACTGGTGCAGGCGGCGCCGCCCGCCGACGCCCATCAGGTGAACTGGCTGCCAACGCCGTCCGGCGCCTTCTCGCTGAACATCGCCCTTCACTGGCCCTTGCCGGCCGCCCTCAGCGGCGCTTGGCGCCTGCCGCCCGTGGAGCTTGTGCGGGACGCGCCGCGGGACGGAGCCGCCGAAGGCCGCGCGAACGATCTCTCAAAATGGAAGAGCAGACCATGGAAAGGCTAGTTCTCTCAGGCCTCGCTAGCGCGGCCCTCGCCCTGTCTCTCGGCGCCGCCGCGCCCGCCGGCGCTCAGACGTCGCCCGCCAAACCCGCGGCCGCCCCCTCGTCGAGCACCGCGCCGACGAGCAGCGCCGCGCCCACGTCCGGCGCCGCGCCGGCCCCCGCCGTCCAGACGGTCGAACCCGAAGCGCTCGAAGCGCTGCGGCGCATGAGCACCTACCTGCAGACCCTGAACGCCTTCGAGATCAGAACCCAGACGACCTTCGATCTCGTCACCCGGGACGGTCAGACGGTGCAGCTGGACGGCGGCGCCGTCTACAAGGTGCGACGGCCGAACAACTTCGCCATCCAGGTCACCAGCAACCGCAAGAGCCGCAGCTTCATCTACGACGGCAAGCAGATCACGGTCTACGCGCCCAACCTCTCGTACTACGCGACGACGAGCGCGCCGGCGACGATCCGCGAGACGTTGAACCTGATGGCCGACAAGTACCAGATCCGGCTGCCGCTCGAGGACCTCTTCCGTTGGAGCGACCCGGCCGACAAGCGCGCCGAGGATCTCAAGAGCGGCTTCCACGCCGGAACCGCCGTCATCGACGGCGCGACGACCGACCAGTACGTCTTCCGCGAAGGAACGATCGACTGGCAGATCTGGATCGAGCAGGGTGCACGACCGCTGCCCCGCAAGATCGTCATCACGGATCGGATCGATCCGGCGAACCCCGCCTACATCGCCAGGCTCAGCTGGAACCTGTCGCCCACCTTGAGCGACCAGGACTTCGCCTTCCGTCCGGGCAAGGACGACAAGCTCATCCAGCTGGCGGACGTCGCTCGCTAAGGAGGTCAGACATGGTTCGCGCGCGTTCATTCTACCTGCCCCTGACGGTCGCCATTTTCGCGACGATCCTCTCGGGGGCTCCCGACTGGGCCGACGCCCGGGGCGGTCGCGGCGGCGGCGGCGGCATGCGCGCCGGCGGCGGCGGCATGCGCGGGGGAGGCGGCGGTATGCGCGCCGGTGGCGGCGGCGGCATGCGCTCCAGCAGCGGCATGCGCTCCAGCAGCATGCGGTCGAGCAGCATGGGCTCGAGCGGCATGCGTTCGGGAAGCGGCGGCTTTCGCTCCAGCGCCTCGACGAGCATTCGGTCTTCGGGCTCCGGCGGCTACAACCGCGCGAGCACCGGCTCGGGTCAGTTCGCCAACCGCGGGACCGCCGGCGGCCGGCAAGGGCTGGGCGACCGTCAGGGCGCGGGAAACCGCGGCGACCGCACCAACATCGGAGGCGACCGGACCAATGTCGGCGGCGGCGACCGCAACCGAGGCGACCGCCGCACCGACATCGCCAGCGGAAACCGGGGCGGCAACAACATCAACACCGGCGACAACATCAACATCAGCGGCGACTACGACGGCTGGGGCGGATGGGGCGACTATCCGGTCGGCGCGGGCTTCGTGGCGGGGGCGGCGATCGGCACGGCCGCTGCGATCGGCGCGAGCTACTATGCGCTGCCGCCAGGGTGCGGCTCGGTCTATTACGGCCACACCTACTACTCGTGCGGCGGCACCTACTACGAGCCCCGCTACGAGGGCGACACGGTCGTTTATGTGACGGTGCCCGATCCTTCAGGTGGCGCGACCGTCCAGGTGCAGTAAAGCGAAAGTCGGGGTGAGGCCGCTCACGCAAATCCGGCGTGAGCGGGATGCGGCGGCGACCGTCAGACGCCGGCGGCCAACCTCGCGTCCGCAGGGAAGCGCGCCAGCACCACCGTGCCGGCGCCGTCCGAAGAGATCTCCAGGTCGCCGCCGAGCTGCGAGACCCGCGCTTGCATGCCGGCGATCCCGACCCCGATGCGGGCGGGGTCGGCGTCCAGCGAGCCGATCCCCTTGCCGTCATCGGCGATCCGCACCGAGATCGAGCCGCCGCGGTGGGCGAGTTCGACCTCGACGCCATGGGCCTCGGCGTGGCGATAGACGTTGGACAAGGCCTCCTGGATGAGACGGAAGCCGACGTGGCCCGCGGCCTCGCTCGTCTCGTCGATCGGGCCCTCGGCGCGGAAGCTGGTGTGCAGGCCTGTCCGCCGCCCGAACCCGTTGACGAAGCTCCGGGTGGTCGCCAGCAGCCCGTCTGAATCCAGGCCCGCTGGCTTCATCAGATAGGAAAAGACGCGGATCTCGCGGATGGCCTCCTCGAGCGAACGCGAGACGTCGTCGAGGACTTCCTGGGTCTGCGGACCCGCGCCGACGATGCGGCGCAGCTTGGCCATGCCGAGCCCTACGGCGACGAGGTGCTGGCTGGTCGAGTCGTGCAGTTCGATGGCCAGCCGCTTGCGCTCGTCCTCTTGGGCGCTGAGCACCTGCTCCGTCGCCTCACGCAGCGCCGCTTCGGTCCGCGCTATCCCGGAGAGATCCTCCTGCAGGACGACCAGCCGCAGCGCGTCGCCCATGGAAAGCGGGAAGATCCGCACCCGGAGCACCCGTCCCGAACCGCCGTTGACGAAGGTGTGGACGAACCGCTGCACGCGCCCGCGGACGAGATCACCCACCGCAGTGCGGATCACCTGAGGATCGATCTCCGGCGCGAGCGAACGGCACACGTCGGCGTAGAGCCGGCCATAAGGCGGGGCGGCGCCGGGAGCGTCCGCCAAGGCGGCGAGGCAGGCGGCGTTGACCGAGATGACAGCGCCCTTCTCATCCAGGAGAAGCATGTCGGGAGCCAAGGCGCCGCCGATGCCGTTGATAGGCTCGAGTCCGTCGAGAGCCCACTCGGCGGCGCGCCGCTCGGTGATGTCGACGAGGCTCACCACGGCTCCATTGGCCGAGCCGCGGACCTGGCACGCCGACAGGCGCCAGGGCTCGGAGGGGTTCGCCACCTCCAGGGTGACGGCGCTATGTCCCGTGAAAGCGGATTGCACGGCCTGCTGCACCAGGCGCCACGATGGGGTCAGGTGTCTGCGGGCGTCCTCGCCGATCAGGCGCGCCGGCTCGACCTTGTAGGAGGCCGCCGCCGCCGGGCTGATGTCCACGATCCGCCACGCCCTGTCGATCTCCAGACGCCACGCCTGCAGCGCGGCGGGGCCGAGCGCTTCGCGCCGGGGGGACGCTTCGGCCCGCCAAGCCGCATCGTGCTCGATCATCACTCCGTACCACCGCCGACCGGCAAGCCCGTGGACCAGGTCTGCGACGAGCCTGAAGGCCCGGTACTTACGATCCGCGCCCAGAACCCTGACGTCGGCGGTCAGGCTGCAGGACGACTCCGCATCCGTCATCAGAGCGATGCGTGCGACGTCTTCCGGGTGAACCCTGGAAAACATCTCCTCGCGGTCAGCATCGCGAGCAAGCCCGGTGTAGCGGAAGTAGTTCGGGGTGATGAACTCGAGGTGGGACGCCTGCGGCCGGACGACGAAGCGGAACACCTGGTGCGGCTTCGCCTTCTCGGCCGCCGGCTGCGGGCGAGCCAGAGCGCGCGCCTCGGCGGTGTCGCCGATCTCGTGCGCGGCGCCGTTGATCAGCCGGACGGCGGCGCCTTCAGGGCTCGCCAGGGAAAGCGCCACCCGCCATAGGCGCCGGCCGGAGGGAAGCGGCATGGCCTGGATCCAGCGCGCCGAGCGTCCTTCCGCGGCGCAACGCTCGCCCGCCGCCAACAGGCCGTGTGCGACCGCCGCCGGCAGCGCCTCGCTGACGAGCAGCCCCGCCAGGTCGCCGGCCGTCAACCCGAGCCGGCTCGCAAAGGCTTCGGACACCTGATCGAAATACAGCCGATCACCGACCTGTTTGAGAGTGAAACCCAGCTTCTGGTCGGCCGCGGCGGCTTGGGACAGGGTTCGGCCTGAGCGGGGAAACACCAATCTGCCGCGGAACCGATCCGCCGTTTCGCGTAGCATGGTGAAGAAGCGCGGGCGTGTGCGCGGAGTTCGCCGCGGAATCTGCGGCAGCTGCACGCCCGCCTCGGGCGTGGCGACGCCAACTGCGACAGCGCTGACCGAAAAAGCCATCGCACTGTCTTCCAGCATCGAACAAGCGGCGCGGGCCGAAAGCTCGGGGCGAGGCCCCTTTTCGGCGCCGCGGTCACGCATCCACATGGCTCTCTCCCGCCAGAGAACGAGTAGAAGCACCTCTGACCACTGCACGTCAGATGCAGAACTTCAGACTATCTATTCGGTAGGCGCCCCAATTCGGTCCAATGATCGCTCAGCGCCCTCATGGTAAACCACTACTTGAACCTGACAACCAAATTCGTTTCATTTGCATCCAGGACGAAGCCGCGCCCACGCGTCCATCGCGCAGGCCCCCCGCTATCCCGGAGAAACCTGATTCCATCGCCATCGGCGCCCCGAAGTGCGCACGGCGCCAACGGTCAATCCGGGTGAACGCGCGAACGCCCGTCGAAATGACTGCAGAACACCTAGGCCGGCGTTCCTCATCGCGCCTCCGGTGTCGGATGGCTTGCAGTATCAGGCCTTTCCCCTACTCGACGCGATATCGGCTGAAACCCGCAGAACAAATGATCGCCCAACCCGATGCGCAGGCTCAGGCGAGTCGAAGCCGTGGGCGGATCGCCACCATCATCAGGTGGAGGCGCCCCGGCCGTCCGTGTTTCCCCGGAGGGCGCAGCTCAGCGCCAGATCTATGATCCTGGAGGTCGGGTCCGGCGCATCCCGCCATGGCCTGCACGAGCGGCGCCCAGCGCCCCTGACCTGAAAAGCGAGGCGGCTGACATGCGCCGGTGGAGCCTCCGTCCTGGGGTGTCGCCCCCGTTTGCGCCCGAGCGGGCCGGACGGAGCCGCCCGTCTTTGTTCACCCGCCTGATCCTGGGCCTCTGTCTCGGGTTTTGCCCCATGACGCCGGCGGGCGCTCAGGCGCCGCCGCCCCGGGATCCGCCGAAGGTGGCGCTGGTGCTATCCGGCGGTGGGGCCATGGGCATCGCCCACGTCGGCGCGATCCTCGAGCTCGAACGCCTGGGCTTTCGCCCCGACATGGTCGTGGGCACCTCCATGGGCTCGATCGTCGGCGGCCTCTACGCCTCGGGCATGAGCGGGGAGGAACTGAAACACGCCGTAGAGTCCATGGACTGGGACGCCATCTTCGACACGACGCCGCCACGAGAGGGCCTGACCTTCCGCCAGAAGCAGCAGGAGGCGGAGTTCCCCGTCAAACCCTCGGTGGGGGTGGTCAAGGGCAAGCCGAGCATACCGTCGGCCCTGGTCTCGGACGCGAACCTTCTGCTGCAGCTTCGCCGGCTGCTGGGCACGAGAGCCGCGGCTCCGACCTTCGACGACCTGCCGATCCCCTATCGCGCCGTCGCCACCGACATCGAGACCGGGGAAAAGGTGGTGCTGGACCGCGGCGACCTGGCCCAGGCGATGCGCGCCTCCATGTCGGTGCCGGGCGTCTTCGCGCCGCAGCGGCTGAACGGAAAACTGCTGGTCGACGGCGGCATGGCCGACAATGTGCCGATCGACGTCGCCCGCGAGATGGGGGCCGACATCGTCATCGTCGTGGCGACCCAGGGGCCGCTCACCAAGGCCGAGGACATCCAGTCGCTGCCCCAGGTGCTGGGCCAGACCGTGGCCCTGCTCATCCTGGCCAACGAGCGCCAGCAGCTCTCGACGGTCAAGCCGACCGACGTGCTGATCACGGTGGACACCCATGGCCTGAGCTCGGCCGATTTCAAGAAGGCCCGCGAGCTCATTGCAGCCGGGCGCGAGTCGACGGTGGCGAAGGAGGCCGAGATCCGGCGCGTCGCGAGCCGGCGAGGCTTCCAAACGGCCGCGGCTTCCGAAGTCCGTCCGCCCCCGCGCATCGATTACGTCCGGGTGCAGAACAGCTCGCGCCTGTCGGACCAGGTGCTGCTGCGTTACGTCCAGCCGTTCGTCGGGCGGCCGTTGGACAGCGAGGCGCTCATCAAGGCCCTGCAGCGGATGCGCGGGCAAGGCGGCTTCACGCGCGTCGACTACCGGATCGAGCAGCGCGACGGCCGCACAGGACTGGTGATCGATGCAGAACAACGGCCCGGCGACACCCGCCGTCTGCGGCCCGGCCTGACGATCGCCGGCGGCGGCGAAGGGCGCACCGAGTTCGACCTCTCGCTCGAATACCGGCTCCTTCATCTGGACTCGAACGGGTCAGAGGCGCGGCTCGCAGGGACGCTTGGGACCCGGAAGGAGTTCTCGGCCGAATATTTCAAGCTGCTCGACAGCGGGCAGAGGTGGTTCGTCGAGCCCAGCATCCAGCTGCGCAAGCGGCCGGTCGCGGTCTACGACTCCAGCGGCTTCCGGCTCGGCGAATACGACGTCGCCTACGGGCTGGGCGGCCTGGCGTTTGGACGGCAGTTCGGCGCCGTGGGCGAGTTTAGGATCGGCGTGGAGGCCGGCGCGGGCAAGGCCAGCCTGCAGGAAGGTTCGGTGATCCCGCGCGACATCGACATCCAGACCGGCCAGCTCTACGCCCGCGCCGGCGTCGACACGCTCGACAGCCCCTATTTTCCGACTCGCGGAGGACGGCTGCTCGCCGGCTACACCGCGGGCCTTAGCGCGCTGGGGGAAGAGGACGACTTCCAGCAGTTCGCCGCCAAGGGCGCCTACGCCCTGAGCTCCGGGCGCAACGCCCTGCTCCTGTTCGCCGAGGGCGGGGACACGTTCCAGGGGCCGGCGCCGCTTCCCTCGCTCTTCGCCCTGGGCGGCCCCTTCAGCTTCCCCGGCTACTCGGTGGACGAGTTGACTGGTCAGGCCTACTTCGCCGCGCGGGCGATGTATCGCTACAAGCTGACGAGCCACACCGACAGCCTGTTCGGCCTTCCGCTCTATCTCGGCGCGACCGTCGTCACCGGCAACACCTGGGCGAGGTCCGGAGACGTCGATTTCTCGAACCTGCGGGTCGGCGGCAACATCTATGTCGCGACCGACACCATCTTCGGGCCGGTTTTCCTGGCCCTCGGCGCTGCGGAGAGAGGCCGAACTGCATTCTACCTGTTCGTGGGCAAGCCATTCTGACGCTGGTCAAGACCTAGTGATCGCGCCCCCAAGGTCTGCGCTCTTGGCTTTTCTGGTTACCTGTCGTTAATGTTCGCGTCCCCTCCCCGGGACGGGAGCCCCAGAATGTCAAAACCCGAAACCTTGGCCGCCGAGGTGAAGCCGTTCCGTGTGTCTCCCACCGAGCGGGTGGCGACGCAGGACCTGAGCGGGCCGGAAGATCGCCACAGCGAGATCAATGCGCGGCGGTCGCGCACCGAAGACCCGGACGCCTTGCGGCGGATCCGCTCGCTTTAAGGCCCGGCTCAGCCGAGCGGCGTCCAAGAGGCGAAGGCCGCGGCCTGGCCGTGAACCTGGCCTGAGGCGTCCGCCAGGTTCCAAACCGTCGCCTGTTCGATCCGGAACCGACGGCCGGACGTCGCGACGCGCACGCCGGCGTAGTCGTCGATGAATCCGCGGCGGGCGACCTGGTCCAGGAGGCGCGCCCGCTCGGCGCGGCCGGGCGCCTCGGCCGAGAGCCGCGACGCCATGCGGACAAGATTTTCCGCGCTCACCTCGAACAGCTGGAGCGCCTGGCGATTGCCGTAGAAGAAGATCGGGTCCGCCTCGAGGCCATGCGCCAGCACGGCGAACGGCGCCGACCAGAGCGCCTCGCCCTCGCCCAGCAGCGGCCGGCCGGTCAAACGCGCATGACTCTCGACGATCAGCGCGAGCCGCGGCCCGGCGTGGTCGGCGAGGAAGTGTTCGGGGTCCATGGCCGGCCCTATTTACGCGCCTCCGCCGTTCTGTCGCGTTCGGCCTTGAATTCCGCGCCGGGTTTCCACTCCGGCCACGCCGCGCTGTCGACTAGCGAGCGGCCCAGCGCGTAGAAGACCGCGATTTCCTGGGCCATGCCGCCGTAGTCCCAGTTCGGATCGAACTCGTCGGCGGGCTGATGGTAGCGATCGCGCACATAGGCGTCATTGGCCGCCTTGCCGGCCGCCGCGCCACCGATCACGAGGTCTTGGCCGGCGCCGAACGAAAGCGCGGGCACGCCGCGCTTGGCGAAGGGAAAGTGGTCCGAACGGAAGAAGCGCCCAGCTTCCGGCCTGGGGTCCGGGTCGACCCGGAGGCCCTGCTTGGCGGCGATTCGGATCAGGTCATCCTGCAAGGTCGCAGGCGCATCCCCCGACGGCGCCAGGTCCCGCGTGCGGCCGCTCAGGTTCATCGAGTCCATGTTGAGGTCCGCGACCGTGGTCGCCAGCGGGTAGAGCGGATGGGTGGCGTAGTACTCCGACCCCAGCAGCCCCTTCTCCTCCGCCGTCACCGCCAGGAACACGACGCTGCGCTGTGGCCGCGGGCCGTGGCCGAAGCCGTTGGCGAGTTCGACCAGCGCGGCGATCCCCGAGGCGTTGTCGACCGCGCCGTTGTAGATCGGGTCCCCTCGGGCGTCCGGCTCGCCAATGCCCAGATGGTCCCAATGGGCCGTGTAGATCAGGTGTTCGTCCGGCCGCGAGGCGCCGGGCAGCACGCCGACCACATTCTTCGAGACCACGCGCTCGACCCGGATCGGCGCGGCGACCGAGAGCGTCACGCCCTTCAGCTCGACCGGCCTGAAATCGCGCCGCCGCGCCTGCGCCTTGAGCGTCTCGAAATCGAGGCCGGCCTTGCGCATCAGGCCTGCCGCCGCGTCGCGCTGGATCCAGCCTTCGAGCTGGGCGTGCGCCGCCTTCGCATCGTCGCGGATGATGTCGAAGACCGCATTGGTGTTGGAATTCTTGACCGTGTCCCAGCCGTAGGAGGCCGGCGCGGTTTCGTGGATCACCAGAAAGCCGATCGCGCCCTGGCGCGCGGCCTCCTCGAACTTGTAGGTCCAGCGGCCGTAGTAGGTCATCGCCTTGCCGCCAAAATCGCCCGCGCCGCCTTCGAAGTCGGGGTCGTTGACCAGCACCAGCGCCACCCTGCCGCGCAGGTCGTAGCCCTTGAAATCGTCCCAGCTCCGCTCCGGCGCCTTGGTCCCGTAGCCCACGAACACCGCCGGCGCGTTCGCTATGGCGAGGCGATCGACGCCGGTCTGCGCGGCGCGGATCGCGACCTCGCGGCCCTGGACCCAGGCCTGGGTCTCGCCGCCGGCCGAGGCTTCCACCTTCACCGGGCCCGAAATCTCGAATTTCGCGAGCGGCACGTCTTGGGTCCAGGCGCGGCCGCCGCCGGGCGCCGGGTCGCCTCCGGGCTGCAGCCCCGCCGCCTTGAACCGGCCGATGATGAACTCGACCGTCTTGGTCTCGCCCGCCGTCGCCGGCGCGCGCCCTTCGAACGCGTCCGAGGACAGCACGCGGATGTTCTCGGCGATGCGCGGGGCGGAAACCTGAAGATCCTGCGCCGGCGCGGCGGCGGCGAGCGCCAGGGCGGCGGCGGCGCCCAGAACCAGTGGCTTCATGACGGCCTTCCATGTAACATTCGATCGATTGATACAACATGCCTGGCGCGCCAGCCTAGACCCGGCGAAAGGCTCGTCGCTCTCCGCCTTGAGCACGTCTCCTGGGGCGCGTGCAAACCGTCTATGCTCTCACGCATGACCGCCGAGCCGCTCACGATCCGCATTGACGACGACCGCACGGTCTCGGGCCTGTGGCAGGCGCCCGACGGTGCGAACGCCTGCATGGTGCTGGCGCATGGCGCGGGGGCGGGCATGACCCATCGCGCGATGGCGGCGCTCGCCGACGGCCTCGAAGGCCTGGGCGTCGCCACCTTGCGCTACCAGTTCCCCTACATGGAGGCGGGCCGCAAACGCGTCGATGCGCCGGCCATCGCACAGGCGACGGTGCGCGCGGCCGCGGCCGTGGCGCGGGAGCGCGCGGCGGGGCTTCCGCTGTTCGCGGGTGGTCGATCGTTCGGCGGCCGGATGACTTCGCAGGCGCAAGCCCAGGCGCCGCTGGACGGCGTGCGCGGCCTCGTCTTCTTCGCCTTTCCCCTGCACCTGGCGGGCAAGCCGTCGACGGAGCGCGCCGCGCACCTGGCCGACATCCAGGTCCCCATGCTGTTCGTGCAGGGCACGAAGGACACGCTGGCCGAACTGGGCCTTCTGCAAGGCGTCGTCGCCGGCCTGAGCGACCGCGCGACGCTGCAGCTCATCACCGAAGCCGACCACGCCTTTCACGTCCCCGCCAAGACCGGCCGCAAGGACGCCGATGTCCTGGACGAGGCGCTCGTCGCCACGGCCGCCTGGATGCGCGGCGCGATCTAGGGTGTCGGGCCTGCGCAGCCCGACAGGCTCTCGGCGCCTAGCACCACCTTCGCCGTCATCGGATATTGCAGACCGCCGACCGTGCAGGTCCCGTTCTGCAAGCTGACGTTCAGCGGCCGCCCGTCGGCGGCCTTGGCCCGCCAGCTGACGCCTGAGCCGGAGATCGCCGCGCCCGGCGCCGCGGCCTGGAGGGCGGGCTTGCCCGGACGTGTGAGGACGAACTGGGTCCCATTGGAAACCTTCAGGGCCCAGTCGGGCTTGGCGCCGCGCGCCTGAAAATCCTTGCTGAGGTCGATCGAGGCCGCCGCCGCCGGCCCCGCGGCGACCGCCGTCAGCAAGGCGGCGACGGCGAAAGGCTTCGTCTGCATCCCGATCTCCTCGTACCCACAACCATCCGTGTCGAGCGCCGACATGGCCGAGCGAATTGGCCGAAGTTGGGCGGCCGAACGAACTCCGGCGACCAGAGCAAGATCGACGGCGGCGAAACGTCGCGATCGCAGCCATTCAACAGAACGGGGCGAACCCTGCCGCAAAAAAGCCGCGCCCGGCCAATCTGCATCAGTCTTGCGGGGCGTTCACGGGGCTCTTTGAACCCAAGGCGAAGCTTATTCCCTCCATCCAATGGGTCGAGAACCGAACACTTGCGGCATAATGCGTAGCGGAGATTTCAGATGAGCAGCGGCAATTACACTGATTTCCTGACAGCCCTTGGCCAAAACGAGTCCGGTAACAACTACAGCTACGTCAGCAGCCTCGGATATCTTGGACGCTACCAGTTCGCCGAAGAAGCGCTGACGGACGTGGGCCTGTACGTCCCCGACGGAAGCGGCGGCAACACCGATTTCGTGGGCAGCTTCACCTCCATGGCGGCGTCAACCTACGGCGTCACCGACAAGGCCTCGTTCCTGGCCTCGACCGCAGCCCAGGATTACGCGGTGGGCGCGTGGTTCAACAAGATCGCCGCCGACGTCAAGGCGCTCGGCCTCGAGAAGTACGTCGGCCAGAACGTCGGCGGCGTCGAGATCACCACCTCGGGCATGCTCGCCGGCGCGCACCTCGTCGGGGTGTGGAACCTCAAGGCCTTCCTGGAGTCCGGCGGCTCGGTCGTGGCCCAGGACGGCTACGGCGCGACGGTGGCGAGCTACCTCGGCAAGTTCGGCGGCTACGACGTCCCCTTCGCGCTCGGCGATGGCGCGTCGACGCCTGCAGCCGTCGCGCCCGCAGCGCCGAGCGAGCCCGCCGCCGGGGGCGGAAGCGACGGCGCGACCGCAGTCGCCGACGCCGGGACGGCCGCGCCTCCCGCCGGCGGTGAGGCCGCCGTGGCGATTGCGGGCGGCGAGCGCCACGCCGAAGGTTCCGACTTCACCTTCACAATCACCCGCTCCGGCGACACGTCCGGCCGCGCGCTCGTCGACTATTTCACTTGGAGCGAGAACGCCGATGCGGCGGACTTCTCGGGGCCGACGGCGGGGACCGCCTACTTCGAACCAGGCGCCGCCGAGGCGGTCGTGCACCTCCGAGCCGCCCCGGACGATGCTCCGGAGGGAGAGGAGCTGTTCCACCTTGCGCTCAGCAATCCCCGCGGCGTGACCATTACCGAGGCCCAGGCCGACGGCTGGATTCTAGCCTGAAATCGGCGCGCTCGCGGCGGGTCGATCGCCGCGAGCGTCCTTGGATCAGCTGCCGAGGGTTTCCGCGAACAGCTGGCGCATCGCTTCGAAGGAATGGGCGTCGGCCCGCGCATCGTAGCGCAGCGCGTGGGGCGCGCCCCTGGCGTCCGCCTCGGGGTTGGTGAAGGAGTGCACCACCCCGCCGTAGAGGTTGAGGTCCCACGCGACTCCGCCCTTGCGCAGCGCCTCCTCGAAGGCCACGCGTTGCTCCGGCGAGATCATCGGGTCGTCCGCGCCCAGGCAGAGCAGCAGCCGGCCCTTGATGGCGCCCAGGTCGTCCTTGCCGATCACATCGAGGCCGGAGTGGAAGCCCACGACCGCGGCGAGGTTCGCGCCCGACGCGGCGAGCTCGATCGCCATCGCCCCGCCGAAGCAGTAGCCGATCGCGGCGACCTTGCCGGCGTCCACCCCCGGCTGGGCGACGAGCGCGGCGAGCGCGCCCTGTCCGCGGGCGCGGATCTTGGCGGGCGCCTGGGCGAGTTCGCCCAGCACCTTCATCACCTCGTCCAGGGTGTCGACGACGCCCGCATCCCCGTGCAGGTCGCAAGCGAGCGCGACATAGCCGAGCGCGGCCAGCTTCTCGGCCCGGGCGTAGGCGTGCTTGCCGACGCCGAAGGCCTCCGGAAACACAAGGACCGCGGGCCGCGGGCCAGCGGCCCCCTCGGGACGGAACAGCCGCCCCTTCATCGAAAGGCCGTCGGCCTCGTAGTTCAGGGTTTCGCTGGACATCCGTCCCTCCATCTGTCGTAGGCGGCGGCAAGCTAGCCTCCGTCGGCGGCGGGCGCTACGCCCGCATCAGCCTGGAGGGGGCGCGGCGGCCTGCGCCGACTTCACCACTTCATGAGGAGGCCCAGCCGCGCACCCCGCCCACGAACCGGCGGACCGCTCGCGCTGCGCGCCATGGACCACGCTCTGGGCGTAAGCTCCTTGCCGCCGATCGCCACCAGGTCGACGCCGTCGCGGATCGGAACGGACACGCCGGCGCGCCGAACCGGCGCTTCCCACCCGCCGAGCGGAACCATCGTCCCCGCGTCCCTCGCCCACGGCGTCGCACGGTTGAGAATGAGCACCGGACCGCGGGAGCTCTTGGTCTCGGCCCCCGCGGCGCCGGCGAAGCCCACAGCTAGGGTCGTGATGAAAACGGCGGCCCCCGCCCGCCGCGGGAGCCCCGGAGCCATCAGCGCGGCTCCAGAACGGTGAGCAAGGCGCGCCCGGCCTGCGCGGTCGCGGTCGCCGTCGGCGGCGCCTCCCCGGGATCCGCCCCGCGCCGGCGGATCCGGTAACTCACCATGTAGCCGAGATGGTCCGACAGCGCCTTGCGTCCGGCGGACCCGAACAGAGTGTCGATCCGCACGGGACGGATTTCGACGCTGCGGTCGCTGCCGAAGGCCTGCAGGTCCTGCAGCGCCAGCCAGGGCCGCGCGTCGGCGGGCGGGGCATGGCCCTCGCAGCCCGCCCCCGGCTCGCCGCAGAACTCCGCCACCACCTTGTAAGGCCGCGCCGTCGCCTCATAGTCGTAGCGCTCGGGGGCGTTGCGCACGTTGAAATCGCCGCCGATCAGCAACGGCAGATCGGGCGCGTGGCGCTCGGCCAGGAACTGCAGGAACTCGTCGGTCTGGCCGTTGTGCGCCCTCAGCGTTCGCTTGGCCGGCACGCCGGAACGGCCGCGGCTGTTCAGGTGGGTGTTGACGACCTCCACCTCCTCGCCGCCGGGAAGCGACAGGCGCACCAGCATCACGCCCTTGCTCGCCAGGCAGTCGAAGCCCGCGCAGTGGCGATAGACGGCGCCCTCCACCCGGCTGACCGGCAGGTCGCTGAGCACGTGCAGCCCGCTGCCGGTGAACTTGCCCCAGCCTTCGCCTTTGAGCGGATAGCGGACCGAGCGCCAGCGTGGCCCCTCGCCCGTGACCCGGGACAGCTTGGCCGCGCCGAGCCTGGGACCCTGGGCCCAGTAGCGATAGCCGCTCGCCCGGACGAGGTCGGCGATCTCCCAGCGGAACCCCTCCTGGATCAGGACCACGTCCGGGCTCCGCCCCTCGAGGCGCATCCGGGCGAGTTCGCGGCCGATCTCCCGCAACGCGGTCGCTCGCCCCGTGGCGAACGGCCAGGGCAGCCCCTTCACATTGTAGGTGAGAACGGTGATCTCGGCGTCGGCGGACGCCTGTGGCCGCGCCTCCGCCGCCGCAGGGGGCGGCGCGGGCGGCAACGCCGGGATCATGATCGCCGCCGCTGCGGCGATTCCAGTCCATGACATGGGTCGTCGCTCCAGGTTCCATCATCCGAACCCGTCCGGATCGACCCAAGCTCAGGTCCGACCCGGACAGGTTCAGAAAATACCCCTCAACGCCGCGGCGAATCTCCCGATTCGATGACAACGTTATGAAATCGACCGATCTTATTCTTCACCTTCGCCGAGCGCAAAACTATAACACGACTGCCTGTCGTCATATTTCTGAGCAGAATCATAGATGATGATGACATCATCAGTGCGTAAGATTCGGGATACTCTCGCCCGCACACGATGATCCCAGGCCCTCGGCGATCCAACCGACGTCATGTCCCGATCCGGCCGCCTCGCCGGTTCCGGGCCTGCAGCCTCGCGTTCGCCGCCCTCGCCTGCGCCGTCCCGCCGGCCAGGGGCCAGCCATCGCTGACCGCCGAACTCGTCCGTCGTTATCCGGCGCCGGAAGCCAGCCAGGGCGTGGCGGCCGACCGCGACAGCCTCTACGCCGTCGGCAATTCCGAAATCGCCCGCTACGACAAGGCCACCGGGCGCCGCACGGCGCTCTGGTCCGGCGATCCCAAACTGTTCCCCCACCTGAACTCCTGCGCCGCCTTCGGCCGCGATCTGGTTTGCGCCGGCTCCAACTATCCGGCGACTCCGATGCGGAGCCGGGTAGAGATCTTCGACCGTGGCCGCCTCGCCCACAAGCGCTCCATCGAACTGGGCGAGCACGGCGGCTCGCTGACCTGGGTCACCCGGCGCGGCGGCCTCTGGTGGGCCTGTCTCGCCAACTACGACGGCCGGGGCGGCGAACCGGGCAGGGACCACGCCGCCACCACCCTGGCGCAGTTCGACGCGCGCTGGCGGCGGCTTCGCTCCTGGCGCTTCCCCAAGACGGTGCTGGACCGGCTGGCCCCCCGCAGCGCGTCAGGCGGCGTCTGGAGCCCGCAGGGCCTGCTCTACGTAAGCGGCCATGACTCCGCCGAGGTCTATGTGCTGCGACTGCCGGCGCAGGGCGACGTGCTGGAGCACGTGGCCACGATCGCCGCGCCGATCGAGGGCCAGGCGATCGCCCTGGACCCGGCCGATCCGCAGCGCCTCTATGGCGTGAGCCGCGGCGCGCGCGAACTTCTGGCGATGCGCCTGCCGAAACTGGCGCGCTGACCGGCGCGCGGCGTTTTCGCCGGAGTCAGCCCGTCATCGCGACATAGGCGGTGCCGAAGAAGGACAACGCCTGGAACGCCAGCGCCAGCGCCGTCCAACCCGCCGCCCGGGCGAGGCGCCGCCCGCTCTCCTCCCTAGATCCGGCGCGGGCCACTCCCGCCCAGAGCACGGCTGCGACCGCACAGGCCGGGACGGCCGCCAACAGGGAGAGAAAGACAACCGCGCCCATCCGAATGCTCTGGCTTGAAAAGCATAACGGCGCGGCGCCTCGCCGGTTCGATCCGGCCGGCGCAGGTCGCGAAGAATTCAGCCCGCGGTCGTCAGGCGGCGGAGATGAGCCCCAAGGGGTGGATGAGGGCGAGCCGCGCGAGCGCGAAGGCGCGGATGGCGGCGGCCACCTGTTTTGGGCCGGCCCGGAAGACCGCCGCGGCGCCGTAGAAGTCCACGGTGTAGAGGCCCACGCCGAAGATCATGCGGGCCTCGTCCTCGCTGAGTTGAAAGGCTTCGCCGGCGAGCGTCAGCGCATCTTCCATCAGGCCGCTGCCGTCGGCGCGCACCACCACGTCCGAGCTCGGTTCGCGCCAGCGCAGGCCGATCAGGTCCGGCAGGCCGCTGACCGCGTGACCCAGCGCGCACATGGCCCAGGAGCCGTCCGGACGTCGGCGGCGCCAGACGCGGTGGTCGTAGGCCGCGCTTGGGATCGACTCGAGGTAGTTCGCCAGCGCGAGCAGTCGCCGCGCGCCGGTTTCGCCGCCGCCGTCCAGCGGGCCGATGTCATAGGCCATGTCTGGCTCCCAGTTCCGCGCGGAATGCGCGCGTCACTGCACCAACACTTAAGCTGGGCGGCGGTCGCGAACTCGCCGAAATGTGAACGCCCCGGCGTGCGCCGGGATCAGCGCGCGGAGGAGGAGGTGATGTGGATCTGGGCCGTCGTCACCACGTCGTTCAGGCTCTCGAGGCCGTTGACCAGAACGCCGAAGGCGAGCGCGAACAGGCTGGCGCCCATCAGGATCAAGCCCAACCGCTGCAGCGGCCCCAGGTTCGCCACGAAGGAGGCCGGCGCGTCCGCAGGGCCGGCGTCGGCAGGCTGGGGTCCAAACACCGACGCCTGCAGCGCCTCGCGCGGGGCGGTCGCCGTCTCCAGCTGCGCCGCCACCATCCGCGCCGCCTCGCGACGGTTCGTCACACCGAGCTTCGCGCGGGCGCGGTTGCAGTAGGTGTCGACAGAAGCCTTGGCGATGCCGAGCGCCAGGGCGATCTCCTTCGAGGAGCGCTGTTCGGCGACCAGCCGCAAGCACTCACGCTCCTGAGACGTCAGACGGCTCAGCGGATCGTAGCGGTCCCCGGCGGACTGCAGCGTCAAACTCGATGGCTCCCCGGGCGCGCCGGCGCGGGTTCGCCGGGCGCATCCAAAACTTCATTGCCACAAGCGGTTAGCGTTGAGAACGACCCTCGCGTCTGGAGCGACCTGCTGCGTCTGCGCGCCGCGCCGGTGTCCACATTTCGTAGGGACATATCCGATCTGGACAGACACAAGCGCCACCATTCTTTATGGATTCATTATGGGATGGGGTGGGCGACGGAGAATTCGATGGAGCCGCTGCGGTCTGATGATCCGCTGATTGCGCGCGCCGTGGAGCTGAACCAGGAGGTGGACCGGTTCAAGAGGCGATGGCCGCCGATGTCGGCGCCGGACCCAGGCCTAAGCCTCCGCTGGGAGGAGTTCGAACGCCAACTTGTGGACCTGGCGCCCAGCGACCTGCAAGCCGAGCTGGTGCATCGCCTCGTCGCGCGCACACGGGCCTACGCGGCGCTCAAGCCGCCGGAGATGGTGCTGCGCGAGTTGCTGTGCATCGCCGCCCTCGTGCTCGAGCCCGACGGCGAACCCTCCGAAACGGCGGGTTAACGAACAGCGCCACAACCGGCCGGCGGGACCCTGTTGCGCAGGAGCGCATAAAATCGCTGTAGTTGCATGCACGCGGCAACGCGTTCACAGCAGAGCTATGTCCAAGCTTACCACTGACGCCAGGGCCGCCGACGATCTGGACCGAGCGCTGGGCAACGCGATACGCCTTCGCCGCCGCTCGCTCAATCTGACTCAGGAGCAACTGGCCACCGCCTGCGGGATCTCCTTCCAGCAAGTGCAGAAGTATGAGAACGGCGCCAATCGCGTCTCCTTCTCACGTCTCGTCCAGATCGCCCGCGCGCTCGACTGCCGGGTGACCGACCTGACGAGCGCCCTCGACCAGCCGTCGATCGAGCCGGCCGACTTCGAGTTCCTGAAGCTCATGACCTTGCCGGGCGCGGTCGACCTCCTGAAGCGTTACGCGATGATGTCGCCGGACGCCCGCCGCCTGCTGGTGGAGCTGCTGCGCAGCCTCGTTTCGGAGAGCGCCTGAAGCGGCCTCGCGGCGGCGGTCGGCGGCGCGGCGCCGCTGGATTGCATTTTTGCGAAATCGCGCTTGACCGCGAGTCGGCCGGCCACTAGATAGCCCCCTCTTCGCTGGGGCGACCGGGCTCAGGCCCGCAAGAAACCGGCGAGAAAGGCTCCGGCCAGTTTCGGGTGACCGTGACCGTCGAAGCCTTGGAGATCTCGGCGAACTGGTTCGAATACTGACGAATTGCCTCTTGCGGATCGGCCATCCGGTCCTATATGAAGCAGCCAGCTCATCGAGAGCCGATCGGAAACCTCCCGGTCGTCAGGCGCTGGCGAAAGCGGGCTTCGGCTCGCGGCTCCAGGGCCCCTCCAACAGGACAGCTCTGCTTTAGAGCGGGCCGGTTCGCCGGCCTCGGTCTTTGACATTGTGGAATGGAAAGAGAAACGCAGGCGGCGGTGGTCTGGCGGCGGGTTCATGACCTGCCAGAATGACTACTGACTGTGACTGCGGTCTCTTGAAGACACCATGAATACGGCCTGG
>Ga0207668_10000254_pt1 | contig 35626 bp, 31 predicted proteins | sample KBSS43metaG_FD_184323 | JGI IMG/M metagenome (GOLD analysis project Ga0207668, IMG submission 184323) | Switchgrass rhizosphere microbial communities from Kellogg Biological Station, Michigan, USA - KBS S4-3 metaG (SPAdes) (version 2) | ecosystem: Host-associated > Plants > Roots > Rhizosphere...
CGCCGCGCCTTCGAGAGCGAGCAGGTTGTCGCCGCTGAACTGACGAATACTGTTGAGCGCCCCGGCTTCGGAATCAGCGCAGAGTTCAAGGGAAAACCGGTCTCGCTGGCGCGCGGTGAGTCCAGCGATGGCCTGTCGACAACCCTGACCTGGGCTGGCGGCGAGACCGTGCTCCGCTTCGCCGATCACCTCCGTCCGGACGCGCTCAAGACCATCCTCCGGCTCCGCAGCCTCGGGCTCGAAGCATCGGTCGCGAGCGGTGACAATGCGCGGTCGGTCGCCACCGCCATTGCCGGGCTCGGCCTGACGGCTCAGACCGGGATGGAACCGCGCGACAAGCTCGACCTGATCGGACGGCTGAAGAGTGCCGGACACCGGGTCGTGATGATTGGCGACGGCTTGAACGACGGCCCCGCCCTCGCTGCCGGCCACGTCTCGCTGGCCCCGGCGTCGGCCAGCGATGTCGGGCAAAGCGCGGCCGATGCGGTGTTCCTTGGCGACAGCCTCCTCCCCGTGGCCAAGGCGATCGCCGCAGCGCGCCGGACGATGCGCGTGGTCCGCCAGAATTTCATCATCGCCATCGGCTACAATGCGATCGCCGTGCCCCTCGCCTTCATGGGCAAGGTCACCCCCTTGGTCGCGGCACTCGCAATGTCGGGCTCGTCGCTGATCGTGGTCGGCAACGCACTGCGCCTGCGGAATGCAGCGCGATGAGCGGCCTCCTCTACCTCATCCCGATCGCACTGCTGCTCGGGCTCAGCGGACTCGCCGCCTTCTTCTGGGCGATACGCTCCGGCCAGTTCGACGACATGGACGGCGCGGCGGCGCGGATCCTGATCGAGGACGACGAATGACCGCACCTTATTATCCCGAGCTGCTGGCGACCCCGGTCCCGCGCTACACCAGCTACCCGACGGCGGCGGAATTTCACGACGGCGTTGGCCGGTTCGACCTTGAGGCGGCGCTCAGCCGCGTCGCCGCCGACGAGCCGCTCTCGCTCTACGTCCATATCCCATATTGCCATGAGATTTGCTGGTATTGCGGTTGCAACACCGGCGCCGCGAACAAGACCCAGCGCTTGGCCGCCTATCTCGATACGCTTCACGCTGAAATCCAACTCGTCGCCGACCGATTGGGCGGCCGCGGTCGCGTCCAGCGCATCGCCTTTGGGGGCGGTAGCCCGAACGCGATCTCACCGGCGCAATTCTATGACCTGCTCGCGGCGCTCGGCACGCATTTCCGCACCGACGATGCGGTGATGTCGATTGAGCTCGACCCACGCTCGCTGACGGCGGATTGGTTCGACGCGGTCCGTACTACCGGGATCGGCCGCGCCAGCCTCGGCGTGCAGACGCTGGACCCCGACGTGCAGGCGAGGATCGGGCGCGTCCAGCCGACCGGTCTCATCCGGACGGCGGTCGACGCGCTGCGCGATGCCGGCGTCCGCTCGCTCAACTTCGACCTGATGTACGGCCTTCCTGGGCAAGGACTGGACCAGCTCGAAACCACCCTTCAATCCGTATTGGAAATACGCCCGGAACGGATTGCGCTGTTCGGCTATGCCCACGTCCCGCACCTGATCCCGCGCCAGCGGCAAATCGACGGAACGGCGCTGCCCGACCCGGAGATGCGGTTCCGTCAGGCCGAACTTGGTCGCTCACTGCTGACCGGCATGGGCTATCGCGAGGTCGGGTTCGATCATTTCGCTTTGCCGCATGACCCGCTCGCGCTGGCCGCGAGTGCCGACCGGCTGAAGCGCAATTTCCAGGGCTTCACCGATGACCCGACGCACATCCTGATCGGCCTTGGCGCCAGCGCGATCAGCGAATTTCCGCAATTGCTAGCGCAGAATGAGAAAAACGCCGGCCGCTACCGGATGAAAGTCTCGGAACGGATGCTGCCGGCCGAACGCGGTATCACGAGGAGCACGAACGACATTCGCCGCGGCCATGAAATCGAGCGCCTGCTGTGCGCCGGTGAGGCCAATCTCATGGGCCTGATCGACGCTGAACTTCGCGCGCGGCTGCAGCCGTTCATTGACCGCGGGCTCGCCCAACTGTCCGGCAACGACCTGCACCTCGCCGCCGATGCCTGGCCCTACGCGCGGGTCATCGCGTCACTGCTCGATCTCTACCGGCAACCGAGCGCGCATCGGTTCAGCAGCGCCATATGAAACTGTTCGCCGCAGCGCCCGCGCTCACCGCGGCCTTTTCGCTGATCGCTTCGGCGAGTTGCCAGAGTGCCTGCGCCCAGCCGGTCCGCCGCCACATGGGCCGACATCAGCCGGCTGCGCCACCGGACTTGCCCAAAGCCTGTCATGCCGCGTCCTGCTGCTCGGCCAGCCGGCGCGTCAAACCTGGCGCGCCCGAGCCAGCCTAGCGCAGGGCCGTAGCCGCCCGTGCGCGCTCGGATATTCCCGCCAAGTCGAGATCGCCCGGCGGCACGATCCAACTCCCGCCGATGCATAGCACTGCGGGAAGCGCGAGCCAGTTCGCCGCGGTCTGCGGCGTAATTCCGCCAGTCGGGCAAAAGCGCGCGTCCGCGCACGGCGCGCACAAAGCCTTCAGCGCCGGAATCCCGCCCGCCGCCTCGGCCGGGAAGAACTTGAACCGGTCGAGCCCAAGATCGAACCCGCGCATGATGTCGCCGGCGGTCGCTACGCCGGGGAGGAACGGCACGCCGGCGCGGATCGCCGCTTTGCCCAACGGCACCGTTAGTCCCGGCGAAACGATGAACTGGCTCCCTGCATCGATCGCCTGTCCGAGTTGGTTTTCGTTGAGCACGGTGCCCGCACCGACGATCGCGCCAGGCACCGCGGCCATCGCGCGGATCGCGCCCAGCGCCGCCGGGGTGCGAAGCGTCACCTCGAGCACCGGCAGGCCGGCTGCGACCAAGGTTTCGGCCAGCCCCACCCAATCGCCACCCTCGTCGAGCACCAGCACCGGAATCACCGGCGCGGTCCGCATGATGTCGTCGATGGTCACGGATGCTCCTTCGCGAAGGCAGCGGCCGCGCCGTACAGGCCGGGCTGCGGATGGGTGATCAGCTTGACCGGCATTTCGTCCATGCGCCGCTCGAACCGGCCCTTGGCAATGAACCGGTCGCGGAAGCCCGAGCGCGGCAGATAGTCGGCCAGGCGCAGCCCGACGCCCCCGGCGATCACGACCGCCGCTGCGCCCTGCGCCAGCGCCATATCGCCGGCGACTGCGCCGAGGCTGAGGCACAGCCGGTCGAGCGCCGCGGTGGCAAGGCCGTCGCTGCCGTCGAGCGCGGCCGGCCACAGCGCCTTGTCGTCGTGGAAGGTCAGGTCGCGCTGCTCGATGGCGCCGAGGGCCTCGTAGATGTTCCACAGCCCCTGCCCCGAGGCGACGCGCTCGATCGACACGCGCCGGAAATGCCGCCGCAGCTGCTTCAATATTTCATCCTCGAGCGCATCGAGCGGCGCGAAGTCGACATGCCCGCCCTCGGTCTCGATCACCTCATAATGATCGCTGTTGCGCAGCAGCGCCGCGACGCCGAGCCCGGTGCCTGGCCCGACAATGGAAATCACGCCCTGCGACGGCAGCGGTCGGTCGGGCCCGCACAAATGGCGAAAATGCTCGTCGCCAAGCGTGGCCACCGCATAAGCCACCGCGCCGAAATCATTGACGATCGTATAGCGGTCGACGTCCAGCCGCTCCTTCATCAGCGCCGGCCGGATCACCCACGGATTGTTGGTGAGTTTCAGCACCTCACCGCCGGCCGGTCCGGCGAAAGCGATGGCCAATTCGTTCGGCAGGTCGATCCCGGCGCGCCGACCGAATTCATGCCACGCCAGCTGGAAGCTCGAATGCTCGGCCGTCTTTAGCGTCACCGGCTCGCCGAGCGCGGCCACGCGGCCCGCGTCAATCTCGGCGAGCGCAAACCGCGCGTGAGTCCCGCCGATGTCGGCGGCCACGATCTGCCTCATCGTTGCTCCTCCTCCATCGCGTCGAGCATCGCCGAAGCGCCGAGCTCGGCGCGATCGGCCTGCGAGCGCATGAGCGCGAACAGCTCGCGGCCGGTCCCGGTCGGCGGGGGCGGCGAGTTGGCCGGCGGCCGAGCGCCGAGATCTACGCCCACCGCTTCCAGCACCCCATTCCGCGCATCGAGCCGGATGAGGTCGCCGTCCTGCACCCGTGCCAGTGGTCCGTCGGGCAGCGCTTCGGGCGAGACATGGATCGCCGCCGGCACCTTGCCGCTTGCCCCCGACATGCGCCCGTCGGTGATCAGCGCCACACGGTGCCCGCGGTCCTGCAGCACACCGAGCGTCGGAGTCAGCTTGTGCAGTTCCGGCATGCCGTTGGCGCGTGGTCCCTGGAACCGCACGATCACCGCAACGTCACCATCGAGCTCGCCCGCCTTGAACGCCTCGAGCACGGCATTCTGGTCGGCGAAGCAGCGCGCCGGCGCTTCGATCAGCCACCTGTCCTCGTCCACCGCGCTGGTCTTGATCACCGCGCGGCCGAGATTGCCCGTCAGCAGCTTCATCCCGCCATCGGCGCGGAACGCGTCGCCGACCGGGCGCAGCATGTCGATGTCGGCGCTTTCCTCGGCCGGCTTCCACACCAATTCGTCGCCGTGAAGTTCGGGATTGCCTATCCATGCGTCCATCCCGTCCGCACCGGCGGTCACCGTATCCATGTGGATCAGCCCCGCCTCGCCCAGCGTGTAGGTGACGAACGCCATCCCGCCCGCGTCCTGGAAGTCGTTCACGTCCTTCGACCCGTTGGGATAGACGCGCGCAACCAACGGCACCGCGGCCGCCAGGTCGGCAAAGTCCTGCCAGTCGATGCGAATGCCCGCCGCCCGGGCCATCGCCGGCAAGTGAATGAAATGGTTGGTCGATCCTCCGGTCGCGACCAGCCCGACCATCGCGTTGACCACCGCTTTCTCATCGACGACCTCGGCCAGCGGCCGCTCGCCGGTCCGTGCCAAGTCGACCAGCCGATGCACCGCAGCGCGCGTCAGCGCCTGCCTCAGCGGTGTCCCGGGATTGATGAAGGCCGCGTTGGGGATGTGCAGCCCCATCAGCTCCATCATCATCTGGTTGGAATTGGCCGTGCCGTAGAAGGTGCAGGTGCCGGGCGAATGATAGGAAGCGCTCTCGGCGGCCAGCAACTCATCCCTGCCCGCCTTGCCCTCGGCGTAGAGCTGGCGAACCCGCTGCTTCTCCTTGTTCGGCAAGCCCGACGGCATCGGCCCGCCCGGCACCAGCAAGGTGGGCAAATGCCCGAACCGCAGCGCGCCGATCAGCAACCCGGGCACGATCTTGTCGCAGATCCCGAGCAGCGCGACCGCGTCGAACATGCCGTGGCTGAGCGACACCGCCGTCGACAATGCAATCACGTCGCGGCTGAACAGGGACAGGTCCATGCCCGCCTGGCCCTGGGTCACCCCGTCGCACATCGCCGGGACGCCGCCCGCGACCTGCGCCGTGGCGCCAGTTTCGCGCGCGAAAATCTTCATTTGGTCCGGGTAGCGGGCGTAGGGCTGATGCGCCGACAGCATGTCGTTGTACGACGTAACGATCCCGATATTCGGCCCGGCAAGCGTGCTGATCGCGTCCTTGTCCTCGCCCGCTGCGGCAAAACCGTGCGCGAAATTGCCGCAGCTGAGGCGCGGCCGACTGATCCCGCGCTCCTTCTGCTCGGCCATCAACTCGAGGTAGCCCTTCCGCGTCGGTTTCGACCGCTCGATGATCCGGTCGGTCACACTGGCGATGGTCGAGTGAAGCGCCATCCCGCTATTCGTGCCAGCTGATCCCGTCGCGCTCGGTCAGCGCGATCGCCGCGGACGGCCCCCAGGTTCCTGCGGCATAGGGGCGTGGCGTCACGCCCTTCGCTGCCCAGGCGCCACGGATCTGGTCGATCCATTGCCATTGCGCCTCGACCTCGTCGCGTCGTACAAACAAGGTCGGGTCGCCTTCGATGAGATCGAGCAGCAGGCGTTCGTAGGCGATCCGCCGCCGATATTCGCTGAATGCATTGGCCAGCCCGATGTCGAGCGGGACCTCGCGCAGGCGCACGCCGTCCCGGTCCAGCCCGGGCGTCTTAGCCATCAGCCGCAGTTCAACCGTCTCTTCCGGCTGCAGGCCGATGATCAGCTTGTTGGGCCGGGTGGTCGCGCCGCGCGACGCGAAGATCGAAAAGGGCACGTCCTTGAACTGAATGAAAATCTCGGTGTCGCGCTGGGGCATGCGCTTGCCCGTGCGCAGATAGAAAGGCACGCCTTTCCACCGCCAATTGTCGATCTCGGCCTTGATCGCGACGAAGGTCTCGGTCGCGCTGTCGTGCCCGATTTCTTCGACATAGCCGGGCACCGGCGCACCATCGACCGCTCCCCGGGTATATTGCCCGGTGACCGTCATCGCCTCGACGTCGTCGGCGGTGATCGGCCGCAACGCCCGCAACACCTTCACCTTCTCATCGCGCACCGCGGTCGAAGCGAAGTCGCTTGGCGGTTCCATCGCAACCAAAGTGAGGAGCTGCAGCATGTGGTTGGCCACCATGTCGCGAAGCGCGCCCGCAGACTCATAGAAATCGGCGCGGCCTTCAACCCCGACCGTCTCCGCGACGGTGATCTGGACGTGATCGATATGCGCCGAATTCCACAGCGGCTCGAACATCAGGTTGCCGAACCTGAGCGCGAGCAGGTTCTGGACCGTTTCCTTGCCGAGATAATGGTCGATGCGGAAAATGCGGTCCTCGGGGAAGGCGCCGGCGACCGCGTCGTTGATCTCGCGGCTTGTTTCCAGGTTCGTGCCGAGCGGCTTCTCCAGCGCCATACGAACAGTTGGGCAGGCCAGTCCGGCGGCTTCCAGCCCGTCGATCGCCGGTTTGAACAGCGAGGGTGCCGTCGAAAGGAAGATCGCGACCCCGTTGCAGGGATCACCGATCGTCTCTGCCAATCCCGCAAAGCTGGCCCGGTTGGTGATATCGACCGGGACGTAGTGCAGCCGCTTCAGGAAGCGGTCGGCAATAGCCTGGTCGAAGAACCCCTCGGGCAAGAACTCCTGCAATGCAGTGACCGCCGTTCCCCGGAACGCATCGCTGTCGAGCGCGGTTCGGGCCGTGCCGATGATCCGGAGGTCCGCCGGTAGCAGCCCATCGGAGTCGAGCCCGTAGAGCGACGGCAGCAGCATCCGGTGCGCGAGATCGCCGGTTGCGCCAAACAGGACGAGGGTCGAGGCCTTGGCAGTCACGTCGCAGGCGTTAGCCGCTCTTTCGGGCAAACGTAAATCCGTCGTACCGGTGCGGATACGTATGCGCTAAAGGTAAGGCCACGATTTTGAACCGCGGCCATTGGCTCGACAACGAACATCTCGCCCTTTCGAGGAGTACCCCGATGACCAAGATCATGCAGGTTGCCGGCGTCGCCATTGCCGCGATGGTCGCGGGCTGCGCTCCCTCCGGTCCCGCCGCTTCCCCCGGTCCCTTGCCGGAACTGGCCGGCCGGACGGCCGGACCGCCGCAAAGCTGCGTGCACAACGATCAGACAATGTCCGTGCATCTCAATGGTGATGCGCTGATCTTCAGCTTGGGCCGGACCGTCTGGCTGAATGCCAACCGGTGCCCGGGTGTGACCGACAGCGATCTTCCCATCTTCGAGCCGAGTGGCAGCCAATATTGTCGCGGCGACATCGTCCGGACGGTCGATCGCCTGGCTCACATTCCGGGGCCGAGCTGCGTCCTGGGTGACTTCACCCCGTACATCCGCCCGGCGCGCTGACGCCTAGACCCCCGTCGCGGCGAAGGTGTGCCCGTCGGGGTCGAGGTCGCGCAGGTCGCGGCCCCGCGTTTCCTTGCCGAACCAGGCGAGGAGAATGAGCGCAGCGACGGTCGGGACGATGATGATCAGCGACACGATCTGGAGCGGCGGCACCAGCGCGAGGATCGCAAGGAGCTGCGCGAACATCCCGCCGGCCTTGGTGCAGGCCGCGACCGTCCCTGTCGTCCGGCCCCGTATCCGGAGCGGGAAGCTCTCCGCCGCGTAAGGCAGCAGCATGGCGATCATGGCATTCGTGCCGACGATCAACAGGGCGACCGGCAAGACCGGGCTCCCGCGCCCGGCAAATTCGAGCTGCAGGACGCCGAGCAAGCCGAGCACGGTGATCGCCACCGAGCCCACAACCGACCATTTGCTGCTCCATCGGCTGTAGGCGAAGGCCACGATGAAAATCGTCGGAAAGGCGATCAGCGCCGATTCCGCCAGCAGCTTGCTCGAAACCGCGACGCTGTAGCCCTTCGCGACCAGGTCCGCCGGCAGCCACAGCAGCAGCCCGAAATTGACGAGCCCGTAACAGATCGCCGCGAGGCTCAGCGCCAGCAGCTTGCCGAAGAACGCCCGCCCGGTGAGCGCAACCGACGGCCCCTTGGCCAACGCCACCTCCTCCGCTCGCGTCGTGCTTCGCGCACTTGAGCCGAAGCGCGCCATGACCCGGGCCGCTTCTTCGCGGCGGCCGCGCGCAAGCAGGAATTTCGCCGATTCCGGGATCAGCGCACCGAGCAGGACCAGCGACAGCCCGGTCGGGAGATTAAGCAACCACAGGATCCGCCAGCCAAACTCCGGCTGGAGCAAGGCGGAAAATCCGCTTGCAGCGAAGTAGCCGCCGACCGCACCAAGGCCGCCAACCAGCACCAGCGCCCAACCGCGGTGCTTGCTCGGCATCATTTCCGCCAGCAATGCGTAAGTGACAGGAAGCATCCCGCCGGCCGCCGCGCCCATCATGAAGCACATGCCGACGTTCCAGTAGAGCGACGGCATCGCGCCGCAGATCGACGTCCCCACGAACATCACCGCGGACAACAGGATCGAGGCCTTGCGGCCATAGACGTCGGCAATGATTCCCCAGACGACAGATCCGACCACGGTTCCGCTGAGCGCGAAAAACGGCACGAGCGAAGCGGTAGCCTTCGGGATTCCGTATTCGCTGACCATCCCGGGAATGGTGAAGCCGAGGCTTGCCGGCTTCATGATGTCGATGATGAGGGCGATCACCAGGACCGCCATCAGGCTCCAGTGCGCCGGTGACAGCGGCGCGTCCTCGGGCGGCGACACCACGATGTCCTGCGATGTCGCAAGCACGGTCGACACGTTTTTCGGCAGGAGCCCGTAGGCGGCGATACCAACCCCGCCGAGAATCGCGAGCATGCCCAGGATCATGTCCCAGCCGATGGCCATGCCGACAAGCTGGAAATGGTTCATCCGCCCCATCCAGAACATCGGGGCCTGCAACAGCACGCCGGCGGTGACGAGCACCACGCCGAGGATGAAGGCCCACAGGCCGCGCCGGTCGGAAAGCGTACTCGAACTGATCATTGGGGGCGGGCCATAGCAGTTTTTCTCGTAAGGGAAATGTCGACTGGACGACTCTTACGCTTGTCGAGCGAAACGCCCGTTTGTCGAATGCAGCCGTAACGACTGTCATCGCCCGTTCACACATCGGTTGCAAATCCAAATGAAATGCTCAAATGCCGCCTCCGGCCGAGGGGGCGTGCTTACGGACTGGTCTGAACAAACGGAGCCCACGCCTCTCTTGCGCCAACTCACGACACTTTGCGGCATCGTCTTCGGAACCGCCCTGCTCGCCTCGTGCGGCACTGGCAGCTCTAAAGATTCGCCCGGCCGTGGCGGTCGCGGCGGTCCGGGTGGCACGCCGACCGTCGGCTATGTCGTCGTTCAGCAGGGCAACGCCCCCATCGAGCAGGAACTGCCCGGCCGCGTCGCCGCTTACCAAGTGTCCGAAGTCCGTCCGCAGGTGTCCGGCGTCATCCAGCGCCGCCTGTTCCAGGAAGGCTCGGTCGTCCGCCAGGGCCAGACCCTCTATCAGATCGACCCGAGCATCTACTCCGCCCAAGCTGCGCAAGCCGAAGCCAACGTCCGGGCCGCACGCGCCAGCGCTGATGCCGCCCGAACCCGCGCTGCGCGCTACAAGCCGCTCGCGGCGATGGAGGCCATCTCCAAGCAAGACTATACCGATGCCGTCGCCACAGCCCGGCAGGCCGACGCCGCGATTGCGCAGAACAATGCCGCCCTGCGGGTGGCGCAGGTCAATGTTCGCTACACCCGGGTTCCAGCACCGATCACCGGCCGGATTGGGCTGTCTGCGGTCACCGAGGGCGCGCTCGTTACCGCCAATCAGACTGACTCGATGACCACCATCACCCGGCTCGATCCGGTGTACGTCGACATTCAGGAGTCGGCCTCGGACCTGCTCGCGCTGCGCAAGGCGTTGAGCCAGGGCGGCGCCGTCCCGACCGCCGCTCAAGTCCGCCTCAAGCTCCCTGACGGGAGCGATTACGGCTTCACCGGGACCGTCGAGTTCAGCCAGGTCATCGTCGACCAGGCGACCGGCACGGTAACGCTGCGCGCGCGCTTCCCCAACACGCAGTCGATCCTCCTTCCCGGCATGTTCGTCACCGCGCGCTTCGCGCAGGCGGTCGATACCAGCGCGTTCCTGGTCCCGCAGGCGGCACTGACTCGCGACCCCAAAGGCAATGCGACACTGTGGGTGGTTGGATCCGGCAATCGCGCAGTCCAGCGGGTCGTCGTCGCCGAGCGCACCCAAGGCCAATATTGGGTCGTTACGCAGGGCCTCGCGCCGGGCGAGAAAGTCATCACGCAGGGCACGGCGAACCTCAAGGACGGCGACCCGATCAAGCCGGTGCCGGCCAATGCGCCGCAGCGGATCAAGGCCCCGCCGCCCGATGTCCTCGCCAAGATGGCCGCAAACCGGCGTAGCGGCGGCTAAGCCCTAGATGTCGAAGATCTTCATTGATCGCCCGATCTTCGCCTGGGTGATCGCGATCATCATCATGCTGATGGGCATCGGCGCGATCATCAACCTGCCGGTCGCGCAATATCCGGACGTTGCCCCGACGCAGATCAACGTCCGCGCAAGCTATCCCGGTGCCTCTGCCGCGACACTTGAAAGCAGCGTCACCCAGATCCTCGAACAGCAGCTGACCGGCATTGACGGCCTGCTCTACTTCCAGTCGTCTTCGACCGCGCGCGGCCAGGCCAGCATTAGCGTTATCCTGCAAAAGGGCATCGACCCCGACATCGCCCAGGTCCAGGTCCAGAACGCAATCCAGACCGCCATCTCGCGCCTGCCGCAGCAGGTCCAGCAACAGGGCGTCCGGGTCAGCAAGGGCTCACCCGACCTGTTGCTGATCGTCGGTATCTATGACTCGACTGACAAGAGCACGAACTTCGACGTCTCCGACTGGCTGACGACCAACATCCAGGACGAACTCTCGCGCGTGCCCGGCGTCGGCGACGTCAACGTGTTCGGCTCGTCCTACGCGATGCGCATCTGGCTTGATCCCAACAAGCTGTCGAGTTTCCAGCTGATGCCGAATGACGTCATCACCGCGATCCAGAACCAGAATACCGAAGTCGCGGCGGGCGAGGTCGGCGGCCTGCCGTCGCCCGAAGGCCAGATGCTCAACGCCACCGTGACGGCGCAGTCGAAGCTCCAGACCCCCGAGGAATTCCGCAACATCATCGTCAAGGCCGACCCCAGCGGCGCCCGCGTCCTGCTCGGCGATGTCGCCCGGGTCGAGCTTGGCGCCGACAATTATTCGGCGCGCATCCGCGTCAACGGCCACCCCGGCGCCGGCATCGGCATCTCGCTCGAGCCTGGCGCCAACGCATTGAAGACCGCCGACCTCATCAAGGCCAAGGTCGATGAGATCGCGCCGCGCATGCCGGCTGGCTACAAATATGCCTACGCCAACGACACCACGGACTTCATCAAACTGTCGGTGAGCGAGGTGGTGAAGACGCTGATCGAAGCGATCCTTCTCGTCGTCCTCGTCATCTTCGTCTTCCTCCAGAGTTGGCGCGCGACGCTGATCCCGTTCATCGCGGTTCCGGTCGTCCTGCTCGGCACATTCGCGGTCCTCTACGCGCTCGGCTTTTCGATCAACACGATGACATTATTCGGCCTGGTCCTCGCGACCGGTCTGCTGGTCGATGACGCCATCGTCGTGGTTGAGAACGTCGAGCGGCTGATGCACGAAAATCCGGAAATGACTCCGTACGAGGCAACCGTGACCTCGATGGGCCAGATCCAGATGGCGCTGATCGGCATCGCGCTCGTCCTCTCCGCCGTGTTCCTGCCGATGGTCTTCTTCGGCGGTTCGACCGGCGTCATTTACCGCCAATTCTCGGCGACGATCGTGTCGGCGATGGTCCTGTCGATTTTCATCGCTCTGACCTTGAGCCCGGCGATCGCCGCTAACCTCCTCCAACGCAACCACGCCACCGTCGAGGAGACGTGGGTCGGCCGCCGCGCGCCGCGCCTGGCGCACTCCGTTGAGCGCGCCCGCGTGAGGTTCAACGAGGGATTTGAGCGGCTGGTCGAATGGTATGCCGGCACGGTCCATCGCGTGGTTGATCGCAAGTGGTTGTTCCTCGCCATCTACGCTGGCGTTTGCGCCATACTGGCGGTCCTGTTCCTCCGCCTGCCCACCGGCTTTCTCCCGTCCGAAGACCAGGGCGCCGCCCTGATCCAGTTTCGCCTGCCGGCTGGCGCAACCCAGGAGCGCACGATCGCCGCGCAGCGCACGATCGAGGATTATTTCCTGAAGGGCGAGGAGAAGAAAAACATCCGCACCTATTTCACCGTCGCCGGCGGGGGCCAGGGTGCGGCGGGCCAGAACACCGGCCAGGCGTTCATCAACCTCGCCGACTATGACAAGCGCACGAGCAAGAGCGATTCGGCGGATTCCGTAACGCAGCGCGCCTCTGCCGCTTTCCGCAACCTTCGCGATGCGCAGGTCTTCGCGCTGGTTCCGGGCGCGATCCGCGGTCTCGGCCAATCGTCCGGCTTCACCCTGGAGCTGCAGAATACGGGCGGAATGACTCCCGAAAATTTCGCCGCGGCGCGGGACAAGCTGCTGGCCGCGGCTGCGGCCGAACCGTCGCTCACGTCCGTTCGCCTCAGCGAGTTGCCGGACGTCGCCAGCCTCAAGGTCGACATCAACCAGCAGCGCCTCGCCGCGCTCGGCCTCAACGACAGCGATGTGAACAGCACATTGTCGACAGCCTGGGGTGGCCGCTACGTCAACGATTTCATCGACCGCGGCCGGGTCAAACGGGTCTACGTCCAGGGCGATGCGCCATACCGGGCCAATCCGAACAACATCGGTCAGTGGTTCGTTCGCAACGGCCAAGGCGGCATGGTGCCCTTCTCGTCCTTCTCGCAAAGCGAGTGGATGACCACGCCGACCAGCCTGTCGCGCTTCAACGGTTATCCGTCTTTTGAATTGTCGGGTCAGGGCGCACCCGGCGTCAGTTCGGGCGAGGCGATGGACACGATCGACAAGCTGGCGACGCAAATCCCGGGGATCAGCGTCGCCTGGGCCGGGCAATCCTATCAGGAGCGCCTGTCCTCAGGGCAGGCCCCGATCCTCTACGGCGTCGCGCTGATCGTCGTCTTCCTGTGCCTCGCGGCACTCTATGAAAGCTGGTCGATCCCGGCCGCGGTGCTGCTCGTCATCCCGCTTGGCCTGGTCGGCTCGATCTTCTTCGTGACCCTCCGCGGCATGCAGAATGACGTTTACCTGCAAGTCGGCCTCATCACGACCATGGGCCTCAGCGCCAAGAATGCGATCCTGATGGTCGAATTCGCCGAACGCGCCGAACGCGAGGGCAAGCGCGTGATCGACGCCGCGATCGAGGCGGCGCGGATTCGGCTTCGCCCGATCCTGATGACCAGCTTCGCCTTCATCTTCGGCGTACTGCCGCTGGCGCTCGCCACGGGTGCCGGCGCCAACAGCCGGGCGGCGATCGGCACCGCCGTTATCGGCGGGATGCTGACCGCGACCATCCTCGCGGTATTCTATATTCCGATGTTCTTCGTTCTGGTCCGCCGCAGCGTCCGGAACGGCATGGCGAAGTTGCGTGCCCGCATGACAAAGCAACCGGCGGCGGCGGCATGAGGCGCCTCGTTGCTGCTCTCGCCCTCCTGTCGACGGGATGCGCGACGCTTGAGCCGCACTACGTCCGCCCGGACGCGGCGATTCCGGCCTCATGGCCGGTCGGCGATGCCTATCTGCGACAAAGCGAGGCCGCCCTGCCCGCCGTCACGTACCGCGATGTGTTCCGCGACGACCGGCTGCAGGCGCTCGTCGAGCAGGCCTTGGTCAACAACCGCGACTTGATGATTGCTGCCGCCAACATCGCGGCGGCCCGCGCGCAATACCGCATCCAGCGCGCGCAACAGCTGCCGCAGCTGAACGCCAATGCCGGCGTCACGGCTTCGGGCGATCGCGACAATGGAATTGGCGCCGACTATCAGGCCGGGCTCGGTGTACCGTCGTTCGAACTCGATTTGTTCGGTCGCCTGCGCTCCCTGACCCACGCCGAACAGGAGCGCTACTTCGCGACGGAAGCCGCGGCTCGCGCAACCCGCCTGACGCTCGTGTCGGACATTGCCAACGCCTGGCTGAACTACGCCGCTGATTCGAGCTTGCTGTTGATCGCGCACCAGACCGCCGACAATGCCCAGAAGAGCGTGCGCCTGACCCGAGCGCGCCTGGAAGGCGGTATCGCGCCGCGGACGGACCTCAGCCAGGCCGAACAGGTTCTGACCGCCGCGGAGGCCGATCTCGCGCGGCAGCGCACCGCGCTCGCGCAGGACATCAACTTGCTCCAGCTGCTCGTCGGCGCGCCGATCGATCCCAAGCTCCTGCCCGCCTCGATCGATGAAGCCGCGCCGACGATTGCGACACTTCCGCCGGGCCTTGATTCCTACGTCCTCCTGCGGCGCCCGGACGTCGTGCAGGCGGAGTATGAGCTGCGCGCCGCCAATGCCCAGATCGGCGCGGCCCGCGCCGCGCTATTCCCCAAGATCACACTCACTGGCTTGCTTGGGTTTGCTAGCAGCGCACTGACCAAATTGATCACTGGCGGCGCGTTCGGCTGGAGCGCTGGCGCCGACGCGACCTACACCATCTTCAATGCCGGGGCCGGCCGCGCCAACGTCCGCCTGACCGAAGCGCAGCGAGCCGCGGCGTTGGCAAGCTATCAAAAAGCCATCCAGACGGCGTTCCGCGAGGTATCGGACGAGCTCGCTCGCCAAGGGACGATGAACGACGAGCTCAGCGCCCGCCAGCGCCAGCAGGCCGCCGCAGCGGACGTCTATCTGCTGACCGAAGCGCGCTACCGCAACGGCATCGACAGCTTCCTCAACAGCCTCGACGCGCAGCGTTCTTATTATTCGACCCAGCAAATCCTGGTGCAGACCAAGCTGACCGCGGCGCAAAACCGCGTTGATCTGTACCGAGCCCTCGGCGGGGACTCGCTGCTGGAGCTGACGCCAACCGGCTAGAGCGGCTGATAGTCGATGATGTTGGGTTTCACCGGCTTGGACTGCAGCAGCCCAAGCTGGCTGGTGAAAACCAGGACGGCGCCCGCGGCGATGGCGAGGCCGTAGGGTATGCCCTTGCTCTTGTATTTCTTCCCTTCGCGCGTCGCTTTGCCCCAGCGCACCGCGATGTAGATGAAGGCGAGAATACCGCCCGCGATCAACGTCGAAGCCAGGAGCCAGATGCCGTCGTTGATGTTCACCCACAGGCCCAGGCACGCGAGGAACTTCACGTCCCCGCCACCCATCTTGCCGAAGGCGAAAAGCAAATATCCAGCACCCAGTAGAGCTGCGAAGACTGCGGCATTCTGCCACAGGTCGGTCGAGAAGCCGTGCAGGATCGCAGCGACGACCGCCATGACCAGCACGGCGACACACGTCAGGTTGGAAATCCGCAGCCGAACGAAATCCTCAACCGCCGCTGCGGCAAGGGCGAGGAAAAGCGGAACAAGCAGCCAGAGCGGCGAGCCGGGTACCAGGTTCATCGTGCGTTTGCTGCCTGCAAATTGTTGGCGGCGCGATCGTACCAGCTGCCGCTTGCCTCGAGCGCCTGGGTGAAAGCGGCCACCGCTCGCGCCTTGTCGCCAAGCATTTGCGCGGCGACTCCAGCGTCATTGAGCCGCGCGGCCCAGGCCTTGTCGTCCTCACCCGGCCGACGCCTGGGCAACTCCGCTGCCAGAGCCGAGCGCGCAAGCTCGAGGTTGTTCGAAATCCGCTGCGATGCCGGGTCGCGCTCAGCGGCTTGCGCAAACAGCGCCGCAGCCGCGCGCCAGTCGCCGCGCAGCAGCTGCGACCAGCCCATATTGTTGACGACCTCGCCCTTTGATGGCGCGAGCGCCGCAGCCTTAGCATAACTCTCGTCGGCGGTCGCCCAATCCCGCTGCATATCGGCAGCAACGCCGCGCGCATCCCACGCACGCCACGAGGCATTCGCCGACTTGGTCGCCCGATCGAGCAAAGTCGCGGCGAGCGCGGCATTGCCGAGCTTCAGGGCGGCAATCCCGCCCCGTTCGGCCACCCGGGAATCGTCGGGCGCGACGGCAAGCAGCTTCTGGTAGCGCAGCAGCGCCTCGTCATTCTTGCCGCTATCGAATGCGATGTCGGCGAGGATCAAGTCGATCCTGGCTCCCGTGACGCCGGCGGCAAGCGCGCGCCCGGCCATCAACTGGGCCTGCCCCAACCTTCCGGCCCGGATCGCCTGCTCGATATCCGCCAACGCCGGGGCCGGCGGGGCGACTGGCGTCGCCGCCGCAGCGCTCAGCGCAAGCAGCGCCTGGATGATCATCCCCGGTTCTGCGCCGTCCTGTTCGGTGCATCGCGTCCCAGCAGCACAAGGAATGCTTCACTGGAATCGGTCGGCTGCGCCCGGAACCCGAATTGGGCGGCCAGGATGCGGCCTAGCTGCGGGCGGAGCGCCGGATACAGGACCAGGCTCCGGTCCCGCGTCGCCGAGGCATCGCCGATCTGGATCTTGCGCCAGCCGCGATCGAACAAATAATCGCGATTGCGCGCGGCCAGACCCTGCACCCGCGCGGCGTTGAGCAGCCGGATGTTCGGCCGTGCCGCCGCCACTTGCGTCATCGGCACCCACTTCACCGTCACTTTTTGCGGTGCGGCCGAAACAACCTGCCCGCGCCACGCCGTTCCAGTGCCGGTCAACAACGCGACCTCGCCCAGCGACAAGCGCTCAAGGCGCGGGGCCAGAGATTCCGACGTCATTGCGACCTTGGCGTGCTCCCGGATGCGCGGCGCCGGAATCGGAGGCGCAGTTGGTGCGGATGGAGCGATCAACGTCGCCACCAACGGTGCAAATCCAACCGGCGACAGGCTCGCTGCCAAGCCGGCAAGAAGGTTCGCGCCCGTCTGATCCGCCAGTGGCGTCGCGGAAAGGTGAGGCTCTGCCGTTTTGACAGACGTGACTCGCGGCGCACTCGGCACCGCTGTAACCGGCGTCGCCGGCGCCGTCGGCTTTGGCGGGGCGGCGACCACCGTTGGCGCCGCCACAATCGGCGCTGTGGCGAGCGCAATCGACACGGACTTGGTTGCGATCGCCGGCTGCGACGCAGCAACGGCCGGCACCATCGGCTCGGCATCAGGTTGCGCCTGATCGAGCACCGCGTCCGCGGCCGCCAGCTGGGCGACTTCCGCGCGAACGTCCGCCGCATCCTGGGCCCTGCCTTGCTGCTCCAGCGCGCTTGCCAGCTTCGCCAGCAAATCCGCATTGCGGGGCGCTAGCGCCAGCGCCGCCTCATAGTTCGACTGGGCGAGGTCGTAGCGGCGCATCAGTTCGTAGCAGGCCGCCATGCCGGCGAAGGCCTCGGCGTTGTTCGGTTCGTTGCGCGACGCCTTGCGGAACCCTTCGAGCGCAAGCCCGACATTCCCGAGTGCCAGTTGCCCCTTGGCGTCGGCCAAGCTGTCCGACCCCGCGCGCATCTTCGATCCCGGATCGGCAATCGGCCGGACCTCGACGGTATTCGGCGTTGACGCACAGCCCGCCGCAGCGAAGCTAAGCGCGACTAGCCAAGGTTTCTTCCCCCCGTTCATCGTCACCCTCCGTGAAGTGCCGGGACAACTGCCCTAACCACGCGAATCATTGCCGGCAGCATGAGCACGCCGATCATCACCGGCAGCATGCACGCGACCAGCGGCACCGAGATCAGCACCGGCAAGCGGTGGGCCTTCTCCTCCGCCCGCATGCGGCGCTTCTCGCGCATTTCCGAAGCATAAGTGCGCAAGGTCTGCGCGATCGACGAACCAAGCTTGGTCGACTGGATCAGCAGCGTCGCAAAGGCGCGAATTTCGTCGGCGCCCGAACGGTCGGCGAGACGGCGCAGCGCATCCTCATGGCTGCGGCCCGCCCGAAGCTCGAGCACCACGGCGCCAAACTGCTCCGCGAGCCGCGGGTGCGAATGGGTCATCTCCATGCCGACGCGGGCAAACGCCGCTTCGAGTCCGAGGCCCGCTTCGACGCACACCAGCATCAGGTCGAGTGCGTCGGGAAAGCCGTTGATAAGGTCCTGCTGGCGGCGGTCGGCCTTGGCCGAGACGAATAGCGCCGGCAGGTAAAGGCCAGCGGCCGCGGCAATCACCAGCGACAGGTAAAGCTTGAACACGCTCGGGCTCGATCCGCCGACCCAGAACAGCAGGAAGACCGTGATCGGGAGCGCGAGCACCAGGCCCAGGCGAAGCAAGGTGTAGACGCGCGGCGCGTAGTTTGCGGTGAAGCCGGCGGAGGCGAGCTTCTGCCGCAATTTCTCATCCTTGGTATCGACCAGGCTGAGCCCCGACTTCTCGATTGAATTGACCAACTTCAGCCAAGCGCTCTCAACACGGTCGGTGCGCAGCGAGCCCATGGTCTGCGCGCCTCCCGTGACTCGCGGTCCTTCTTCGAGCAGCCGGCGCCTGGTTACCTGCCGGGCCGCGACCAACTGCGCGATGAAATAGGCCCCCGCCGCAACCGCCGCGAACAGAAGCCCCAGCATGAGCAGGCGAAGCAGTTGATTGTCGGCGATCAATTCAAGCATGTTACACCTTGAGGTCCACCATCTTCCGGATCGTGAAGAACCCGATCAGGTACAGCACGAGGAGGAAGACGAAGCCCGGCACGAACCACGGGTCGTTCGCGACGTCGAGAAAGAAGCTGGCGTTGACGATGAACAGCAAGACAAAGGTGAAGATCGGCAGCACGGTCAGCATGACGGCCGTCATCCGGCCTTCGCTCGAGAGCGCGCGCACCTTCATGAACATCGCCGCCCGTTCGCGGATCACCTTCGACAGATTTTCGAGGATCTCGGCGAGGTTGCCGCCGGTCTCATTCTGCACCGACAGCGAGACGACGAACATCCGCATGTCATCCAGATTCCAGCGCTCGGCCATGCTTTGCAGCGCGTCGCGCAGCTCGGCGCCGTAGGTCACCTCGTCCACTACCAGGCCGAACTGAGTCCCGATCGGGTCGGGCATCTCGACCGTCAGAAGATCGAGCGCAGCCGCAATCGGGTGGCCAGCGCGGAGGCCGCGGACGAAGACGTCGAGCGCGACGGGGAATTGCTCCTGCATCTTCTTGCGCGTCCGCGTCGCCCGAAAGCTGATGAACATCAGCGGCAACGCCGCGCCGAGCGCGAAGGCAAAGGTCGCGCTCATCATCAGCCGGCCGAAGCTCACACCCATCCCGCCAGCCGCCATCAGCATCAGGATGAAGAAAAAGATCGCCAGCGGCGCGACGATGATGATCAGCATCAGCCGGCCCGTCGGGATCGTCAGTTGCGCCTGCATCAACGTCCGTTCGAACTTGTGCGCCAGCTTGTCGATGAACGGCGGCAGGCCATGCGGAACGGCGGAGCCGGCACGGCGCAGCAGGTTCATGGTTTCGCCGTGGCTGCGGCCCTTGCCGATCATCTTCAGGCGCAGGTTGATCGCCTGGCCCTCGGACCGGTTCTTGGCCATCGAGCGGACAATCGACTCGACGGCGAGGACGACGGCCCCGAACACGCAGACCAGCGCAAGCGCGCGGAGCCAGACGGGGTTCATGCCTCGAACTTCGCGTCAGGACGGAACAGGTCGGCGGATAGCGAAATGCCGTGCGCCATGACCTGATCGAGGAAGCGTGGCCGGATGCCCGTCGCCTCGAATTTGCCGATTACCTGGCCTTCCGGGCTCATGCCCGTCTGCCGGAAGCGGAAGATCTCCTGCATGGTGACGACTTCGCCCTCCATCCCGGTCAGTTCGCTGACGCTGAGCAGCTTGCGGCGGCCGTCGGACAAGCGCCCGACCTGGATCACGACGTTAAGCGCCGAGGAGATCTGCGCCCGGGCCGAGCGCGCCGGAATATCGATCCCGCTCATGCCGATCATCTGCTCGACGCGGGACAAGGCATCCCGCGCGGTATTGGCGTGGACGGTGGTCATCGACCCGTCGTGGCCGGTGTTCATCGCCTGGAGCATGTCGAATGCTTCGCCGGCGCGAACCTCGCCGACGATGATGCGGTCTGGCCGCATGCGCAGCGCGTTCTTGACCAGGTCGCGCTGGAGGATCTCCCCCTTGCCCTCGATGTTCGCCGGCCGCGTTTCGAGCCGGACGACATGCTCCTGCTGCAGCTGGAGCTCGGCCGAATCCTCGATGGTTACAATCCGCTCGCGCTCGTCGATGAACGCCGACATGGCGTTCAGCATCGTCGTTTTACCGGAACCAGTACCGCCTGATATCAAAACGTTACGCCGGGATGCTACGACGGCCTTCAAGACTTCCGCAACCTGCGGCGGAACCGAGCCGATCTCGATCAGCCGCTCCATGCTGATCGGCACCTTGGCGAATTTACGGATGGACAGCGACGATCCGTCGATCGCCAGCGGCGGTACCACCGCGTTGACGCGGCTACCGTCGGCAAGGCGAGCATCGACCAACGGCGAGGATTCATCGATCCGGCGGCCGACCGCCGAGACGATCTTCTGGATAATGCGGATCAGGTGCCGCTCATCCTTAAACCGCACCGGGCTCGCTTCGAGGACGCCGAAGCGCTCGACGAACACCTTCGCATAGCCGTTGACCAGGATATCGGTGATGGTCGGGTCTTTGAGCAGCGGCTCGAGGGGCCCGAGGCCGAGCAATTCGTCGAGGACATCGCCGACCAGCTGCTTGCGCTCGGCATGGTTCAGCGCATGATTTTGCTTGGCCAGTTCCTCGGCGACAATGTCGCCGACTTCGGCCTCGATCTGCTCGCGCGACATCTTCTCCAGCGCCTGGAGATTGATCAGATCGAGCAACCGTTGGTGCAATTCGACCTTGAGGTCGGTGTGCTTGTCGCGCTTGGTGAAGGCGCCGGCATCGCCAATCGTGACGAGCCGGTGCTCATCATGCGGATTTGCTTTCTCCTCGACAGGAGCTGCCCCGCCCTTTGCGTGCTTCTTCACCTGCCACATTTTCAACGCTCCAGACCCAGTGCCGCGGCTAGGCCCGTGTCTAGCACATCGAGGTCCTTCCCGAGCGCGCTCTTGCGCTTGATGTCGCTAATCGGGACACCTTGGTCGATCGCCGCACGCATCAGCGGGAAATCGTTGGTGACGGTGTAGGCGATGTCTCGGCCGAGCGCTTCACGCACGTCGCTGGCACGGATCGATCGCGACTGCGATTTGTCCCAGCGGTTCGCAATGATCCGCACGTCGAGCGAACTGAGATCTTGCGATTCGAGCAGACGAAGCTGGCGCTTCGCGCGATTGAGCCCGGCGACAGTCAATTCGGTGACCAGCAGGACGAGGTCCGACCGCGCGACGAGCGACAGCGACCAGTTCGTCCAATTGCTTGGAAGATCGAGGAAAACCGTCCCGAACTCATGCGTCGCGAGCTCGACGACCTGCATCAGGTGGTCGTTGGAGACGCCTTCCAGCGGCATCATGTCTGGCGGCGCGGCAATGACCTTGAGCCCGCTCGGATGCTCTGTGACCGTCGCGCGCAGCAACGCGCTGTCCAACCGGTTTCCGGCTTCCAGCAGGTCGAGCAGCGACAGTTTCGGGCGCAGGCCCAGCTGGAAGGCGACGTCGCCGAACTGGACGTCGAGATCCATCAGGCAGGTTTCGCGTCCGGCTGCGGCCTCGCTTTGCGCGAACCGTAGCGCCAGTTGGCTGGAAAGCGCCGTCGCTCCCGCCCCGCCGACGCCCTTGATTACGCTGACCAGCTTGGCCGTGCTCGCCGCAGCAGCGGTTTGTTGTTGGCTGAGCCCGTCCGCGACCGGCGCCAGCGACGTCTCGAGATCCTCGAGGCTGAGCGGCAACGGCACGACGTCATGCGCGCCCGAGCGCACCAACGAGCGCACCAGCGACAACGGCGGATCATAGGCCGCCGCGATCAGCGGCGTCGTAGTCGACGTTGCCAGCTTCTGGAAGCGCTTGATCGACGATGGTGTATCGGCATCGATCTGCACGACCGCCGCCGCGGCGGCCGAAATCTCCTCGGGGTCGATCCAGTCGGTCACCGGGATGACATTGAGGCTCAGCGGAAAGCCGGCCACCTTGGCGCCAAGCAAATCCGCGGAATCGCCCTCGACGCCGGACAGGTACAGCTGCACCGCCGTCTCGCGCTTGGCGGTCTGCCAGCTCCGCGCTGTCTCGTTGGGGTTTATAACACTCACTTTCGGCACCTCAATTCGAAACCGCGCCCGCCGCGTCTTCCATCGTCAATGCCGCACGAAAATCGGGCATCGTGATGCTGCACGCGAACACCAGGCAAACCATGGGTCGGAAAGTCAGGCCAGTGACGCTGACCGTAACGAGTGCGGATACGTCCGGCCCATCCGGGTCGCCCGCGAAACCAAGACCGACGTTGCGATAGTTGACCTGCACATTGCTGGCCGTGAGCGTCGGATACATCATCTTCATCCGGGCCACGATATTCGCGAACGCCGTCGCATTGCGGCTCGTTGTCGAGCAGAAGCCACCGCCCGGCGCGCAACTGCAGGTCGCGTTGTTGCAAGTTGCGCTATCGAAGCTCGTTGTTGGGACAGCCGTCCCTTGCGCGACACCGCCACTGACCGCAAAGCTGTACGAGTAGAGACCGTTCAGGACAGGATCGGTGACGACCGCGTAGCGGGCGCCCATCTGGGTCGCTTTTTCCGCCTGGTTGAATTGCCACAGGAACCTGCCGACATCGATGATTCCGAACAGGAAAATCAACAGTAACGGCAGCACGAGTGCAAACTCTGCCGCGCTCGCCGCCTTCGTTTCCCGAAGAATATGAACTGGCGGTCTCATGCGCCAATCACCGCGGCTTCGCTTTTGGCATATAGATTGACGGTCGAAGCACCGAGTCCAAGCGTTCCAAAGAACGTCTTATAGGGAACGGTGGCCTGCACGGTGATGACCGGTGCGGCCCCGGGGACTCCGCCTACCGTCGGAAAGTCCTTGTACAAGCCAGCATTATTGAAACTTCCTGCAACAGCACAGCTGATCGTGACCGTGGCCATGTTGTCGTTCGTCCACCCGATCAGGCGCTGGTCAGCCGTCCCATTGTTGTCATAGTCGCCGTCCGGGTCGCCCGTTCGTGCAACTCGCCGGGTCTGCAGCTCAGCCGTCCCGCCCGCCGGGACGGTGCACGAAGGATAATTGGTTATCGGCAGGCGCGCCGCGAAGCGCGCTGCATCGCGGACGGCCTTCTGAACGGCGTGCTCGGAGAGGAAATAATTTCCGACGTCAAAGCTTCCGAACATCAGCACTAACAGCAGCGGCAGCACGAGCGCCATCTCTACAGCCGCCGAGCCTGATCGATCGGTGAAAAAGAGGGAACGGCCAATCATTCGATCAGGTACGGTACGCTCTTCTTCACGAGCTGTACCGCTCCTTCGTTGGTAGCGTTCTGGGTCGCGCCGATAATCTCGACGTAGATGTCACCGTTTTCGGTTCGCATGCCGGTTGAGCGCGCGAGCGCAGGTTGAACCAGGAAAATGTCGATCCATTTGGTGACAGCCACGTCGGTCGTGTGCCCGCCCACACCTTCTGCCGTACAATTGATGACCGCAACGGTCAGCAAACGCCGGTCGATCTGCGTTGCGCTTGGCGCGAGACCCGCGGGCTCGCCAGCGAGGTCGGCGGGACGGGAGTATGCGTTTAGCGAGACTGGCGCCGACTGCGAATTAAGCCGCGCTCCTGAATTGTTCATTTCCCATTGATAAACTTGGTAGCGCGTCGGCGTGGTTGTTCCCCCCGGCATATTGGCTGCCAGGAAGGTGTTCATCGTCGCGGGAGACGTGATCGCGGTATAATTGCTTGCTGAATTCGACTTGAAGTAGGCGTACCGGTCCCAGTTGCCGTCGCCGATGCGTCCGCCCGAACATGCACCCGCATTGGTCGAACCGAATGCATGACACATGTCTTCCGGATATCCCATCGGAGCAATTGCGTTGATCTCTGTGTCGCTGAGGCTGTGATAATTCGTGCCGGTTGCGTTGATGATGTTCGCAGACCCCGGGTAGGGATTAGCGGCTTCTTTCCAGCCATTATTGTTGTTGGTGAGTCCAACCTTTGCGAACGTATTCCCGGTTCCGTCAAGCACGAGGTCCTTGCGGATATTGGTCGATGGCGGGCAGAGCGACCCGTCGTTGCTGCACGCGTTGTTCAATCCCTGGTCGTAGATTCCGAAACGCGTATTGAGAGCGTCTCGGACTGAAATGATCGACCCGGTTTCGGTATCGACGCCTGTACCTGAGACGCAATCGCCCGGAACATTCTGCTGGCCGAGTACCTGCCGCAGTGTCTGCGCGCCATTGCCCGCGCCGGTGTCAAGGAAACCGAAGTTTCCTGGCCCGTAAATTCCGCCACCGTCGTTGCCGACCAGCCGGACGCCTTTTCCGACGTAATTGGCAATCGTGAACGCCGGGTCGCCGTTCTCATTCGGATTGCACAGCATCAGGGGCGGAACTTTGCAGATCGCCGAGTCCAATCCCGCGAAAGCCACGGCGGCAATGGCCCCGGACGAGAAGGCGCCGGCAATCGGGGTCAGCGCGTAACGGGCCGTGCGGGAATTGACCTGCACCTCGACGAACTTGGCGTTGGCATCGCTGGTCGCAGCCGTCGTTTTCGTGCTGTTCTGATAGAAGCGCACTTGGCCGGTCGCGTCGCATGTCGCTTCGTTGGGAACGACGATCGCCAGGCCGTTGCCGTCATTCGACATCCGGGTCTGGTTCGAGACCATGGCGGCGGCGGCGGCCGCTGCGCGCGAGCACGCACCTGAATTGCCGTCGAGCTGGCTAGCCGCCGCGAGCGCAGCCTGATCGGCCGCGCCCTGGAGTTCGGTGTCCATGCTGGCCATGCGGGCGTAATCGAAGGCGATCCCCCCGGCCGCTATCAGAGCGACGAGGGACAGCGCGATGGTCGGCGCCACGGCACCGCTGGTATTGCTAAGAAGATTCCGGTCCGAGCGCCGCATCCTCAAGCATCCTTAGCGTGGAGATCCGCCGCCGGAGCCACCCGTCGTCTGCATGGATTCGACTTGCTTGACGGCGTCCGAGCGGTAGCGCTTGACGGCGTTCGCGCCCTTGGCGCCGCTGTCGCCCGGCTGCGCCGAGCCCGGCGGATAGACGGGGTCCGGATTGATGGTCTGGAGCGCGGCATTGTATTTCGCCGCTTCGCCCAGCGCCGGATCCTCCTGGCCGATGTTCTTGTTCATGGTGCTGCACGCACCGAGCGCGAGGCCGCCGGCGGCGATCAGCAGAAGCTTAGAGGACATGGCCATAGTCCTTTTCAAATCCGATGGGTTTCGCCTGAGCCGTTCCGCCGGGGATGGGCGGTGGCGGCGGCGGAGCCGCGGGCTGGACGAACGGCGCGGCCGACGGCGGGACGCCAGTGTCGGTGCGGCCATTCAGCAGCAGGTCGGCCTCGTTGGGTGGGCCGACGCGGTCGGTCGGCACCTTGAGCGAGCCCGAACGCACCGGCTTCACCAGGTGCGGCGTGACGATGATCACCAGCTCGGTTTCCTCATGCTGGAACCCGGTCGAGCGGAACAGCGTGCCAATGATCGGCAGCGAGCCGAGGAACGGCACTTGGCGGATGGTGTCCTGGAAGTCCTTGCGGAGCAGCCCAGCAAGCGCGAAGCTCTCGCCGTCGCGGATCTCGACCACGGTCTTGGCGCGGCGGGTCTGGAGGCCCGGGATGGTCAAATTGTTGACGACGATCGAGGCCGTCGGGTCGATCGAGCTGACCTCCGGCTGGACGACCATGTTGATGACGCCATCCGCGAGCACGGTTGGGGTGAAGCCGAGGCTGACGCCGAACGGCTTCCATTCGACGGTGATCGCGGTGTTGCCGCCCTGCCCGCCGCTCCCGCCAGCGCTCTGGACGGTTGGTACCGGGAATTCGCCGCCGGCGAGGAAGCTTGCGGTTTCACCCGACAGCGCGATCAGCGTCGGCTCGGCAAGCGTGGTCACCGCACCCTTGCGTTCCAGTGCATCGAGCTGAACCCGGAAATTGGCGCCGAGCCCACTGAATGTCCTGGCGAGAAGCCCGAACGTGTCCGTGATGGCGCCGTGGACAAATTGGCCGTTCCCGGGTCCGGTAACCGTCGTCGTCACCCCAACACCCGTGGTGGTGACAGTTTGGGTCGTCGGAATCACGCCGGCGCCGCCACCCGCGAGCCCTCTGAGGTTGTTGTCGTTGACGTCCCAGTTGACGCCGATCTGCTTCAGCGCAGAGCGTTTCACTTCGGAGAAACGGACCTCAAGCATCACCTGTTGTGCCGAACCCAGCGACATCAGGTTCACGACCTTGCCTGGGGCATAAGTCTCGGCCAGCTGGACCGCCTTGTCGGCCTCGATCGAGCTTGACACCGTGCCTTCGAGGATCACGCTGTCGTTGGCCATGCGCGCCGACACATCATTCCCCGGCATCACTTCGCTGAGCTGGCGCTTCAGCGTCATCACGTCGGGTCCGACGACCACGTCGAGCACCGCGATCAAGCGATTGGAACGGTCGTAGATGGTGAGGCTGGTCGTCCCCGCCTTCTTGCCGAGCACGTACAGCGACGTGCCGGAGATCGGGATGATATCCGCAATCTCCTGGCTGCCGATCAGCGCCTTGGCATAGGGCCGGTCGGTGCGCAGCACCTGGCTCTTGTTGACCGGAACATCGAGCTCCCCGGCATGCACGCCTTCGGCAATGCTCACCTGGGCCAAAGCCGGCGTAGCGGCAGCGAGCGCCGCGGCGCCCACGGCAGCCGCAAGCGCGGCTTTCAGATATGTCTTCGCGGCCATCATGCCCCCACCTTATATTGGTCGCTCTTGGTACCCCGGTAAATCTCGACGCTCGGCCTCTCCGGCGCCTTCTTTGGCGCCGCCTTGCGCGGTGCGCTCGGCCGGGTCACGACCGGGCGCGGTTCGCTGAGCGCGGCATAGCCCCCGACCACCGCCGGCGCCGGATAACGGGCGCCGCCGTACATGTTGTAGCGGAGGTCGTTCATGCTGACGGTCTCGACGACCGGGTTGTTCTGCTCGCCGGGCTTGCGCAGCACCAGGCTGAGCTGGCCCGTCTTCTGACCCAGCGCCAGCTTCTGCGCGTCGATCGGCGAGACTTCGAAGGTCGCGCTCCGCGCCAGCTTGGGAGTGCCGTCGGCATTCTTGGCTTCCTGGTCGATCGCCAGCACCCGGACGTTCTGCAGCAGCACGTCGGTGACCTGGTTGGCGGCATCGCCGGGCAGCGTGCGGGTGATGAACACGTCGACGCTGTCGTTGGGCTGGACGAAGCCGGCCACGCCCGACACGTCGTCGATGCGGACCGTCGCGGCACGCATCCCGTCGGTCAGCAGCGAAGCGATTGACGCCCCCTGCCCCGGCGCGGAAATCTTGGCTAACAGGATCGGCTCGTTGACGCCCATCGACAGCAACGCGAAGCGCTTCTGGCCCGCGGGCATGAGCGCGGCGGCGTTGCTGAACGCGCCCGGCGGAATGCTTGAATTCGGATAGTCGACGAAGCGGACCTTGTCCGCCGTCAGCTCGGTGCCATAAGCGAGCGGCACGGATGCGACGGCGACCTTGGTCGTGCCGCCTGCAACCGCTTTCTGCTGCTGGCCGTTGAGATATGCATTGCCGATATAGACCGCGAAGAGGCCTAGAACGATCGCAATTCCGAGCGCGATCATCGTTTGACGGTTCATAAGCGAGCCACCCCCCGCGGCGATATTAACTCAAGTCGGATTCCGGCGTAAGCTTTTGTTTAATCATCCGCCGAAAAGCGCGTCTTTGATACAACAGGTAACAAAGAAGGGGCCGCCCGAAGACGGCCCCTCCCGAACGCAAAATCTTACGGGCAGTCAGCAGCAACGGCCGACGAACCCTTGGCAATGCAGCTCGCACCCTTGGTCAGCGAGTTGCCGATGGTCTTGCCGAGCGTAATGGCGGCAAGAGCGATCGCGCCACCGATGATGGCGAGGATCAGCGCATATTCGGCGGCCGAAGCGCCCGATTCGTCGCGCAGCATGTTGATGAAAGTCTTCATTTTACCATTCCTTCCAAACCAAAAAGAGAAACCCGCGCCCCTTCCCGAGGCGCGGGTGAATCCAAATCTTACGGGCAATCCGCGGCGACAGCCGAAGAGCCCTTGCTGATGCAGCTCGAAGCCACGGTCAACGAGTTGCCGATGGTCTTGCCCAGCGTGATCGCGGCCAACGCAATCGCGCCGCCGATAATCGCCAGGATCAGCGCATATTCGGCCGCCGAGGCGCCCGAGTCATCGCGCATCATGTTGATGAACGTCTTCATATTACCATTCCTTCTCTCAAGCTCCCCGCTCGAAAGCGTGGGTTCTCCCGCTGCGCGTTGATCGGAGAAGAAACTCAAAACCCCCCGCCACCTGCCGATGGAACCGAGTAATCCGGCATGTGGCCGGCGCCCCCGAGCGCTCAGCTGGGAACAAGGGCTGACCTCGCGTTAACGCATTGTCAACCACTGGTTCTTACCGCAGGTTAATCAACGCTGTTTGAATCTGGCGCGCGTAAGCCATTGATTTTATTGACCCTTACCTTTGGATAGGGGTGCCAAATTAACCATCTAAATTTAATCAAAATGTCCCCAATTGGGACAAACTGTCGCCTTCTCGACACGATTTTATCCACAGGGCAAGGGCCGGATTTCGTTACGGATTAGCGACGATTCGGGAATCGGGAGTCGCCGAGTGCAAGGGTTCACACGAAGGCACGAAGAAAGGGATCTCGCGCAGAGTCGCTGAGAGGGTTCGCCCTGGTCCAAGGTCGATTGATGCACGCGAAGACGCGAAGTTGGTGTGACCGTTGGCGACCCGCTTAACCCCATCGCGGAACACCGGGGCTCCAAAATTGAGAAGCAGCCCGAGTGGCTGCTTGGTCAACCGCAGGTAGGTCAGGAGCTGTTCGCGTGAACCAAATGAGGACCGAGCGAGGTCACGCTAGCACACATCGTGCCTTCGTGCCTTCGTGCCTTCGTGCCTTCGTGTGAAACCAGCTTCTTGAGGCCTAAGCCGGCACCCGGTGGCGGTAAGTCACGTTGACCCGCTTCGACATCAGCAGATACGGCAGCCACAGCGCCGCGCTGATCAGCACCTTCTTCACGTTGCCGTCGAGCAACCCGTGCAGCGCCGATGCGACCGCCGGCGGCAAGCCTCCGGCCCGCGTCACCAGCTCGGCGGTGAACAATTGCATGGTGAGGTCGCCGATCCAGATCGCCGCCAGCAGCCGCGGGAACAGCGGCACGCGGCGCAACGCCGCGACGAAGGCGACCATGTACAGGCTGCCGAACAAGACGGTGTCGAACGTCATCGCGAAATGCAGCGCCGACGCCCACGCCGGCGCGCCCTGCGGCAAGGGCGGCATGGCCGCCAGATATTCGAGCGCGCGCACCGGCACGTTCAGCATCATCCCGACGAGCAGCGAGACCATGATCCCGCTCGTCCCGTAGAGCGCATGACGTTCGGCCTCGACGCGACTGACACTTTGCCAGCGGCCGGCCCGGGCGAGCCGAAATTGTGGCTGCGCCTGGCGGTGCCCGTCGCGGAACCAGTAGAGCGCCAGCACCGTCGAAACGAACGGCGCGACGACGACCAGCATGTAGGACGAGAAGGTTGAAAGCGCATTGGCGCCGGCCGACCCCGAACTCAGCGCGATGCGCAGAGCGGCCAGCAGCCCGGCCACCAGCAGCCAATATTTGAGGATCCCGTGGAGGCGCGTGTCGATCGCGAGCAGGAGGGCCGCTGACCGGGTCCTCATTCTGTGGCTCATCTGATCGAACATCGGGCTTCCTCTGGACTGATAGTTCAGCCCCTAGCCCCCTCACAGTTGTCATATGGTAAATGTATCGAAGGTTAGTAGGGTTCCCCCTTCAGCCCGCTTCGTCAGGCGCAGTCTTGCGCCAGGGCGAGAGGCTGGAGCCCTCCTTCGTGATTGGGTTCAACGTCTGAATGTAGAGCCCCAGGAGCAGGATCGGCGACGCCACCCATGTTCCGAGCGCAATGATCAGCGGCAGTAGGAATACAGCGGCACTAACGAAGACCTGCCACGCCGGCATCGTCCGCCAATTCTGGAACAACAACAAACCGACACCGAGGCTGACCACCGTCAGGTCGTAGTGGAACCCATAGGGTGCGATCAGGAATGCAGCCGTGGCCGCCGTGAAGACATCGAACCGCTTCATGAGCAGATAGATTGCCGCTGCAGCAAACAGGCCCCAGCCGATCAGACCGTAGGCGAGAAAAGGTGTCACCATCTGGAACCGCCACAGCCCGAAGGGCCGAATGGTGAGGTCTGCAAGTTGATGATTGGCGGAGCCCACGATCCATAGACGCCAACTTTCGATCCCGAAGATCAGCATGCTGGCAATCACGAGCGAAACAAAGATCGCAACCGTCTTGATGATCTGGCGGCGGCGTATGACTTCAACGCCGACGAGAGCACCCAGATGCGGCTTGAACGTGAGGCATGCAGCCGCAATGGCCGAGCCGCTGAACGCGAACAGCCACAGCGCGCCGTAGAAGAGCCCGACTTGTCCAAACAGGATGCTGACCAGCGCCGCAGGCGTCAGGACAGCAAGGATTTTTGGAAAACCTTGCGGCGCGAATGGCCGCGCTGCGACGTAGAACATCGCAGCGGAAATGGACTGCCAAACGACGTAGGCCGCCGACAGCGGCAGGAGTGACAACGGTACCGCGATCAAGAGCGCGTGAGGTGGGTATGGGTAAGCCAGCTTGACCACTTTCGAGCCGACCAGCGGCGCACCGGCCGCACGCAGCGCCTCAGTATCGAAAACCTGGTCGATGTGCCCTGAAACGGCGAGCTTTCCGGCAGCCCAGAGTGCCGCAAAATCGCGCTCGTTAATTGGCGTCACCCATGCTTCCCGGAAAAGGAACAGGGCGCCGAGAATACCGAATACCCAGAGCGCATAAACGAGCGCGTTCTCGCGATCAGGTAGGCGCATCGGTCGGCTCCTTGCGCTCGGTGAACAGCGCATAAGTGAGGATGCCCACGCCGAGCGTCGTCGGGCCAAAGGCCAAAGCGGCGGTGGCCGAGGCGGGATAGAAATAGGACAGGCTCGCCACCAGCGACCCGACCTGGATGAGCACTGCCGCCGGCCAGAGCTGCGGACGAACGAACGCCAGCGCGATCGTCAAGAGATCGGCGACGATGAAATAGCGCGAGGTCATTTTCGGCAGCACCCACGGCAGCACGGCGACCGACGCCGTCGCGACGAGCAGGATCGCGACGCCCCTCCTGGGCAGCGCGCGCGCTCGCCAGGCGATCGCGGCGGCGGCGGCGGCGCCTGCGACCAGCCCGACGATGACGCCCGTCCGATACGCCACCACATCCTTCAAGAACCACCACGGGTTCGGGGCATTGAGGGACAGTTCATGCATCACGCTCGTTTGCCCGAGATAAATGGTCAGAAGCTCGCTCCACGGCCGACCGGCGAACGCGGCCGGGACCATCATCGCGAGATAGGTCGCCGGGATCAGCAGTACATGCCACCACGCCATGCGGCGCCACAGCAGCAGCACGCCGATCAACGGCGCGGCGAACAACGCCTGGGCCTTGAAGGCAAACGCTAGGCCGAACATCAGCGCCGCCAGCAATGGCCGCTCGCTCAGCGCGAAATAGACGAACCAGATGAGGAAGCCGGCGAAGATCGCGTCGCACTGGCCGAAGGCGAACGCGTTCACCAGCAGCGACGGGCAAACCGCGGTCACGGCGGCGGCGGCGATGCCGCGCTCGTGGCTATCGGTCAGGTGGCGGACGATCGCGCCGAGGCCCCAGGCGCAAGAGATGACGAAGGGCACGTTGACCAGCTTGACCGACGCGACCGTGCCGACCGCGGGCTCAATCAGGGCGGCGAGGTTGAGCAGGTAGATGTAGGGCGGCGTATATTCCGAAAAGCCGCCCGCGATGCTCGCCAGCCCCTGCTGGTGGATAGCGTTCATCCACGGCATCAGGAACAGCGCGAAGTCGCCGTCGGGCGGGCCTTCGATGGGCAAGAGCGCGCGCGCAATCGCCACCGACGCTAGCCCCATCATCGCCAGGATAATGTTGGGCGACAGCCCTTTCGCGCGGTCTTCCATTTACCCCCCTGCCCTTGGGCTTAACCGAAGAAGGCACGATCACAAGGGGATGCGCGCGCGCGTCCGGAAATAAGACAGCTTCACCTGGCCGCGCGACGTGCTACGCCTTCGCTCGTGGGGGATGAAGCGAAGCCGGCGGACGGACGTCGTGACGAACTTGCGCAGCGGCTGCTGCCCTACGTGCTCGTCCTGCTCATGCCGTTCGGAATCGGGCTAGCGCCGCGCCTCTTCAACGATGGCGACGTCAGCTGGCATGTCGCGGTTGGGCGGTGGATCTGGGCGCACCGCGCCATCCCGTCGGTCGACCCCTTCTCCTTCACCATGGCGGGGAAGCCGTGGGTGGCGATGGAGTGGCCGGCCGACCTGGTGATGGCCGGGGCCTACGGGCTGGCCGGGTTCGCCGGGCTGGCCGCGGTGGTGACCGCGGCGCTGGTTGCGCTGCACTTGATCGTCTTCGCTTATCTGCGGACGCGGGCGTCGCCGATTGCCATCGTCGTTACGCTGATCGTGATGGACGTGGTGCTGGCGCCGTTCATGCTGGCGCGGCCGCATGTTTTGGTGTGGCCGGTGGTCGCGGGGTGGACCGCCCTGCTCGCCCGCTCGACCGAGACGGGGCGGCCACCGCCATTGTGGGCCGCGCTGCTGCTCGTCGCCTGGACCAACCTCCACGGCAGTTTCCCGCTGGCCGCGGTGATCGCCGCGCCGCTGGCGTTCGATGCGCTGGTCGCGGCGGAGTGGAAGACGCTGCGGGCGTGGCTGCTGTTCGCCGGGGTGAGCGCGGTCGCGATCTGCCTCAACCTCAACGGGCTCGACGGGCTGCTGCAGCCGTTCCGGGTGGCGCAGCTGGAGTCGCTGACCCTGATCCAGGAATGGCTGCCGAGCACGCCGCACAGCCAGCCTCAATTCTATGCCGCGCTGCTGCTCGGGCTCGGGCTGCTGCTGTGGCGCGGGGTGCGGGTGCCGCCGGGGCGGCTGGTGCTGGTGCTGGTGCTGCTGGCGCTGGCGTTCACCCAGGTGCGCCACCAGAGCTGGTTCGCGATCGTCGCCGTGCTGCTCGTTCCGCCGCTGTTCGCGGGCAACGCGGAGCCGGGGCGGAAGCTGCTGCCGCTAGCCTTGCTGGCGGTGCCGCTGGTGCTGCTGCGCGGATTGATTCCCCTGGCGCCGGCCGAGAATGTCGCCAACCCGCGGTCGCTGATCGCCGCCATTCCGCCCGCGCTCCGGGACCAGCCGGTGTTTAACGAATATAGCTTCGGCGGGCCGCTGATCCTCGCCGGGATCCGGCCCTATATCGACGGCCGGTCGGAGCTCTACGGCGACGCCTTCATGACCGACTATGTGCGCATCCTCGGCGGCGACATGGCGCGCTTCGACCGCGCCGTCGCGCGCTACGATATCCGCTGGGCGATGCTGCCGGCGAAGAGCGACCTCGGCGCGGCGCTGGAGAAGTCAGGTGGGTGGAAGCGGACCTATGCCGACCGCGTCGGCGCGATCTACGTGCGCGATGCGCGCAGCACCATCAGCGAGCGCAAGGCACTCTGAAACTGGTGCAGTTTCTCGCCCTGCAGCTGGGCGGGTGCGGCGGCCAGCTTGACGGATTTCGGATCCACCGGGCGGCCGTTCTTCAGCACTTCATAGTGGAGGTGCGGGCCAGTCGAGAGGCCGGTTGAGCCGACATAGCCGATAACCTGCCCGGCATGGACGAAGGACCCTGCGCTCGCGGCGATCCGGCTCATGTGGCCGTACATCGTCTGGATTCCGCCGGCGTGGGCGATCCGGACCATGTTGCCATAACCCCCGGCCCATCCGGCACTGGTGATGCGTCCATCGGCGGCGGCCTTGATCGGCGTGCCGAAACCCGCCGCGAGGTCGAGACCGGCGTGCATCCGACGGTAACCGAGGATCGGGTGGAAGCGGCTGCCGAAGCCCGAGGTGACGCGGCCGTTGACCGGCATCCGCATGCCCTGGCTGGATTCGCCGCCGACGCCGTCGCCGTTGATCCAAACCGTTTCCTTGCCGTCAGTCCACTTCAGCAGCTCGACATCGGCGCGGGCGACGCGGTCGAGCCCGACGTAGAGCAAGCGGCCCCTCGCCCCGGGCTCATAGACGAGGTCGAACTTGTCTTCGACGCTAAGGCCGTCCTCGAGACGGATCGCGCGGCGGAGGACGCCGATATATTCGCGGCCGATGCGCTCGGGCACGCCGGCCCTAGTCAGTGCTTCGGTGAGGTTCGAGCCAAGGCGCCCGCTGGCACGGACGTAGCTGGGATCGAGGTCAGCGGTAAGCGGCTGAGGCTCGGCGTGCGGCTGCGCCTTCACGGCGATCCGAACCGGCGCGGTATTGGCGGCGGGCGATGGCGAAATGCTGAACGCAATCGCGCCCACGGCCAACGCCGAAGCGCCGCCGATCAATGCCAGCCGATGAACTTTCCGTCTTTGCACAGCCGTATTGCCCCCCAAGGCGTCGGCTCGGTTCCACCGACCTTTTCCTCTCTCGCGGGGGTGCGCGTCAAGTCTTCGAGAATGCGGTTGTCCCGGAAAGAAGCGCGAGCAGGGCAAAGCTCTGCAGCCAGTGCTCGCCCATATAGTCGCCTGACAAATGCGGCATGGCAGCGTCCAGGTGAACCTCTGCATGTTCCGAATAGCCCAGTTCTCGCCAGCACCAGGCGCGACTGAGGTTGAGGCCGTCGAGATGGGCGATCTTGCCGTCGCTGCGGTCGCTGACGATTGCCGGTGTGAATAAAGTGGACGGCTTGCGGTCGGCGATGCGCGGCAAAAATTGCTCGAACCAGATGGGGAACAGCGCCGGATGCGCGCGCTTCATCGCGAGCGCTTCGATCAGCGCCGGCGATAGGAACTCGTCGCCGCCCGGCTCCCACGCCTGGCAATCGCGGTCGGCACCGAACCAATGGCGGGTCCGGTCGCGGATCTGGCGAGCGAGCGGCTCGTCGAACGCATCGGCCCATTCGAGCGACAGGATGAGCGCGAAGGCCGTATTGAAATGCGTCCCCACGCGGATCGGGTAGGTCAGGATCGCGAAATAGTCGTGCAGGCGTTGGGCAAAGGCCCGGGCGAGCGGTTCGAGTGCCGCCTTCCAACCGGCCTCGTGCCGCGACGCTTCGAGATGCAGATAAAGCAGCCACGCCGCTCCGTACGGACGCTCGAACCCGCGACTGAGTGGCCGTTCG
>Ga0207668_10000267_pt1 | contig 34644 bp, 30 predicted proteins | sample KBSS43metaG_FD_184323 | JGI IMG/M metagenome (GOLD analysis project Ga0207668, IMG submission 184323) | Switchgrass rhizosphere microbial communities from Kellogg Biological Station, Michigan, USA - KBS S4-3 metaG (SPAdes) (version 2) | ecosystem: Host-associated > Plants > Roots > Rhizosphere...
CATCGTCCTGATCGACGCAACGTCGGGGCAAGTGCGGCGTGTCATCACGCTGCAGTACAACCCCGACTCTCTGACACGCACGCTACAGGCCAAGACGCTCGGGGAGGGGAAGCAATCACAGGCGCTACGGCTGACCGGCCCCGCGACCGAGACGCTCAAGCTCGAGGCCGAGATCGATGCGACGGACGGGCTCGAGTTCCCCGATCGCAACCCGCAGACCGTGCGCCACGGGATTCAGCCCGAGCTGGCCGTGCTCGAGTCGCTGGTGAATCCCCAGAGCAGCCGGCTGATCTCCAACAATGAGTTGGCCAGTTCGGGCACGCTCGAGATCGCGCCGATGGAGTCACCCTTGCCGCTGTTCGTATGGGGCGCGAGCCGCATCGTGCCGGTCAAAGTCACCGACCTGAGCATCACGGAGGAGGCGTTCGACGTGTCGCTCAACCCAATCCGCGCAAAGGTGAGTCTCGGGTTGCAGGTGCTGTCCGTCGACGACCTGGGCTTCGACCACAAGGGCGGCAGTCTGTTCATGAACTATCTCCAGGCCAAGGAGCAGCTGGCCGGGAAGACGCGGGCAGGCACCCTCGACACGCTCGGCATTGGGGGCATCGAATGACCGACGCCCTCCAAGCCTTCCTGCAGGCCGCTTCGCTTGAGGCGCTGGCCTTTCCGCCGGGCAGCCGTTATCACGGGATAGCGATCGGCCAGTGGACTCGGTCTGACGGCACGTCGACGGCCTTCGTGCGCAGAAGAACCGTGCCGCCACCCGATCGCTTCGTCACGTTGCGACTCCACACCGTCGCCGAGGGCGACCGGCTGGACAACCTGGCCGCCACGCACCTCGGCGACCCGCAGCAGTACTGGCGGCTGTGCGATGCCAATGGGGCGACGCGGCCTGACGATCTGATCGAGATGATCGGACGCGCGCTACGCATCACGCTGCCTGAAGGTGTGCAGGGAGGAACCACCGATGTCTGACGCCGTCCACCTCACGCTGCTCATGGGTCCCGTTGTGCCGATACCGATCCCGCGGGTGGTCATTGACGCTCTGCAGACGGTGACGGTGACGACGGCGGCGGGCTCGCCCAGCGGCTTTCAACTCGAATTCGAGTTCGCGAACGATTCGGCGCTGAACACGCTGTTCCTCATCGCCGCGGGCACGAACTCAAGTTCGGCAACCCCGCCGCTGCGCATCATCCTCGTCGTCACGCTGAACGGGATGCCCACTCCGCTGTTCGACGGCGCGTTGACCAACGTCGACGTGCAGGCCGGTCAGAACGGGTCGGCGGGCAAGATCACCGTCACCGGAACGGATCTGACCGCTGTGATGGACTTGATCGACTTCAGCGGTCTGCCTTATCCCGCCATGCCGATCGAAGCGCGGTTCGCGCTCATCTGCGCCAAATATGCGGCGTTCGGGCTGATCCCGCTACCGATACCTGTGCTGTTCCCTGACGTGCCGATCCCGGTCGAGCGCATCCCGACCCACCAGGGCACCGATCTGCAGTACGTGCGCAAACTCGCCGACGATGTCGGCTATGTCTTCTACATAGAACCCGGCCCCGCGCCTGGCACGAACGTCGCCTACTTCGGACCCGAGATCAAGGTCGGCATTCCGCAGCCGGCACTCAACATCGACATGGATGCGCACACCAACGTCGAGTCGATGAACTTCTCCTTCGACCCGACCAAGGGCGTGCTGCCAATCGTGTACATCCAGAACCCGCAGACCCGGGTACCGATCCCGATCCCAATCCCGAACCTCAACCCGCTGCAGCCGCCCCTCGGCGTCCTGCCCACACCGCTGGCCAACATCACGGTGCTGAAGGACACCGCCAAGCTCAACCCGATGCAGGCCATCTCACGTGGGCTTGCCGAGGCCAAGAAATCTCAGGACTCGGTGACCGCGACCGGCGAGCTGAACGTGTTGCGTTACGGCAGGATGCTCAAGGCTCGTGGTCTGGTGGGTGTGCGTGGCGCCGGAATCGCCTACGACGGACTGTATTTCGTGGAGAGCGTCACGAGCACACTGAGTCGGGGCGCATTCACGCAGCGGTTCACGCTGACCCGCAACGGCCTGATCTCCATTACCCCCAAGGTGCCCGCGTGAACAATCAGCAGAAGCACTACGGAAAGTACCGTGGCGTTGTCCTCAACAACGTCGATCCGATGCAGCAGGGCCGCTTACAGATCCAGGTGCCCGACGTAACCGGACTGGCGCCGGCCTCCTGGGCAACTCCTTGTGTGCCGATCGCGGGCATCCAGAACGGAATGGTGGCGCTGCCGATACCGGGTTCTGGTGTGTGGGTCGAGTTCGAGCAGGGCGATCCCGATCACCCGATCTGGACAGGGTGCTTCTGGGGCAGCGCGGCCGAGGTGCCTGCGCTGGCGCTGGCGACGCCGCCCGCGGTGCCCGCCATCACCCTGCAGACCCCGCTGCAGAACGGTCTGACAGTGTCCGATCTGCCGGGGCCGACCGGCGGCATCATGCTCAAGAGCGCGACCGGCGCGATGCTGATCGTCAACGACACCGGCATCTATATCCAAAACGGCAAGGGCGCGATGATCACCCTTGTCGGCCCTTCGGTCACCATCAACAACGGTGCGTTGGTGGTGATCTGATGCCGGGTCCCTTACTCCACATCGGCGCGTCGGTGCTGTGTGTACACGGCGGGACTGCTACGCCAACTGCCCCCAATCCGCGGGTGCTTGTCAGCGGTCAGCCGACCGTCCTGATGACGACGCCGTACGCGATCGCGGGTTGCCCCTTCACGACGGGCGGCAACCCGCAACCGTGCGTCACAGGGCAGTGGACGGTGGCCGCGACGAGGGTGACCTCCAACGGCCAGCCGGTCGTACTGATGGACAGCCAGGCGCTCTGCGTCCCGAACGGGACACCCCTCGTGCCGGTCTCGGCGCAGACCCGGGTGATCGGGAGCTGACGTGACGAACCTTCACTATCCGTACGAATTCGACGGACGCGGCCACACCCGCATCGACGCATACGCCGAATGGATCCGCGGCCTCGTCGAGCAAGTGCTCTTCACCGCTCCCGGCGAGCGCGTCATGCGACCGGACTTCGGCAGCGGCCTTCGCCAGCTGGTGTTCGCCCCGAACAGCGACGAGCTCGCCGCGACCACTCAGGTGCTCGCGCAGGGAGCACTTCAGCAATGGCTCGGCGACCTGATCACCGTTGAGTCGCTTCAGGTTCAGGCTCTCGACGCGACCCTCACCGTCACCGTGCGCTACATCGTGCACCTAACCGGCGAACGAGCCGAGCACACCTTTGTTCGCGGAGGTGTGACGTGATCTACACCTGCTGCGATGAGAACCGACGGTCCGCCGTAGATGCCCACGGCACACTCAACGGGGTCGACTATCTGGAGGTGCTCGACCTCGACGCACCCACGGGCATCCCGCGGCAGCGCACGTTGATGGTGCGGCTGCTCAAACCCGTGCCGGCCGGGCTCATTCCCGACAATGTGCGCATCGAGGGCGGCGAGCGGGTCCGCCACGTCGACGTCGAGTGGGTCGCGCCGGCCAATGCCGCGCCACAGGACCCGGCCTTCTTCGCTGCCATGGACCAGGCCGACCACGTGCTGCTGGTGCGTACCGACAGCGCAGGTGACTTCACGACTTACACGCTGCGGCTGGTGCGCGCTGCAGACGATCCGCGGCCGCCGGTCGACTTCGACCCGCGGCTGTCGGAGGTGCGGTTCGGCTTCAAGGTGGAGTGCCCGAGCGACTTTGACTGCAGGCCCAAACGCGCGTGTCCCGAGGAGCCCGATTCCGCACCGGACATCGACTATCTGGCCAAGGATTACACCAGCTTCCGGCGCCTGATGCTCGACCGAGTCAGCCAGCTCGTCCCCGGCTGGCGGGCGCGCACCGCCGCGGACCTCGGGGTAACCCTGATCGAGCTGTTGGCGTATACCGCCGACCATCTCAGCTACTGGCAGGATGCGGTGGCCACCGAGGCCTACCTCGAAACAGCCCGTCGCCGAACATCTTTGCGGCGTCTTGCCCGGCTGGTCGACTACGCCGTGCACGACGGCTGCAACGCGCGCGCGTGGGTTCAGCTGCGGGTGGCCGGTGGTCCGGTCGACCTCGATCCGCAAACCGTGCGGCTCTACACGCGCGTGCCAGGCGCACCCGACCGGATCGCACCCGATACGCCGGATGACACTGCGGCGCAACGTCATAAGCCCGAAGTGTTCGAGCCCATGCACGCGGCGACGCTGCACGACGCCCATAACGACCTGTCGTTCTACGCGTGGGGCGACGAGCGCTGCTGCCTGCCCGCGGGCGCCACGCGGGCGACGCTTCGCGAGCACCTCCCGGACCTCCGCGCGGGCGACGTTCTGCTCTTCGTCGAGGCGCTCGGGCCGCTGACCGGGAAGCCCGAAGACGCCGATCCCGCGCATCGCCACGCGGTACGGCTGAGCGGAGTACAAGCCTTCGACGGCGCTGCGCAGCTCACCGACCCGTTGACTGGACAGCCGATCACCGAAATCGACTGGCAGGCCGACGATGCGCTGCCTTTCCCGCTGTGCATCTCGGCGCGCACCGACGAGGAACACGGCGAGCAACTTGTCGAAGACGTCAGCGTCGTGCTCGGCAATATCGTCCTCTGCGACCACGGCCGCACCGTCGACGCAGAGCCATTGGGCACCGTCCCTCCGCCTCGGTTGCACTATCCGGCCGACCGCGACGCGCATCACTGCGCACCCGCGCCGTCGGTGCCGCTGCCGCCACGCTTCCGCCCCTCGGTGCGGGAGACACCACTGACACGGCACGGCACGGTTGTCCGGACCACCGTCGAGAACGGTGTCCGCGAGACCGAACGTGTGCCCTTCGATCCGGATCGCTCCGCGCGCCGGGCATTCGAGTGGCACATGGCCGACGTCCTCCCTGACATCACGCTGAAGTCGAAGACGGGCGCACTGACCGAGGACTGGATCAGCCGCGCCGAGCTGCTGTCCAGTTCAGCCGCTGACCCCCACTTCGTGGTGGAGACCGAGCACGACGGCACAGTCGCATTGCGCTTCGGCGACGACGTCCATGGCGTACGCCCCGACGAGGGGACCACGTTCACCGCGAGGTACCGGGTCGGCAACGGCGTGGCCGGCAACGTCGGCGCGCAGACCATCGTCCACGTCGTCACCGACGACGGGCGCATCGCGGCCGCGGTAAATCCGATGGCCGCGCGCGGCGGCACCGATCCCGAGACCGCGGCCCAGATTCGGCGCTCGGCGCCCGAGGCTTTCCGTACCCAGAAACGCGCGGTCACCCCGGCGGACTACGCCGAGGTCACCGAGCGCCATGATGGTGTGCAGCGCGCGGCCGCAAGTTTGCGCTGGACCGGCAGCTGGCACACCGTCTTCATCACCGTCGACCGACACGGCGGCGAGCCACTGGACGCGGCGTTCACCGACTCGCTCGCACGCCACGTGGACCGTTACCGCATGGCCGGACATGACTTGCGCTTCGACGAGCCCGTCTACGTCCCGCTCGAGCTCGACCTCTTTATTTGCGTGGGGCGCAACCATTTCCGCAGCGACGTGCGCGCCGGCCTACTCGAGGTGCTCGGCAGCGGCGTCCTCACCGACGGCCGACGCGGCCTGTTCCACCCCGACAACTTCAGCTTCGGCCAGACCGTCTACCTCAGTCCCATCTACGCTGCCGCGCGTCAGATCCCCGGCGTCGAGTCAGTGCACGTGACGCGCTTCAGCCGCCAGGGTCGCGACGAGACGACGCCACGCGACGACGGCTTCCTTCAACTCGGCCGGCTCGAAATCGCGCGGCTGGACAACGATCCGAACTTTCCGGAACACGGCGTGCTCCGGCTGGAGCTTTCGGGGGGCAAATGATGTCAAGCCTCGCTGCCCACCCCGCAGACTGCGGCTGCTGCGCCGGCGTCGACCGCGAAACCCCGCTGCGGATTCACAACGTCGCCGGGCTGCCCGCGCTCGGTTACCGGGTGGGGACCTGGGCGCGCTTCAAGGAGTCCATGCTCGCCCGCCTGTCGAGTTCGGGCATGCCCGCGCTCGCCGGGCTGACCAGCCGGGAGGACGACGACTTCACGATCGCCCTCTGCGATGCACTCGCGATGTCGCTCGACGTGCTCACCTTCTACCAGGAGCGCATCGCCAACGAGCACTACTTGCGCACGGCGACCGAGCGGTACTCCATCGTCGAGATGGCACGGCTGATCGGCTACCGGCCGGCCCCCGGCGTCGCCGCCTCCACCTACCTGGCCTTCACGCTGCGCGAGACGCCCGGCGACCGTGCGTCGACGCCAGCACCGATCCGGGTTCCGGTGGGCACCCGCGTGCAAAGCGTCCCCGGCCAGGACGAGCAGCCGCAGTCGTTCGAAACCATCGACGAGATCGAGGCGCGCGTCGGCTGGAACTCGATCCGCCCGCAGCAGACGCAGCGTTGGCGACCGGCTCGCGGCGACACCGATCTTTATCTCGACGGCCTTGACACACGTTTGGAGCCTGGCCACGCGATCCTCATCGTCGGCGAAAGCCGCCGCAACGCCACCGGCAGCGAACGCTGGGACGTGCGCGTCGTCGCGGCGGTTGAGCACGACCGCGAAAACGAGCGCACGCACGTCATCTGGGACGAACCACTCGGCGCCCCGAACGTCGAACCGGAATCGGAGGCGGTGCAGGTCTTCGCATTGCGGACGCGGGCGGCGTTGTTCGGCCACAATGCGCCCGACCCCCGGCTGATGAGCCGTACCAGGTACCTGGTCATCGGCATCGGTGCCAGCCTTAGGTGGGCCAACTACGCGATCGGCAACACGATCGACCTCGACCGCGCCTACCCGGGCGTCACAGTGGGAAGCTGGCTGGCACTGGTATCCAACGAGGAAGGCCTTGGCACGCCTTCGCTGCCCGGCTACGTCGAGCTCTACCGCGCCGCCAAGGTCAGCGAGGTCAGCCGCACCGCATTCGCGCTGAGCGGCAAGATCACCCGCGTCACGCCGGATACCAACGAGAACCTCACCAAGTACGGTCTGAAGAGGACGTTGGTACTGGCCGAAAGCCAGGAGTTGGTCACCTCCGCGCGCCCGCTGCTGTACCCGGTGTACGGCGACCTGGTCGCGATGGACACGACAGTGGCCGGCCTGTGCCCCGGCCAAGCGCTTGCCGTGGCGGGCCTGCGCCAGCGCATCGAGATCGCCCCGGGTGTCAACGACCTATCGCTGACGACCGAGGCCGGTGACACCGTCGAGCTCTCGGAGAACGACAGCCTGATCCTGTCGGCTCCGCCTGCTCAGTTGGTGCTCGGCGTCCCGATTTACCGCACGCCGGAACAGTTTGGGCTCCTGTTGGGCAAGTCGTCGGCCCGACTGAGTCTTGCGGTGGTGGACCGCGACGGGGTGGCCGGCACACTACGCGCGCGGGGCTCGCAGATCCGCCTCGGGCGTGCACTCGACACAGACCTGCCCGTGTCGGAGATCGTCTTCCTGAAGACCGGGCCCGACGCGGTCGGCTCCGCGCACGGGCACACCACCGTGCGCCTGGCGGATGACCTCGAGCACGTCTATCGCCGTGACAGCGTGCGCATCAACGCAAACGTGGCCGCGGCGACGCACGGAGAAACCGTCGAGGAGATTCTCGGTGGCGGCGCCGCCGACCAGTCGGATCTGCAGTTCGGACTGAAGCAGGGGCCGCTGACCCACGTCAACGCGGACACGCCCAACGGACGGGCCTCCACGTTGCGTGTGCGAGTGAACGATCTGCTATGGCATGAAGTGCCAACGCTTTTCGGCCGCGAAGGCGAGGAACGGGTCCACACCGTCCATCTGACCGACGACGGTACGTCGACGGTGCGCTTCGGTGACGGTGTAACAGGCGCGCGTCCGCCAAGCGGTCAAAACAACGTGCGTGCCAAATACCGCAAGGGCTTAGGGATCGGCGGCAACGTAGGCGCCGCGACGTTGACAACACTGCTCAGCCGCCCGCTCGGGGTGGAGGCCGCAACCAATCCGGTTTCAGCGACCGGCGGCGAGGACCCTGAGCCCCTCGCCCAGGCGCGCGATAACGCGCCACTGACGGTGCGCACACTCGACCGGGCCGTGTCGGTCGAGGATTACGCGGACTACTCGCGCGCGTTCGCCGGCATCGACAAGGCGCACGCGGTGTGGGTGCCCGCCGGACCCGCACGCGGCGTGTTCGTCACCGTCGCCGGGATCGGCGGCGCCAAAGTCGGCTTGTTGACGACCGAAACCGGTGGGCGCCTACTGGATTCGCTGCGTAACTACGGCGATCCGCTGATTCCGATCCGTGTGGAGAACCATCGTCCGGTCGCATTCCGGACGCGTCTGGCGGTAAAGGTTGGCGAGGCCCATGTTCGCGAACTCGTGCTTGCCGCCGTGGAAGTGGCGTTGCGCGAGCACTTTTCGTTCGGCGAGCGCGATTTCGGGCAGGGGGTCACCCTGGACGAGGTGGCCGCCGCCGCTCACCGCGTCGACGGGGTGCTGGCCGCACATGTAGTGCATCTGTACCGCGACGAGCCAGGAGCCGTTCCGGCACTCGAGCCTCGGCTGGCCGCGTCGCTGCCGGTCGTCTCGCTGAGCGCTGCTCCGACGCCCGCTGAACTGCTGACGCTCTCGGAGGCACCGCTGGAGTTGGGAGCCATGCCATGACCGGCCGGCGCACCCTATTCGAGCTACTGCCCGCCGTTCACCGCATCCGGGACGCCGCGCTTGCCGAGGCCGCCGGGCTGTCACGGGGGCCGCAGGAGGAGCTGCTAGCGCTTTTCGCCGACGAGATCAGCGCGGTGGAGGAGAACCTGGAGCAGCTCTACGACGACCTGTTCATCGAAACCTGTGCCGACTGGGTCACGCCGTACATCGGCGACCTGATCGGCTACCGCCCACTGCACGGTGTCGTGCCGCGCGTGGCCAGCCCGCGCGCCGAGGTCGCACACACGATCGCGCTGCGCCGCCGCAAAGGCACCGCACTGGTGCTGGAGCAGCTCGCGCGCGACGTCACGGGTTGGCCTGCCCGCGCGGTCGAGTTCTTCGAGCTGCTCGCGACCACGCAGTACATGAACCACACCCGGCTGCACAGCCTGCGGTGTCCAGACCTACGTGACCGCGAGGCGCTGCAATGGATCGGTAGCGCGTTCGAAACTGCTTGCCGCAGTGTGGATGTGCGCCGCATCGAGTCTGGCCGTGGGCGCCACAACATTCCCAACGTCGGGGTGTTCGTCTGGCGCATCGGCTCTTATTCGCGGCTCGAAGCACCAGCGGTGCGCGTGGGTTCGCGCCGCTACCGAGTCAGCCCGCTGGGCCACGATGTGCCGCTCTACAACCACCCAGAGGCTGAGGACGACATCACGCATCAGGCCGAGCCCTTCAACGTTCCTGTGGCGATGACTCGCCGTCACCTGTCCGAGCACCTCGCGCGGCACTACGGTAAGAGCTCGGCGGCCGGCCAGCCGATCGACAATCCAACTCCAAGCCTGGAACTGTTCGTCGGCGGCGCGGTGATCGAACGCGACCGCATCGACGTGTGCGACTTGTCCGACGACGGCGCTGCCTGGGCACACGTCCCGCCGGCAGGCCGCTATGCGATTGATCCGGAACTCGGGCGGATAGCCCTGCCGCCCGACGTTGATGACGCCGACGCTGACCCGACCGAGGTCAATGTGACGTGGCACGAGGGCGCGGTGGCCGACGCCGGCGGCGGCGAGTACGAGCGTGGCGACACACTGCCAGCACCCAGCCCAGGCGTCGCGGTCGTGCAGGTACCCAACGTCGAGCCGACGCTGGCCGCCGCTCTGACGGCGTTGGCCGGCAACGGAATCGTCGAGATCACCGACAACGGGCGCTACGACGCACCCGCCACAATCCAGGTCGCCGCAGGCAAGGGGATGCAGATCCGGGCCGCCAACGGCCGCCGACCGACCATGCTGCTGTCGCAGCCGCTGGACGTGTCGGGCGGCGAAGGCAGCACGTTCACCATCAACGGTCTCCTCGTCACCGGCGAGCGCATCCGCGTCCGTGCCGCGGGCGGCAACGCCCTGTCTCGTATGGAACTCGTGCACACCACCGTCGTGCCGGGCTTGGCGCTCACCGAAGGGGGCACCCCACAGCATCCGGCCGAACCGGCAATTGAGGTTGAGCTACCCGACATCGAGCTGGAGCTCGAGCGCTCGATCGTCGGCGCGCTGCGTCTCGACGAACACGCGTCCTGCCGCGCGATCGACAGCATCGTCGACGCCACCGCGCGAACCCGTGTGGCCTTCGCAGGACTGGACGGCAACGCACCCGGCGGACGGCTCACGCTCGAGTCGTGCACGGTGGTCGGCAAGGTGCACGCGGCCGAACTTCCGCTCGTCTCCGATTCGATCCTGGTCGCCGAACTCGCCGCGGGGGATACGTGGTCGGCGGCTGTGCGGTCCGTGCGCAAGCAAACCGGCTGCATCCGCTTCAGCTTCCTGCCGTTCGACTCGATCGTGCCGCGGCGCTATCGCTGCCAGCCGGACTCGGTCGCGGCCGCGCGCCGAATCGCCCCGCGGTTCACCACGCTGCGCTACGGCACACCGGCATACGCCCAGCTGCAGATCCGCACCACCGACGCGATTCGGCGCGGGGCCGAAAGCGAGAGCGAGATGGGCGCCTATCACCACCTGTACGGACCGCACCGTGAAACCAACCTGCGCATCCGGTTGGCGGAGTACCTCCGCGTCGGTTTGCGCGCGGGCATCTTCTACGAGTCGTAAGGACGCCGATCATGGGACTGGACTTCTCCCGCCTTCGTTTCGACGCACGCAAGGATTTCCTCGGCGTCCTCATGCAGCAGGGCCGCGTCCAACTGGACTCGGATTGGAACGACTGGGTTGCCGAGCTTGCGCGCCGCATCCAGGCGGGGTCACTCGACACCGTTGGACCGGCGGTGGTTCCCCGCGAGACTCCCGACGGATTTCTGATTGAGGCCGCCGGCGGGGCGTTGACCATCGGGGCAGGCCGGATGTATGTCGACGGCCTTCTGGTCGAGAATCACGGAGCGCCGCCGGCCGACGAATGGAACCGGCGATTGGCGGAGCTCACCAGCACCAACCCCGTCGACTACACGGCCCAGCCATACCTTCCGAACCCGCCTGCGCTGCCCGCTGCTGCCGGCCCGCACCTTGTCTACCTCGACGTCTGGCAGCGGGAGCTCGGACACCTCCAGGACGAGAGCTTGGTCGAAAGCGCGGTAGGTGTCGACTCGACCGGCCGCCTGCAGACCGTCTGGCAGGTCAAGGTGCTCGCCGATGTCGGCAACGTCACGTGTGGCACCGACGACGCCGACATCCCGAACTGGCCCGAGACGATTCGGCCGTCCGGCGCGCGGCTATCCACCTCGACCGGCAGCCTTCCTGAGCCGCCCGATCCGTGCCAGGTGCCTCCGGGGGCAGGGTATCTGGGACTTGAGAATCAGCTGTACCGCATAGAGATTCACACACCCGGCCCAACCGGGACAGCGACGTTCAAGTGGTCGCGTGACAACGCGACCGTGGCGACGCTCGTGACACATATCAACACCGCCGGCGACCAGTTGACGGTCGAGAGCATTGGCCGCGACGACGTGCTGCGGTTCAACGACGGCGACTGGGTCGAGGTCACCGACGACTGGCGCGAGCTGCACAACCTTCCTGGCGAGCTGCGCCGCATCAAGCTGGCTGGCGGGGTCGACGACGCAACCCGCACGATCGAGCTGGAATCGCCTGTGACAGTGGGACTCTTCCCCGTCGACCCGCAGAACGCGACCGACCCGGAGCGGCACACGCTGATCCGGCGGTGGGATCAAGGCGGGCAAGTGCGCGAGGAGGACGGCACGGCGTACACCGACCTCGACGCGGCAGGCAGCACGGGCGAGATCCTCGTCCCGGCCGCTGGCACCCGGGTCTTCTTGGAGGCCGGGATCCTGGTGGACTTCGAACTCGACCCGGCCGGAAGCGAATTCAGGTCGGGGGACTACTGGGTCGTGGCGGCCCGTGCCGTTGACGCCTCGATCGACGAGCTCGACCGTGCGGCGCCGCTGGGCATCCACCACCACTACGCGCGCCTAGCGGTCGTGACGTTCCCGGACGACGAGACCGATTGCCGGACGCTGTGGCCGCCGCTGATCGAGGGCGAGGGTTGCGACTGCACCATGTGCGTGAGCCCCGAAGGCCACAACTCGGGCACCGCCACGATCCAGCAGGCCATCGACGCGGTGAAGAATGTCGGCGGCACTGTCTGTTTGGGAGCCGGCACGTATCACATCCGCGAGCCGATACAGATCGACGGCGCGCGGTCGCTGCGCGTCCGCGGGCAGGGGTGGGCCACGATCCTGATGGCACGCGCGGCGGGGACGGTCGTCGATGTCTCCGGCGGCTCGGGGATCGCACTCGAAAACCTATCGGTGATCGGTGGCGGAGTGCAGGCCGGCGACGACCGCGTGGTCGTGGTTTCCGCGGCGAATGTCGTCGACTTCCGGTTGGAGCACTGCAACGTGGTCGCGGCCGCGGCGCGGGGCGCCACGACGGTGGCGCTGGGGTTGTCGGGCGCGTTGCTCGGGGTCGCCGTGACCGATTGCGCCTTTGTGGGCGACGAGGGGGTCGCGAGCGGCGCGGGTCGCGAGAAGTACTTGCTCACAGCACATCTGCGCATCAACGACAACGTGCTTCTCTGTAGTCGTCGTGGCCTCGTGTTCGAGGGGGTCAGCCTGCACTTCGGAGACTGCAGACTCAGCGACAACATGATTCTCGGCTGCGTCGACGCTGCGGTCGTCGCAACCGGAGGCACGATTCCTGGGTCGTTTGTCACCGTCTCGAACAACGCGATTTACGCACAGGGGACGGGCATTCGAGCGGGCACAGACGATCTGACCATCTCGGAAAATGAGATCTCGGGTCCGGTCGGAGAAGTCTCTGGCGGCGACGGCATCGTCGTCACCCGCGGGCTCGACCCGGTCGCTGCCGACCGGCTTCAGGTCATCGGCAACCGGCTGCTGAACATTGGCGGACGTGGAATCGTGATCGAGCACCGCGTCGAGACGGGCATGATCAAGCGGAACATGGTCGACAGCACAGGCGGATCCGGCGTGATCGTCGAGCAGGGCGGCAGCCTCGGCTACGTCTCAATCGAGAACAACCAGTTCATCAACGTGGGTGTCGGCGAGCGTCCCGAGCTGGCATTCGAGGCGTTCGCTGCCCTACAGATCGTCGCCGCCGACCGCGTCGACCTCGTCGGCAACGTGCTGGCGAGCGTCGGCCGGAAGGCCGTGGCGAGCCCGTTCGTGTCCGGCATCGCGGCCGGTGCGGTGCGCGAGTTACGCGTGGCCGGCAACCGGCTGCACGGCATCGGGCCGGACACCAGCGCCGGGCTGATCGCCGGGGTGTACGTCGCTCCTCCCGTGCCACAGGTCGCGCTCGATGACAACACCGTGCGTCGGGCGCTGACCGAGGGCGGTGAGCAGCCCATCGCGGGGTGGGCCGCGATCATGGTGTTCCCGGTTAGCGGCATCCGCGCGGGGAACGGCGGCTTCGAACCGGCGGGGCTGGGCATCGGCAGCTTCAAATTCGTCCACACCGCCGACTCGACGTTCGTGCTCAACTCGGCACATATCTTGGCGGTCGGCAGAAGACCGTCGGAGCTGTCGGTGCGGAGCAACCGGTTGTCAGCGCGCGACACGCGTATCCCGCTGGTGGTCGTCGGTGGCGGCGTGGGAACCTGCCTGTTCTCCGAAAACCATTGCCGCGTCGAAGGACAGCGCGTTGTCGAACCCGTGCATGGATCGCTGGCTGCGGTTGTGAACAACGTGGCTAACAACCGCATGATCGCCGAAACCGAGCGAGCGTCCCTGCACGTCTTCAACGACAGCCAGCGCGCGATTGTGTTGGGCAATATCAGCACCGGACCCATCCTCGTGGACGGCCTCTCAGTGCAGCCGCCCTTCGACCAGCTCAACATAGTCGGGCCTTGATAGGGGAGTCAGCGATGCCAATAAGAGTCGTGCACAAAGAGATTGAAATCGGGGCCCTGGTCGACGAGAGCTTCCCAAAGCTGACGCCGAAGAACCGCGACAAGGTCATTGCGGCGCTCATCAGGGCGAACCCGACGCTGGAAGGCCGCGCCAAGGTTGAGGCAGGGACCATCATCAATGTCGTTGCGGTCTCGGGAGTGAAGGCCCGGCCCATGTCCGACGCGGAGGACAGTTCGGACCCGGTCGAGGACGGCCGCGAACTCGTCATGCGCGCCGTGAATGACTATGGCGCACACCTGGCGCGGCGACATGAGCTGTACCAGGAGCAGCTCAAGCAAGACGCGGCGCTGCTCAAGGATTCGGAGCTCAAGAAGGCGTTGCGCGACCGTCCGGACGCAGCGGAGCTAGTGCCCGGGATCGACGCCGCGATCAAGGCCCGCACTAAGGAGGCGGCCGCGCTGCACAAGGAGCTCGACGACGCGGTGAAGAAACTGGCGAAGGCTCTCGAGGACCTCTGAATTATGAGCGACCAACAGCATGCGGCAATGCCTGAAAACTCCTTTCTCAGGCCGGCGCCCAGCAAATTGTTGCAGGGCAAGTGCGCCTGCGATAGCCCAAGCGGTGAATGTGCGGACTGCCGCAAGTACCGGTTGCAGCGGCAGCGAAAGACCCAGAATGGGCAAACCACGGCGCGGGACGATTTCTCGATTCCTTCCATCGTGCGCGGCGGGTTGCAATCGTCTGGTCAGCCGCTCGATGGCGCCACGCGCGCCCTGATGGAGCCGCGGTTTGGATACGATTTCAGCCAAGTGCGCGTCCATACGGATTCGAGATCCTCGGAGGCGGCGCGCGCAGTCAATGCCGAGGCATTCACCATCGGCCGAAGTATCTACTTCGACGAGGGTATGTATCGGCCAGAATCGTTGCGGGGAACGAAGTTACTCGCCCATGAACTCGCCCATACCGTTCAGCAACGTGGCATCGATGCGAGCGTCCAGCAATTCTCGCCCGATTGGCCGGTTTCAGGGACTGATCACCTCGAGGAGGAGGCGGGTCGCGCTGCAGAAAATGTGATTGCGGGCCGAGCTGCACAGATCCTCGGCGCCACGTCGACGGTCGCGCCGCAGCGGCAGCCTAGAGGGCAGAAAACTCAACCTCAGGCTCCGAAAGTCGTTGCACCGGTTGAGCCCAACGCAAATCAGAAGAAGATGATCGACGCGGCTCGCCGAGCCGCTGCCGTCCGCACCCAGTCGGCCGCGTTCAAGGCCAACGGCGTTGAAGGAGCAGGCCCATTTCAGGAGGCTCGCCGCTTGGCGCAGATCAAATTCGATTGGGCCAACCCGAACATGGATCAGATCGCTGGAGTGCTCAGCGGTATGGGGGGCGGACTGGTCACGGTGGACGTCAAGGTTGCAGGGGCGGGCGACCCCGAGTGCGGATCGCGGGCCGGTTATGTTCGCGGTCATCAGCCACCGATCGTGCTTTGCCCGGGGTTCTTCAAGGATCCTGCCAACGCCGAGGGGCGAATTCGCACGATGATCCATGAGATGGCGCACGTGAAGGGCATCGGCAAGGCCGACGTCGGTGAACAGTACTTTGTGACATTCGATTGCACTTCAAAATGCGCCTTCGAGTCCGCCGATTCGTGGGCCAATTACATCCATTGCCTGAGCGGTCAAACTCCCGACAAACCGGACGAGATCGTGTCGAAGCGTACGGGCAAGTCCGCGCCGCCGAAGCCTTCCGGCACCAAATGAAACGAACGAACTCGTGAGCAGCTCACCGATGCACCGATGAAGGCTCTACACACCGCACGTACGCGAATCGGCGACGCGGCCAACCCGCGCCGCACCCGCGTCGTGCCTGTTGCCGCCCCACGTACTCCGGCGGAATCGCTAAATGCCAACCGCCGGACAAACCTTGAAGTCGGATCGGTAGACGACATCCTCGAACACGAGGCGGACCGTGTCGCGGACCAAGTCATGCGCATACCAGACCATGGCATGTCTTTGATGACCGCACACGGGCAGATCAGCCGCAAATGTGCCTGCGAGGAGGACGACAAGCCAAATACGTTGCAGGCCAAGCCGGCCGGACCGGTCGCGCAAGAGGCACCGGCGATCGTGCATCAGGTGCTTGGTTCACCTGGCCAGCCGCTCGACCCAGGAACCCGCGAATTCTTCGAGCCACGCTTCGGGCGCGACTTCAGTGACGTACGAATTCACGTGGACTCTACTGCGGGCGAATCGGCACGAGACATCAATGCATTCGGATACACGGTTGGCCGCCACGTGGTGTTCGCAGAGGGGCAGTACTCGCCAGACACGACCAGCGGGCGCCGCTTGCTTGCGCATGAACTTGCCCATGTCGTCCAGCAAGCACCGCGCACGATGACCGAGTTGGCGACGCCGGGGACCTCCGCGAGAACCCCATCAGCGCAACCGGATTCCGGTTCGGGCGGTTTGACCGCGGGAGTTGTCAGGCGGAAGGAAGGCCCCCGATCCCGTTGGGATCCCGAAATGCATATTAGCGCTGGAATAGGAGTCGTCCACCCAGACGGTGTTGGCTGCATAACCGGTACGAACGCAATGGGAGTTGGTCAAGCCTGTGGCAACTTTTCTGGGCAGCCGTTCGGGGAAAACACCTGTGTTGATGGAGCCACCTACGTATCGGTTTGTCCGTTCCCGTGCGTAGGGCAACCACTGAACCTCGCGCCCTTTTTTTGGGTTGACGACACTCTTCGGAAGCGTCCGCAACCGTTCGATCCGCCGAACCTATCCGCGACAATGGTCTTCTACCCGGATGCCGGCGATCCGGACATCGTGACTAGGGAGACCAGCACGGGCAAATATGTGGCGGCCGGCGCTCCGTTGGAGACGGGCTTTGGTGATTTTTCGTTCTTCGTGCCCGATTCGCCTGGCAGGTTGATGGTGAGCCTGGCCATTGCGGATCCCAGTTCCGGTGAGGTCGCCGTTTACTCGGAGAGCATTCCCGTCATCAATTGCCCGCTAGTGGCGACCGAACCCGAACCCGAACCGGAGCCCGCCAAGCCAGCGACGCCACCGAAAGGCAGGCAGACTCGCTTCAATATTGAGGTTCAAGACCCGGACAGCGCGCCTCTGGTATATGAATTCGTTGGTCCCAATACGCCACTCGAAGGTCCGGGCGGCTTCTTCCCCGTGTGGCAGGACGCAACCGGGGCCTATTACTACTTGAATAACGGACGGCGAGTGTATTTGCCGAACTTCTCCCCACCGTAATACCGACCGAGCCCGTCCTGGGTTCTGATGGAGTCCAATCGTGTCGCGGATCGCGGTCAGTCCGTACGCCCAGCGGGATCGACACACCTATGGGGGTGGCGAGTCCCCGTTGCTGAGTCCACCCGCTGGTACCCCAATGGGTCCTGATTTCGAGTTCGACCTGACATTCGCTAAAGCCGACCGCGGCGAGCTCATCGTCGAGGCGTGGATCATCGACCTCGACACGAGTGCAACGCGCAAGTTGACGGAGAGCTTGGAAGTTAATCCGCGACGGCGCGCGCAGGGGAGCACCTCGCGGACCGCGGGCGCCTGATCGCTACCACAACCCCGGGGGGATCTTCGCGGGCAGTTGGATGGGCGGAACGTCGGCGGGAAGCTCGAGCAGGGGAACTTCGGCGGGCAGTTGGATGTCGGGAATCGCGGAAGGCAGCTGGACCGTAGGGATGTCGCTCGGCAGTTCGACGGTCGGAAAGTCGGCCGGATAGGGGAATGGCGGAAGACCGGCGGGCATCGGCAGAACGGGCAGCGGCAGGGTCGAGATGTTCGGCGGGAGCGGGATCGTGGGCGCGGGTTGATCCTGCGGAGCGGCCCAAGCTTGTCCCAATCCGCCGCCGTACGTTACCGCCAAGGCGCAAACCGCAGACGTGATCGCAGCGTTCCGACGCCGCTTGCCCGCATAGGACATAGCACAAGATTAGGCTCCTCGAGCCTTGCCCGATATCAGGCCGCAAGGCGCATCAACTCTTGTACGTCGATGTGGCACCCGATCCGGGTGCTGTGTTCCGGCGGTTCCTGCGGCTCGCCGAAAATGGACCCGTTGGTCGGGAGCGCCGGGCCGGTTCCGGCGTGGGAACCGCGGCTCGCGTACGCCGGTCATTTTGGGTGTAGGACGGGCTCCGAAGCCGTACTCGCATGGGGAAGCCAATCCAGAAAAATTGTCACTGTGACGAATTACCTTGGGCGCTAGGCGGACTGAGGGTAGTGGTCTGGGCGCTACCGCACCGGTGGAATGTCAGCGGGACGCTGGTGTCGCCGGCTACGCCGTAGCGGTCGCCAACGTGGAAATGGGGCATCCACATCCGCCTCGACCAGCGCTTTGATCGAAATATCAGTTGACGTCAGTTTGTCGCAAGGCGCCACGCCCTGCGGTTCCTAGTCGTAGGGTCGGACGTGTGTCGCACAGCGTGCGTTTCGGGCACCTATCGGCGTATGTGGCAACACCGATCATTGCGCGTGCCACCGGTGAGGCGTGTGACCCGTAGGAGGTAGCGATGCGACTCCGAGGGCGTGCCATGGCTCAGCCCGCGTCGCGGCCGGTGGCGCAGGTGCTGCGCCGGCAGTGTGCATGCGGCGAGAAGCAGAGCGGTGCGGCGGGTACGCCGTGTGGATGCGACCGCGTCGATGACCAGGTCATCGCGCGGGCGCCCGGTCACGCGCTTGCGGGCATCGCGATCCACGACGAGCGTCGGCTGCGGGCCGTGCAGGGCGTGCTGCAACGCGAACACGGAGAACCGCTCGCGCCCGGCGTCCGCGACTGGGCCGAGGGCGCGTTCAGTCACGACCTCGGCCGCGTGCGGATCCATGCGAGCCGCCCGGCCGCGCAAAGTGCACGCGGCATCGACGCTGCGGCCTACACGGTCGGACAACACATCGTGTTCGCGGAGGGAGCCTTTGCACCCGACACCAGCGCCGGCCGCCGGCTGCTCGCACACGAACTCGCCCACACGCTGCAGCAGGGCCCGGTGTCGCGCTTCGACGATCTCTCGCTCGGCAGCGCCGACGATCCCGCGGAGCGTGAAGCCGAGGCGATCGCAGTGGGCGCGACCACCGACGGCGCGGCGCCCCGCGCGCCGACCGCCACGGTGGCCGACGGCACCGTCGGGCGCGCCCTGGCGGGCGAGGAACCGCAACCCGGGCCGGCGGCCGAGCCGTCGCCGGAAGAGGACACGTGCGCGGGCTACGAGAAGGATCGCGAAAGCATGGCGTGGTCGATCGCGCGCGAAGTGTATCGACAGGCCGGTCGATCGTGGCCCGGCATCGACAAGGCCAGCTGCAAGGACGGCAAGCCCGGCCCCAGCTGCGAGCTGCGGATGGGCGACGGCTTGCTCGTTCACACCGTCTACGACCCGGCAAACAACACGGCTGAAGGCGGGCTCGTTGACGACAGGGGCCGCATCAAGACCATCGTCGCTTCGTGCACCATGTCGTACCGGTGCCCGGAAACCTGGAAGATCGAGTTCTCCAGCGACTGCTACGTGCCCGAGAAGGACGAGCTGCGGCCGAACCCGTATCAGTAGCCCCGGCCAAATGCCCGGGGTCGCACAATACGTCACGTCACGATTGGTTTCTTGCGGCGGTCTTCGGCGGTAGGGGCCGACCGGTCACGACGGCATTCCGTCTGTGACTTCAGGATCCAAAATCTCTCCAAACATGTTGAAGATCAATGGGTCTCGAGGTTTAGCCCTCAACGATGGGGGTTCGAGATCAGGCGGCGGCGGTCGCGACAAGACCGAGATCGCGCCAAATATGTTGACGACCAATGGTTCTCGCAATCCCGCTTAGCCTAGACTATTTCGTCACCGTGACGTATTGAGGTGGATACGCGCCGCAGGTAGTGGGCCAGGATCGGGGTCTCAACGCCGGTCAGCTTCTTCGCGCAAGATGTGAATTGCCCTGGGGCCGACACCATCAACAACGCGTCCTCGTCGGCGCCGAGCAGTTCCTCGAGCGTCTAGAAACCGGCAGGTTCGAACGCCCGTCGAGCAGCAGCAACCTTGCGCGACTGTCCGATCCAGAACATGTTGAGAGTGACGCCAGCCTGTGACCTTGGAGCTCTCAAGTAGTCTCGGACGATTCTTGGCTGGGCTGTCCTCGACGACGTGCGAGTGTCGGCGGACATCCAGGAAGAGCCTGAGAGTGCCGGACGCTGCGAAGTGCCGCCTCGCCGCAGGGAAGGGGACACACGACGTTGTGACCCGTGACCCGGAATGTCAATATGTCACAGTGACGAAATATTCGCGTAGGTTGGCGGTGCGATAGGGGCCGCAGCAGCACCCGCTTTGTGGACTTAGCGCGTAAGCCGATGACGCAACAAGCTACGAAGCATCACAAGTCGCGCAGTCCGGTAGGTGAAGGGCTGCAAAACTCGGACAGCTCTCAGGTTTTCCCGGGATTACTCTCGACTAGTTCTGGATCGGACAGTCAAGGGGTGCGAGTCCTTTCATCTAATGCAACTCGCTACCTTTAAATGCCGATAAGCCACATTATGTCAACTAAAGTTCATCCGATGAATCACGTACGTTCCGAATGCGCCCCTCACCCGCCACACCCGAACGATTTGACCAAAGCGGCATGGCGCCAGAGGTTTAAAGCAACTAGCGCCACGCCCCTACGCCCGTGCCACATCTCCATGATGGCCAATAAGGCATCAGGCCGGGCGGTCATGTGGCCTATAGGCAACACCGAGCAATTCGGCGTGCGTGGCGTGGCGCGTGTCTAAGTGGCTGAGTTGCCTTCGACGGGATTCAACAGGATGCCGCGAATCGCCGTGGTGAGGTAGGCGATCAGGTCCTCGGGCGACATGGCGGCGAGCTTTCCGTCGGCGAGAATGTAGCGGCTGAACGTCACCCCGATGAGCAGCGCGCCGAGTAGATCGGCTCGATGTTCGAGATCCGGCACGTCCAGCACGCCGAGAAACGCATCCGCCGGCTCTCGCCGCATGGCGTGCAACAGTTCCTTGGCCACCCGCGTGTCGCCCGCACTACGAATGAGCGCCACGAACGGATCACTCGGACCATCGACTTCGATGTTTTCGACGTATCGACGGGCAACCCGTTCGGGCAGATCGGCGATGGCGCCGCTGTAGCGCTGTTCTTGCCTCGGGGCCAGCAAAGAGGTCACGAAGAGCCGTTCCTTGGTCTCGAAATGCCGGACCACCAAACTGTGCGTCACCCCCGCCTGCCGTGCGATCTCGCGAATCGTGCCGTTGGCGTACCCGCGCTCCCCGAACACCGATCGCGCCGCCGCCAAGATTGCTGCCCGGTGCAGTTCCGGATTGCGTACTCGCTTGCGCTTGGCGGTTCCACCTGAATCAGGGGAGATGACCTGGCGCGACGTCACCTGCTCAATGTATCGGTGGCATCGAGGGGTCCGCATCGCTACGCTAATGACCAAGTGGTCACTAGCGGACGAGAGGACGTCACGATGACAGTTCACGCCTTGGCAGCGCTGAAAGCCGGTGCTGAGCTAACCCCCTACGAGTACGACGCAGGTGCGCTGGGGCCGCTTGAAGTCGACGTCGAGGTCACGCACTGCGGTATCTGCCACAGCGATGTCGGAATGATCGACAACGACTGGGGTTACTCCACTTTTCCGGTGGTTGCCGGCCACGAAGCCGTGGGGGTGGTGTCTGCGATCGGATCTGCCGTCGACCCCGATCAGCTGAAGGTCGGCCAGCGGGTCGCCGTCGGAGCGATCGCCGGCACCTGCATGAGCTGCGAGTTCTGCCTGACTGGCCGCCAACAGCTATGCGCGAAGCGCGACGACACCATCATGCGTGGCGACCGCGGGGGTTTCGCCTCGTCGGTACGAGCCAGCGACTGGCGATTCGCCTACCCGGTACCGGAGGCCATCAAGTCTCAGCACGCGGGCCCGATGCTGTGCGCCGGTGTCACCGTCTTTGCACCGTTCCTGCGGCACAACGTAAAACCGACCGATCGCGTCGGCATCGTCGGCATCGGCGGATTGGGCCATCTGGCAATACAATTCGCTAACGCGTGGGGCTGTGAGGTCACAGCCATCTCGTCATCGTCGAGCAAGCGAGACGAAGCGCACGAACTCGGAGCCGACCACTTCATCGCAACCTGTGACTCCGATGAACTGGCCCAGGCGAGGGGCCGGTTCGACTTCATCCTCTCCACGGTTTCTGCCGACATCCCGTGGAACGAGTACCTCTCGGCGTTGAAGCCGCAAGGCACGTTGAGCGTCGTCGGGGTGCCCGAAAGCGCGCTCCAACTCGGCCAGTTTGAATTGCTGCTGTCGGAGAAGAAGGTCTCCGGCGGCGTTCCCGCATCGCGCCAGGAGACTGTACAGATGCTCGACTTCGCCGCGCGCGCCGGCGTTCGGCCGAAAGTAGAGCTCTTCCGTATGAGCGACATCAACCAAGCCGTAGCCCGAGTGCGCGCCGGCGAGGCGCGCTACCGGGCAGTCGTGGCAGCCTGAAGATCAGCAGCACCCCTAGAGCGCTCCCTTCTTCCTTGCTCATGGCCGCTCTCGCTCGGCACTCTGTGGAAGTAATCGAAATGAGCAAGCAGCACGTGATCGAACAGATCGCCGTTACTGCCCGACATCACGCCGGCTCCACTGCTGATGATGGTGGGCCGAGAGGACGGGCTCACTGGTGGCAATCTTGCCGCCGCCGCGTTCAATTCGGCGGCCGAGCTGAAGAAGCTGCTCTTTGTTCCGGGCGGGCATTTCGCCGCGTACACGGGCGAACGAATCGATATCGGTCAAATACGCTGTTGCGTACGCCATTCTGGCATCACGAATGCCACGGCGTCGCGGCCGAAGGCGAGACTCATCGGCGTGATGTGCAATCCGTACTGGGCCGGAGACCACGCTGATGCTGGGCATGATTCAGTTGCGTAGACATCGATATCTTATCGGTTCTCAGGCGATTCGGTGGTGTGCCACAGGGATTTAACCGCTGGGCGCCGAATAAGGACAATGCCCTCGCCGTTGAAGGCAGTGTGTTCTTCGACAGCAGCATCAACGATGCAGACGACGCGCCCGAACCTCTTGCCACCGTGATTCATGGCTTCACTCTTGGTGGTCGACGGTGAAGCGTGCCGAGATGATCGAGCTCTGGGAACGCCACGCCGGTTATGAATTCGAAGCCAAGGACGCCGATGCCGCCGTCTCAACCATGGTTTCGGACGCGAGCGTCATGCACCTTCCCACGATGAGCGGGGCAACCGGTCGCGAGGCGTTGCGAGAGTACTACCGGACCGTGTTCATCCCAGGGATACCCGACGGCACCGTTAACGAGCCCGTCGCACGCTTCGTTGGACACGACTTCCTGGTCGATCAGGCGATCATGAAGGTCCGGCATGACCGTGTAATCCCGTACCTCCTACCGGGCATTGCGCCAACCGGCGTCGTTCTGGAGGTGCCGTTGCCGTGTTCGTGACATTCCGCGACGGGTTGATGAGCGGCGAACGACTGTACTGGGACCAGGCCCAAGTACTGGCTCAGCTCGGATTGTTGAGTGGCAAGGGCCTGCCGATCACCGATCCCTCCGCAGTGACAGCGTTCTTACGGGAAACCGCGGTCCGGCCAACGTAGCGTCGCGGGATGTTGGACACGGCCCTGCTTCGGCAACCCACTCGACTACGATCCCGTCAACATCTCAGAGGAGTAGATCGCCGCCTATCCGCCGAAGAACGGAGTGTCATGCCACTTTTCACCGTCACAATGCGTTCCGGCAGAACGGTAATGGAGAAGGACGCAGTATCCGCCGCGATTCATGACGCAAGCGTCAGCGTTGGCTATCCCGAGGACGACCACTTCCAGAGGTTCATCGCGTTGGAAGCAGCGGACTTTCGTATCAACCCTCGCTATCCCGATTTGCCGAAGCCTCGCAGCGAGAACGTTCTGATGATCGAGGCCGTGCTCTCGTCGGGGACTGCGGAGGACAAGAAGCGCTCACTTCTCTCTGCGATCGTGACTCGCCTGCAGGCGGCGGGAACGGACCCCAACGATGTCATGGTCTTTTTCGGCGAGATCGACCGTGCCAGTAGTTCCTTCGGGGGCGGTCGTCCCGCCCAGCCCGTCGACGTGGGTGCTGACTAGAGACGCGCGAGGTTGGCTCAGCCGCCGTTCAGTAGCGGGCCGCATTGGCGTGCAACAACGGCGAGACGGTCGACGGGATTCCGTCCACCGTGGCGCCAGCGAACTGGAGCGATCTCGACAGGCTTCGATTGTTCTCTGCCGGGAAGTTCAATGACGGCTTGGACACCTCGTCCAGCGTGGCTCGTTGGGTCTCGGTGAGCGTCAGGTCGAGGGCAGCCAGGTTGGCCTGAAGTTGATCCAAACGGCGAGCGCCGAGCAGGGTTGAGGTAATCCCGGAGCGGCCCCGTATCCAGGCCAGGGCCACCGCGGCGGAGCTGGCGCCCACCTCACGAGCAACCTCGTTGAGGACGTCGATCACGGCGTAGTCGGACGTGCTTGGCGCGCCGACCAATTGGGCGCGGGCGGTGTCCACCGCCCCGGTCGTGCTGCTGGAGTACTTGCCCGACAGGAACCCGCTCCGCAATGGACCCCACGGCATCACTCCCATGCCCATCGCCTGGGCCATGGGTATCAACTCCCCCTCCGAGGTCCGTTCGAGAAGGTTGTACTCGAGCTGCAGCGCGATGATGGGAGCCCAGCCGCGTGCACGCGCGATGGTGGCCGCCTCCGCCGTCGCCCAAGCGGGGACGTCGGAGAAACCGACGTAGCGGATCTTGCCGTCGCTGACCAGATCGTCCAGCGCGCGGAGTGTCTCCTCCACCGGTGTGGTCGGATCGAAGTTGTGCATCCAGTAGATGTCGACGTAGTCGGTGCGCATCCGCCGTAACGAGTTGTCCAACTGTTGCACGATCGCCTTACGGCCCGGTCCCCCGCCGTTCGGGTCGTTCTCGAAGAGGTTGGCGAAGAACTTCGTGCCGATCACGACCCTGTCGCGTAGGGCAGACCGGCCGTCAAAGTACTCGCCGACGATCGCCTCGGCATGGCCGTTGGTGTAGATGTTGGCCGTATCGATCGAGTTGCCGCCCTGGTCGAGATAAGCCGCCAGTATCGACTTGGAGTCCTCCGGGCTGCTACCCCAGCCGTGATCCTCACCGAAGGTCATGGTGCCGAGTGTGAACGGACTGATCCGCAATCCCGAGCGGCCGAGTGTGGCATAGGAATTCAGCGACATGGTGGGTCCTCAACTTTCGAGTCTTCGAGCCGGCGGGTCGTGGGTGTGGCATCTCGAAGTCAACTCCCCCGCGGCGCGCCGGCCTAGACCGAAATGTGCCGATCGTTGAACGATCCGCTCAACTTTGTACGGATCGTGCGTCGCGCCTGCGGATGCCCGTGCTTCACTGGACCGATGGACCACCTCGGCGACCTCCGTGCTTGTATCGCGCGTCTTGCCCCTACGGGTAACGGGCCGGTATGCATCGAGCGAATGACGATCTTGTCGACCGAGCATCCAACCGAACCTCTGGGTTCGATCAACGAACCGGTGTTCGCGCTCGTTGCCCAAGGGGCGAAACGTGTTGTCGTGGGCGAGCATGTCTTCGACTTCCGAGCGGGCCAATATCTGTCCGTCACCGTTGATCTGCCGGTGACGTCGCAAATCACCCAGGCCACTCGCACCGAGCCGTACCTGGTGTTCGGGCTGCCACTCGAACCGGCCCTCATCACGGCGCTGCTGATGGAAGCCGGTCCCGTGCTCGCCCGCCCGCGCAGTGGGCCCGCCATCGCAGTCAGCGACGCCGACGACGATCTCATCGACGCCGTCGTTCGACTCCTTCGCCTCGTCGACCAGCCACGCGATTTCGCCGTACTCGCATCCGGCGTGCGTCGCGAAATTCACTGGCGCTTGCTCAACGGTCCCCAGGCTTCACTCGTCAGAGAAATCGGACTGGCCCAGAGCCCGCTCGCCGTCGTCACTCACGCGATCGAATGGCTCAAAGCGCATTTCGACGAAGTCATACGCATCGACAACCTCGCAGATGCCGTCGGCGTGAGTGTGTCGTCACTCAACCGCCACTTCCGCGCGACGACGGCGATGAGCCCGCTGCAGTATCAGAAGCAGCTCCGACTTCAACGGGCACGCATCGAACTGATGACCTCGCCGCGCGACGTCGCCGCCGTCGGCCACTCGGTCGGCTACGAGAGTCCGTCGCAGTTCAGCCGCGAATACCGGCGTATGTTCGGCATTCCCCCAGGGCAGGACGCCACGCGCCGGCAGACCGCGTCACTCGCCACGGAGCAGACGCCCTGAGGAGCTCGGTGCGGCTCGACGGCGCTCAGCGGACCATCTCGAACACCTCCGCCATCCCTACCCGGCGCCAAATGCACATGGGCTGGCCTGCTTCGCTCTGACAGCGACCGGCCGCCAGCAGGGCGACGCACGCTTACCTTCGCATGACGGCAAATCACCGATCAGCATTGCCTGGACTGGTAACCGCGGACCCGCACAGTAATGAAGTGCGCCCCAGCACACCCAAAAGGCAGATAGTGGTTGCTCGATAGCGATAGGAATACGGCGAGATTGAATATGGCGGGTTACCAGTAAACCACGGCGTATCGCATCTGATGGATCATCGTCAGTCCCCTTGCTGATGTCCCGTCTCGATATACCTGGCGCTTTCGCATTGGACCTGGCGGATTTCGGTGTGTCGCCCTGCTTACGCGCTGCCTCCGCTTCCACCGGTACCGCCAGCGCCACCCGTGCCGCCGGAGCCGCCCAATTGGTCATTCGTGGAATTACCGGCTGAACCTGTGCCGCCACCCGTGCCATTCGTGCCCGCGCTGCCGTTGCCGGCGGTTCCGCCCTTGCCGCCAGAGCCGCCCGTGCCGCCGGAGCCGCCGGTGCCGCCGCTGCCGTTGAAGGCTCCAGAGAGGTCTCCGTTGCCGCCGGCGCCACCGGTTCCAGCTTGCCCCCCGTTTCCGCCGCTGCTGCCCGAACCCGGTGTGCCGCCGCCGAGGGCGCCGGTTCCGGCAGCCCCACCGTTTCCGCCGTTGCCTCCTGTGCCGCCGCCACCACCGACGGCACCGTTGCCGCCGCTGCCCCCGGTGGTGCCGTCCTCGCCGTAGGCACTGCCGCCGTCGCCGCCCTTGCCCCCGGTAGCACCCGTGCCGCCGTTTCCTCCTTGGCCGCCGTTACCGCCGTTACCGCCATACCCGAGTAGTCCGCCGGGTCCGCCGGCGCCGCCATTGCCCCCGGCTGTACCGGCACCACCGGTTACCCCTGCCGCCCCGTTGCCGCCCTGACCGCCGTCGCTGCCGCCGCTCATACCTTGGTCGGGGTTGCCGGCCCCGCTGTCGCCGCCGTTACCGCCGTTCCCGCCGCCGCCGAGAGCATCGCCACCCCTGCCTCCGGGGCCGGCGCCTAACTCCCCGTTGGCATTGCCTCCGCCGCCACCGGTGCCGCCGTTGCCGCCCAATGGGCCGCCCTTGCCGCCGTCACCACCAGCGAGGCCACCATCGAAGCCTGATTCACCATCCCCGCCGTTGCCGCCGTTTTGCAGGCCCACGCCGTCGGAGCCGTCTTCGCCTTCTCCCCCAGTCCCGTCTCTCGCAGTGTTCGTGGTGGTGGGGTTGACACCGTTGAGACCGTTGCCGCCTCGGCCTCCGTTGCCTCCGTTGCCTGCGCGACCGAATAAGGGAGCCGCGCCTCCGTTGCCCCCGTTTCCACCGGCATGGGTGGCATCACCGTCCGCGCCGTCACCGCCGTTGCCACCGCGACCAAAGAGTAACGGGCCTTGTCCTCCGTTGCCGCCATGGGCGCCGACCTCGGCGGCGTCGAAACCGTCACCGCCGCTGCCGAAGAACAAGCCGGCGTTTCGGCCGTGCGGGTTGTCGACCGTGCCGTCGGCGCCGTTGCCGATGAAAAACCCGAGAACCGGTGTCGCGCCGGCCATGTCCAACAGGGGTTCTGCCAGACCGAACGGACCAGAAGTGCCAGCCTGCAGCCAGCTCGCGCCGAATAGGCTGTCGACGTTCGCCGAAGCTGTGTCCGAAGCGCATTGCGTACCCGGCACCCAACACGGCACCGTCGATCCTGGGGCGGCCACAGCCACACCCGCAGGAGCCAGCAACGCCGACGCGGGCACAGCCAACGCGATACCGGCCCCGCCGATCGCCGCCGCCGTCGCTATGGAGGAACGAACCGACCTATCCGACCGCCGATGGTTCTTGCGCATTCCGGCACTCCGTTCAATCGCTCTCCCGGCGCGAGCGAAACATGAGGAACATAACACCGTTGATGCCCGCGCTTTGCGGATCACACTCCAATCCGTTTCATCCAACCGCTGCGCACTGATCAGAGATCGAGGACGATGCGCAGTGCCGCATCGACGCGGCGCATCTCGTGGAAGCTGAGAAGCCCGACGCTCTTGCAGAGCCGGCTAGGGTCTCCCGCCTCTCTTGGGCGAGAATCGGTGCAACACTGAGCATCTTGCGACACGCCGCCTATTGGCGTTCGGCTGCGCATGTCCGCCACACCGCAGGAGAACGCCAACAAGGTCGAAGATTCGGACTCAGACCCAGCCACGTTCACCGATTAGCGGCCAGCTCTGCCGCGAGGCCTTCTTGCGGATCCTTGACGAAATACTCGGGAACCTGCAGCGACGGGAAATGTCCCCCGGTTTCGGGCGTCCTCCATCGGACGATCTGTCGAACCGCTCCTGTGCCCACGGCCGCGGACACTTCTCGATGTCGCGGGGATACACACTGAGTGCTGACGGGACCTCAACCCTATGTTCGGGGCCGAACGAGGTAACACCGCAGTGACTTTGTAATAGATGCGGGCCGACGATGCACCGGTCCGCGCCAGCCAATACAGGGTGACGTTGTCAAGAATGCTGCATCGTCAACGACGTCCGCTCCTAAGACTGCCGACATCAGGACAGGAGTCACTGCCGAGTCTCGACAGTCGGTCGGTCACGCGGCGACGTGAAACAACCCTGGAGCGATGCTGACCAAGACTTTCGGGCTCCGCCGGGACCGCCAACTATATTGCGACAGAACCTATCCCCTACTTCTCGACCAAACTGGCGGAGGGCAGCAACAGACCGCCAATTAGATTAAGACCGGACAGTCCCCTTGCCGACCACTGCTCCTCCCGCTGTTTTCAGTTGCCGCGCAGGAGTGGACTGGGAGCGCCTGGACTACCAACCCGCCGGTCGAGAGGTCGAGCGGCACCCCTTGGATCACCACCCCACTTATTAATGGATGGGTGTCGATGCCGCCGGCACCTTGACCTTCGCGAACAGTTCAAAGATCTCTTCGACGTGCGCGATGAGATGGGGCATATCGTCGTACCGAATAGATGAACCGTCGTTTGCCCTGAAGCCAAAAACTACTTCTGGGGGCTTCGGTTCTTTGAAGTCGATGCCTTCCGACCAACGAGCGAAATTCGGTGATTGGATGCCACCGTCACCGTGCTCCAGATAGACCCGTCCGAGCATCTTGGGTCCGCCGATCTCGACTGCGGGTGCGGGATGGGCCATGACCATGTTCATGTTCATGTCACCGGTCAACTCAGGGGAGATGCCACTGATAGCCATGACCGCCATCGCGAACAGTATGAGGTTCTGGTGTTTGTCGGTGGAGCCAACGCTCTGGATGACAGGGAGGACTTCGGTGTTCGGCTGGAACTGAACGAAGGGCTGGCACCACTGCAGCTTCTCGATCGCTTCATCCCATGCGAATGGCACGTTATGAGCGACCTTTTTGGCCCACTGTTGTTCGTCGCGGACGATCGGGAACTGAACGGCCTTGATCTGGTCGGACTGGAGATCGCCCCCGCCTGCGGCGTAGATCGCCGTGGCGATGTAGTCCAGGCATACACGGAGGTTATGGACAACATCACCGGCAAGGATCGATAGGTTTTCCTCCGGCTCTTGCGTCACATGGACGTCGTACTGGAAGAGGCAGAACTGCGGATGCCGGTTCTGGAGCAGTTGGATGCCGCCACTGCTGTGCCAGTTGCGGAACGCCTCCTGGAGTCGCTCGTGCTGCTTCTTCGCGTGCTTGAGTCGTTCGCGTGCGTCCTTGAGCCGCAGCTTCCGTTGTTGATTCGACATTAAGGATTTGCCCTTCAGTGGAAAGATCGGCGCATAGTTTAGATGTTAATTGGCATTAGCGACAGTCGTTTAATGCAGACAGGAATGTTCAGTTATCCCTTTTGCGTCAACACTTTTCGGCGGCTTCTTTATCGCTATGATTGCAGAAGAATTGGCGGTCGGTTCAATGCGTGCCATGGTGTTGACTGGCCGCAGCGCCAAAACTCCGCGTCAAGCTGACGCCTGCCAAAGCCCGCTAGCTCACCACTCAAACACCACCCCTGCTTCGAAGCATGAAACGCCAAATGTGATCTGTCGGGGTGCGGCCGTACCCTCCCTAGCCATGAATCTTCAGAGCCGGGGGAAGCGGTGGTTGGCCGCCATCGAGGTCGCCGGTGCCGTGACCAAGAGGACTCTCACATCGGAGGCGGAGTTCAGTTCGAGAGGTCGGCCGTATCCCGATCAAGCCCATGACGCGATGATCAAGGGCTTCTTCGCCCTGCGCTTGACTGCAGAGGCAGATCCGATACCACCCGAATCGACTCTGTATACGGCCATCATGGGAGCGCTCATCGCACTGGATGGTCTGAAGATCGGTGCCGAGTTCCGCGAGAGCCTGGAAGCCTTCGATACCGCGCTCGATAAAGCTCTCGATTTGCTCCGGGAGTACACGGCGGATGATGATTCCAACATCGACGAGATCATCAGTAGCTTGGAACGTGCCTTCACGGTCTCGCTGCTCATCACGTTGACGTCGCACACTTTCGTGGTCGACTGGGACGGCAAGTGGCAGCAGCACCATCAGCGCTTCGTCAATGGCCATGTCGCCCCTGACTTCGGCCACTACATCGAGATCAAATCAGGGTTCCTACCCCTGCGATGAGCCTGGTCCTGGTCGGGTCCACGCTCAGCACATCCACTCCGCGCTCGTTGCTGGCACGACGGTTTGGATCGCTGCGGGCGGGAAGGAAGATGTTGACTATTACCCGGAATTCCAGTCGATCATCTACTCGCAGTGGTTCGCGTACATGCATGCGATCTGGGATGAGCAGTACCGAGGCCGCATCGCAAAGTTCTTCGATTCCCCTGAGGAGCGGATTCGAAAGCGCGATGTCATCAACGACTTCTTTGGCGACATCCGATTGATCAGAAATGACTACGTGCACAACAAGGGTATTGCTCATGAAGCGGTGAACACTCGACTACTCACGTGGGGCTTCGAAAAGGGCAAGCCTCTGGATGTCACGACGGAGCAGCTGGTTTCACTCATCGATCTGTTTCCGAGGGTTGAGTTGAAGGTGAAGCCCATACCGCAACCGGCAGGGAACCGGAAGAACGTACCCGGCAGCATCTCGCCAGATGTGTTGGACGATGTTCTGGAGAAGCTCAGAGAGCTTGGCACCGACAAGAACGATGCTATTGATGAGGCCTTCACCATGTGGCTGGCGTCCAAGTCTGTTGCTTCGCAACCGTGACGGTGAACCGCTTCGGCATAATCTGCATGCAGGACGCTTCCGAGCCTCGAACAGAATGTGCACGAATCGAATATGCAGGGCTACCAGTCAACTACCGCCTATTGCATCAGATGAATCAACCGTTCCTCCGCCCCGCGCGGGCGACCTGGCTTGCGGGACGTTCCCTAGCTGGCGATTTGGGCGTGATGAAGGGATCTCGGTAGTGAAGTGTCCCCCCGCCGCCGCAACGAATACGGCGGATTGCCGGTAAGCCTCGCCGTATTGCTTTATGGCGCAGCGTATTTGAAGGGGGCTCAGATGGTGCCCCGTTCCAGAACCCATTGGTGTCGGAACGGTAGTATCTCTGCAGCAATCTCAAAGTCGGCGTCATAGTGGATCAACGTCACGTCATGGGCATCGGCGAGGGTGGCGATCAGGAGGTCGGTCATGCCGACAGCACGGTGGCGGCCAGTGCTGGCCAACTGCCGTTGCGCGCCGAGCGCCGCCTGCCAGTGTTCGTCATTGGTCGGCAGGTATTCGTACGCCAAACGGCGGTCTGACCAGAGTTGTTCATAGTCGGCAGGATCGCGGGCGCTGTAGAGCGCCTCGGCGTCGAGTTGAGCTGTGGTCGCGACCAATCCGGCTTCAATGAGTGGGGCAAGTCTGGCGGCAACCTCGGGGTGTGTCATCCGTGCTGCTGCACTTGTATCGATGAGGTGCCGAGCGATCAACGCCACACGTCACCACGTTGATCGGGATCAGCCATCTCCCCTAGGCCGCCGGCCCGCAACCATGCGACCTGGCGTGCGCGAGCAGACGATGCCGCCGCTTGCTGTAATGCGATGCGCACCGTATCCGATACGCCGGACGTCTTAAGCTCCTTCTGTGCGGCAGCCAGCAGGTCGTCGTCGAGATCGATCAGGCGCTTTGTCATCTATCAACCCTCCACACCTGTATATACCAAGTGCCGACTTAGTATATACCCACATTTGGGTGGTGCGAGACGCTTGCGAACCCGCAGCGGAGTATGCACGAATCGAATACGTCGGATTTCCACTGGGCTTGGCCGGTTTCTACTGTCGTCCAACGTTTTTGAAAACGCCACTGGCGGTAAACCTCGCCGTGCACTAGCGAGTGGTCCCCCGGTCCGGAATAAACTCCGCGGCCGGTGAACTTGGCTCAAGAGTCGCCCCTTCCCCCGACTCAGGAGTTTTCATGACCCGTCCCGTCCGCGTCGCCGTGCAGATCCAGCCCGGCGGCACGCCCGACTACCGCACGTGGCGCGACGCCGTCCTGGCCGCCGACGACCTCGGCGTCGACGTGATCTTCGGCTACGACCACTTTCACCGCCCGGCGATGGAGGCCCTCGTCGACGGCAAGCCCGTCCTGTTCGACGAGCAGCCCGACGTCGCCAACTTCGAGGGTTGGACCGCGCTTGCGTCATGGGGCGAGATCACCTCACACGCCGAGATCGGGCTCCTCGTCACCGGCGTCGGCTACCGCAACGCGGACCTGCTCGCTGACATGGCGCGCACCGTCGACCACATCAGCGGCGGCCGGCTCATCCTCGGCCTCGGCGCGGGGTGGTACGAAAAGGATTACACGACCTACGGTTACGACTTCGGCACCTTTGGCTCCCGCTTCGATCTGTTCGACGAGAGCCTGATCCGCATCGAGAATCGGCTCGCTGCACTGATTCCGCCGCCTGTGCGCAAGCTGCCGATCCTCATCGGCGGCACGGGGCCCAAACGCTCGTTGCCCGCCATCGCCCGGCACGCCGACATCTGGCACGCGTTCCAGGACCTCGACGCGTTCCGCAGGTTGAGCGACCGCGTCGACGAGCTGGCTGCCTCGTTCGGCCGCAACGGCGCCGACATCGAACGCTCGACGCTGTGGGAGAACGAAGGCAGCGCCGATGCCTTCCGCGCGGCAGGCGTCACTTTGTTCCAGACCGAACTCACCGCCGACGACGGATACGACCTCACGTCTCTCAAGGAGGTGCTCGCATGGCGGGACAACGGGTGAGCCCGATCAAGGCGGTGCGACCCCTTCGCCACCTATTCAGAACGGACCGCGGGAGGTTTGATCCAAACTCCAACCCCTGACCACGATCGCCAGCCCGAATTATTCGGCGGTGGTTTCAATCGATGAGAAATCCGAATAATGCTGGGCTAGAGCCAATTCCCGTGCCGCAGCCATTCGCCGCGATGCTCGACACACACCTCACCGCGCAACGCGGTGACGTCTTTGTGATCAGGGTGGGGCCATCAACGAGTTCCCAGGTTGGACCGCGACCGTTGGGCCCCCTAACGGTCGGTCAGCTTAGGGCGAACGCAGTACTAAAGTGCCAAATCCCTGGCTAACGTGAGCACATGGTCGTCACGCGCGAAGTCACCTACGACGTCGACGGACTGACGATGGTGGCCCACTTGGCACGGCCTGACGGCAAGGGTCCCTGGCCGGCAGTGCTCATCGGACATGACGGAATCGGTCTCGACGACTATCAACGCGGCCGCGCCGACGACCTCGCCAGGCACGGCTACATCGCCCTCGCGATGGATTACCACGCTGGCCGGACGTTCTTCGGCGACCCGGACGCGATGCTGGCGCGGGTCATGCCCCTGATGGCTGACCCCGCCCGCATGCACGCCATTGGCCGTGCTGCGCTCGACGTTCTACTTACCGTGCCCGGCGCCGACCACGACCGGCTCGCAGCGCTCGGATACGGTGCCGGCGGCCGAATCGTGCTGGAACTTGCCAGCGCGGGAGTGCCTTTCAAGGCACTCGCCGCGATCCATCCGGGCTTGCCGGCCGCCCGCGCCGAAGATTGGATTAACGTGGGCGGAGCCTTCTTGCTATGCACAGGCTCCGAAGACCCACTCTGCACCCCCGGCCAACTGTTCGCGTTCACCAGCGCGCTTCAGGACGCCGGAGTTGATTGGCGCGTAAACGTTTACGGTGGAGCCAAGCACGCTTTTTGGGCCGCTCCGATGCATCCTGACGGCTCGTTGACCGGTGGCACCACCCACGTCATGGCCACCGTGCCCGGCGTGGGCCATCACGCTTTGCACGCGACACGGGCGTGGCAGGCGGTGCTAGACCTGCTCGATGAGGCAATTGGATCTTCGTCCGCTTCGAT